>ERZ651768.288-NODE-288-length-38173-cov-4.894871_pt1 | contig 38173 bp, 43 predicted proteins | sample MGYA00514754_ERZ651768 | MGnify/ENA metagenome assembly ERZ651768
CGTCTGAGGCGTTAATTACGGCCACTGGCTGGAGTTATTCTTGCCACCGAAGGTATCTAACCGGTTGTACCAGCAACGCAGTTAGTAAGGGCGGCTAGGTGGCCGGCGCCGAAGCCGTTGTCGATGTTGACTACTGACACACCTGGGGCGCAGCTATTCAGCATGCTGAGCAGCGGGGCCAGACCGTCGAAGCTGGCGCCGTAGCCGGTGCTGGTGGGCACCGCAATCACTGGCACCGACACCAACCCCGCGACCACGCCGACAAGAGCGGCGTCCATGCCCGCCACGACCACCAACACCCGCGCCTTTTGAAGCACCGGCATCTGGTCCAGCAGCCGGTGGAGGCCGGCCACGCCGACATCGCTGATTAAGGTGACATCATTGCCCATGAGCGATGCCGTCAGCACAGCTTCTTCAGCTACCGGCAGGTCGGCCGTGCCGGCGGTCACCACGATTATCCCCTGCATGAGGGGTGTTGGTTGGGGCGCGGGAACCACGATGGCGTTGGATAGGTGGTGGAACTCTGCTTCAGGCGTGTCTTGAAGCACCGCCTGATAGGCTTCCTGGTCCGATTTCGTCACCAGTACGGGATGGCCCCGCCCCTTCATGGCGCTGACGATATTGGCCACTTGTTCCGGCGTCTTGCCCTTGCCAAAGATGACCTCTGGCCAGCCGGTGCGCAGCGAGCGGTGGTGGTCCAGCTTGGCGAAATCCAGGTCCTGGTATGGCAGGTCGCGCAACTGTTCCATCACGCTATCCACAGTCATGCCGTTCTCTTTGAACCGGGCAAGTAGGTCCCTCAACCGGGTCTCTTCGATGGTATTGCTCCTTGAAGCCTGTTGGGACCGACGGTGTGAGTACGCCGATCCCGATTGATCCGTTACTGATTCTAAGCGAAAACCTTGTTGCCCACAAAGGGCTCGACGGCTTCTTTGACCCTGGCGCCCACATTGCTGAACTTGCCTGCTACATCGGCGGGTATGCTGGCCTTGGAGAACATGGTCACCACGAACAATTCTCCGGAGGACAAGACGCCGCCAAATCCCAGAACCGACTTGATCCCGTTGGGAATGACGAAGTCATCCTGTGCGGGGATGTACGGGCTACCCACTGCCTCGAGCACGTAGAAAGTGTTGTAGGTCTTGGACGGCATGTCGCCGATCAGCATGGGGTCGGGCCGCATGACCGAACCGACATCGAGGCCAAACTGGGTCAGCAACCGGGAGATCATGGGGATGCCGGCCACCATGTCGGCGGACGCCAGAGGGATGGCGCGGTGCCCGTTAGACTTGCTCCGCGACTTCAGTCGTCATTGTCCCCCATGGTTGCCAGCATGGTCAGACAATTCGTGTTGTCGCTGGGCGCCGATCCCAGGATCCCCTGGGCGAAGCCCTGTAGTCCCTGGTCGAGTTGATCGTACGGGAGGGTTTTGTAAAAACAGACCAGGGCGTTGGCGCTGCCGCCGGAAGAATCGGTGATGTTCTCGTAAAGGTAGCTTACGATCTTGTTCGCCATGTCCTCCATGCTGGAAGCGCCGCCTCCCAACGCCGCGAGATTGGCGCCGCACTCCTTCAGGTCTGCATCCGAGAATCTAGAGTAGTCTTACATTTTCCCCTCCCTTTATTTAGGCCATTTTGGACTGCAAATGTATCGATGATGGAACCAATGATTGGCTTTGGGTTGGTCCGGCTACAGCAATTCCCGCCGGGCCGCCTCTGTCGTCCTTTGATAGACCTCTTGGAACGGCGTCCCGGTCTCCAGAGCGATGCGGCGTACCTCTTCCGGCTCCGGAGCGGCGCTGATTGCGACGCCATCCAGCAATTTGAACTTCACGGTGACGGGCCCAAGACTGGTCTCGATGGTGACCATCTTCCGGTCGGCCACGTACCGGTCGACTGGGCGGGTGCGGATGCCCAGAGTGGGTGTTTCCCGCAGGATCAATTCCGACGCCTCACGCTCCTTACCCTTGGGCACCAGGACGGAAAGTAGTGTCCCGGGGCGGTTCTTTTTCATCTGTATGGGCGTGTTCCAGACGTCCAACGCGCCGATGGCGAACAGCCGCTCTTGGGTGTAACCCAACACCAGACCGGAAACATCGTCCAGATTGGTCTCCAGCAGAACTACTTCTCCCTGTATTACCGAAGATGTGGCTTCAGCTTGGGCAAGGTCGGCCAGCCACACTCGAAGGGCGTTGGGGAACCCGGCCGGATCCTTGGTGCCCAGTCCCAACCCAACGCGGTCCACGTTGAAGGCGGGACGGCTGAAGTCCGCCAGGGTGGTGATCAGGGCCGCTCCCGTGGGGGTGGTCAGTTCGCCCGCATCCTCGTACATGGGCTTGTCGCCGACCACCGGCGCTCCCGCGGCGGCGATAAGCTCCAGAGTGGCTGGAGCTGGATTGGAGTAACCGCCTGCCCATCGCGGTGGGGTGGCGTTCCCGATGACCAGCGGCCCGGCGTGGATGCCGGCAACCTCCAGGTATTCAAAGCCGATGGCCGAACCGACGACGTCGACCAACGTGTCCACGCTGCCCAGTTCTTCCAGTTCCAAGATGTCTTGAGTCTCGCCGTGGACCCGGCACTCGGCCGCCCACAAGGCGTTTAAGACCTGACTGGACCTGTCTTTCACGGATTCTGAGAGGCTGCTGCCCGCCACCGTTTCCAGCAGTTGTTTCGGGGAGTGACGGGTCTGGTCTTCCAGGTCGACTTTCAAGTAGGTGCCCCGCATCTCGCAGCGAGTCTCCTGGCGCGCCTCCAGCCGGTAGCCTCCGACGTTCAACTTGCCCAATTCGGCTTCCAGGTGCTCGATGGGCATGCCCAGGTCGGCTAACGCGCCCAGCATCATGTCGCCGCTGGCGCCGCCGATGGGCTGTATGTAAGCGATTCTCATGAGTGCTATTAGGCCTTCAACACGGTTTCTGTGAGGTTGAGTTGGTCGTTTAGGCTCCCGGATCGAAGTCCGGACATGTCCAGAGACACCCACAAGTAGCCGATCTTTTTGATGGCTGCAACTATCTCCTTACGGTGCCCGAATGCGAAGTCGATTCCATCTTCTCCGACCTCAATGCGGCACAGGCGGTCGTGATGCCTGGCCCGGACCTCTTTCAGGCCTAGTCCGCGCAGGTAATCTTCAGCCTGCTCGATCTTGGACAGGTTCTCGACGGTAACGGGGATGCCGTAGGGGACTCGCGACGATAGGCAAGGTTGGGCCGGCTTGTCCCAGATTGGAATGTCCAGCGATCTGGCTATGGCGCGAACGTCGGCCTTGGTCAGTCCGGCCTCCACCATGGGACTGCGGACCCGGTGCTCGGACGCGGCAACCATGCCCGGACGGTAGTCTCCGATGTCATCGGTATTGGCGCCGTTGACCACCCACTCGATGGTTTCTTTGTCCGCCAGCGCTGTGAGTTCGGTGTAAAGCTCGGTCTTGCAGAAGTAGCACCTCTGCGGCGAATTTGCCACGTAGCCCTCTCGGTCCATCTCATTGGTGTGGATAATGCGGTGGGCAAAACCGAACGTTTCAGCCAGTCTGATAGTCTCTTCAAGTTCGCGTTTGGCCAGGGCCGGAGAGACTGCGGTGACCACCAGGGCCTTTTCACCGAGCACGCGGTGGGCCGCCACGGCTACCAGAGTGCTATCTACGCCCCCTGAGAATGCAACGGCAACCGAGCCCATCTCGGAGAAGATATCTTCCAATGCTGCCAATTGTGTTTTGGTGGTTGAGGTCATGGCTACTCCCGCGCGCTGACTCTTCGATGCCCTGATTCGGTTAAGGGTTGCACCGGCGGTTAAATCAAACGATAGTCACGTGGACAAAGTATCCACCTGGTAGATCAATTTTATAATTGCGGTTACTACTTCAGTCTTGATTCAGGAATTTCGACACCGCGGCGGCGAACACCTCGGCACGCTCGATCATGAGTAGATGCCCCGCGTTGCGAATGACCAATAATTCGGAACCGGTCACCAGACGGGTAAAGTCCTCGGCGTAGACCGGAGGGATGATGCGGTCGTTCTCGCCCCACAGCACCAGGGTCGGCGCCTTGATGCGGTAGGCGCGGCGCTTCAGTCCCCGGTCGGGGATGGGCCAAAGGAACTTTCCGGCGGCGGTCAGATCCTGCATCCGGTCGGCGGCCAACTCGGCTTTCAGGTTGGAATTGGCCTCGAAATCCGCAGGGGAAAGGCTCATGGAACTGGAAGCCGAAGACCAAAGTTCGTTCTGAAGGTCGTCGGCGGTCATGGATAGCAGGTCGGCCACCGGGTCCGAGTCGCGCCAAGTCCCTGCGGGGGCTGCCAGTACCAGGCGGTCAACGTAGCTGGGCGACAGCGCGGACATCTCGGCCGCAATCATCCCTCCCAGGAAATGGCCCACCACATGGGTCTTGGACACACCCAACGCGTCCAAGAGCTCAAATTGGTAGAGAGTTAGGTCGGCAACGTCGTCCAGTTTTTCCAGGCCGGTGGACTTGGAATATCCAGGCATGTAGGGCGCATAGACCGTGAACGACTTGGCCAGGGTGTCCAGAAACGGCGCCCAGCCCTTCTGCCCGATGGCCCCGTGGAGGTACAGCAAAGGCGGCCCGCTACCGTCCTTCAGCACTTCGGCTTCGAATTCTCCACCCCTCAGGGATATATTCAAGGTCTCCGGCATGTGTACTCCGTGTTGGGATTTGCGATCCTGGGCAGGTTTTCTGATCCGCTCATGGTGAGCTTGTCGAACCACTGCTTGGGCTGACATTGGTTTCCGTCCCTAGCATGACTTAAGCACATCCTTCGACGGGCTCAGGACGAACGGAGCTAGGCGAATATTTAGTAAATAGCTGAGATTGTCTCTTAAAGTTTTCCGTACCACCCGGCGGTGGCCCGCCCAATCTCATCCGGCGAGTCCTCTTGGATGAAGTGGATTCCCTTGACCGTTACTTCTTGCTGGTTGGGCCAGGTGCGGCAGAACTCCCGTTGCGGCCCGGTGAGAATGGCGCCCGGCTCGGCGTTGATGAACAGCTTGGGTACCTCGCTGCTGGCCATCCACTCGCCATAATCGGACACGATCTTGACCACATCGGCGGGCTCACCTTCAATGGGAATCTCCCGGGGCCAGGTCAGGGTGGGCCGCCGTGACTCCCCGGTCTCCAGATAGGGACGGCGGTAGACCTCCATCTCCTCTTCGGTCAGGCCCCGGAGCACGCTGCCCGGCAAAACCCGCTCCACGAAGACATTCTTCTCTAGCACCATCTCTCCGCCTGCGGGAGAGCGGAACCCTTGGAACACCTGGCGGGCGGCATCCGGCCATTCCTCCCAGGTAACCGGCCGGACGATGGCCTCCATGTAGACCAGGCCTTTGACGCGTTCCGGGTTTCGTTTGGCCCAGTGGAAGCCCAGGGCCGAGCCCCAATCGTGCACCACCAGCGTGACACCGCTAGTCAGACCCATGGCGTCGAACCATCCGTCCAGAACGGCGCTGTGGTCGGTGAAACGGTAGGAGCCGTTGGGAGAACTCCCCGATTCGCCCATGCCCATCAGGTCCGGTGCCAGGCACCGGCCAACAGGACTCAGATGGGGAATGACGTTGCGCCAAAGATAGGACGACGTGGGATTCCCGTGGAGGAATACGATGGGGTCCCCATCGCCGGTATCCACGTAAGAAATCTCAGTCCCACCGGCGGCTATTCGACGGCGCGGATGGGAGTCTTGGGCTGAGATCGATTCTTGGGTCAAATCAGGTCCGCCCTTTACCGGTTAACGCTCTGGGCGGCGTCGGTCAACTTCTCCGGCCACCAGCGGGTCTCATACTCCGACCAGATGTCTTTAAGGTGGGGCATGACCTCGTTGGCGAACAGGGTGGTGTTCTTCATGGCCAGCTCTTTGGGCATGTCGCCGAATTGGAGCAGCACCATCAGGTTGCCTACGCGCAGTTCCTTCACGGCGTGGGTCAACTCTTTCACAACCGTCTCCGGGCTGCCCACGATAACGTTGCCCGCCTCCAGGTAGTCGGTCCAGGTGAAATCGCTGAGCTGCTTGCTCCGGGACTGCATGGTGGTGTTGCTGGCCGCTGAAGCGTTGGTCTTCACCGTGCGGTAGCCGGGCGGGTTGGCATATCCGGCGGGGATATGTAGGCTCTTCTTGAAGAAATACTCGATGGAGTCCTTGTACTCCTGGGCCTGTTCGTCGGTCTCGGAGACGGCGACCAACTGCAGGAACCCGGCGTGGTAGGGGTTGAAGTCCTTGCCCTTCCGCTCCATCTCGTCCCAGAACCCGTCCAGGATAGTCTTGCCCACCTTGTAGCCGGAATAGCTGAGATAGCAATAGACGTAGTCGTTGTCAATGGTCCAGTCCCAAGTCTCCAGGCTGCCGCTGCCGGGCACCCAGATGGGAGGGTGGGGCTGCTGGTAGGGCCGGGGCCAGATGTTTACATAGCGGAGTTGGGTGAATTTCCCGTTGAAGGCGAAGGGCTCCCGCTCCTTCCAGGCCTTGATTACCAGGTCGTGGGCCTCTTGATACTTCTCCCTAAGGGTGGCAGGCACCTGGCCGTACCCGAATATCGTGTCCATCGAGGTTCCTAGAGGGAAACCGGCGATGAGCCGCCCACCGCTCATAACGTCCAACATGGCCATCTCTTCGGCCACCCTAACGGGCGGGTTGTAGAGGGCCAAGCTATTGCCCAGCACCACAACGGCTGCCTTGGAGGTGGCGCGGATCATGGCCGACGCCATCAGGTTGGGCGAGGGCATCATGCCGTAGGCGTTTCCGTGGTGCTCGTTGACGCAGATGGCGTCGAAACCCATGGCCTCGGCATATTCCAGCTCGTCGAGAAAATCGTTGTACATGCGGTGGCCCTTTTCCGGGTCGAACAGGGAGTTTGGTGCGTCTACCCACACGCTGTGATAATCTTTCTCGAAGTTATCGGGCAGGTCCTGGTAGGGCATCAGGTGGAAGAAGCACAATTTCATGGTTGAGTTTTCCTCTCGGCTGAGTTGCCTGGAATTGTACAAGAACCCCGATGTCGACGCCACTGGCCCAGAACCGGGACACAGGAGCGGTTAAATGGCGGCTGGAAATACGGAGATCGAACACCGGGTGGCCGTGGCCAAGCGGTTGGCCGCAAACATCAGGGCGTACCTGGGCGAGTTGACGCCAGAACAATGGGAACAACAGAGCGCCTGCGCCGAATGGCAGGTGCGGGACGTGGTCAGCCACCTGATCGGCGGAGCGGAACGGCAGGCTGACAGCATGGAACGGGGCCGGAGCGGCGATGCGAACCCACCGGCCGGGTTTGTGCCCCCGGAGCCGGCTGCGCTATCCGCCGCCAACGCTCAACGGGACATCGACCGGCGCAACGAGATGGCCGGCAACATCCTGGAGTCCTTCGCCGCCAGCTACGAGAAGCTCCACCGGGAGTTCGACGAATACGCCCAAGGATCATGGGACACCCTGGCCTGGCACGTCCGACGCGGGGCCCTGACTGGGACGGCATATGTGGAACTGCGCATCCAGGAACTGGCCATCCACGATTGGGACATCCGGTCCGCCTTCGACTCCAATGCTGGCCTTGACCCGGCCTGTGTGCCGGTGCTACTGGACATGTCGCCAAGGTGGCTGGGCATGTGCTTCCGACCCTCAGCCACTTTAGCCAAGCCTGTGGTCTACGGGTTCAAGGTCGGAGGCGAAGCGTACCGGATGACCGTCACGGGAGATGCGTTTCAGATGGAAGCTGGGGATGCTTCGCAGCCGGACCTCTCTCTCTCTGCCACCGGCGAGCAGTACCTGCTGTTCACCTACGGGCGGCTGAACGCGGCCGACGGCATCCACCTGGGCAGGCTGTCGGTCGACGGCGATGTCTCCCATCTGGACCAGTTCGAGGTCTGGTTCAAGGGGCTTTAACCGGACTTATTCGTGAGGGTGTAAACTTGCGCCGCGCCTGTGATAAGCTCGTTAGTGGGCATAACATTCCACCCTATCTTGTCGATAAAACGGATGGGAACAGAGAGTTATTTAAATTGACCACTGGTTCAAGTGATGTGGTGATCGTTGGCGGCGGGATTGTCGCCTGCCTCAGTGGCTATCTGCTGGGCCGCCGAGGTTACAAGGTTACTATCTTAGAGGCCGACTCGTTAGGGTCCCACGCCTCAGGGTTCGCATTCGGTGGACTGGACCCGCTGACCGGGGTCGGTCTTCCGGAGCCGTTGCTGGATTTCAGTCTGTGGTGCTACGGCAGGCATCGGAGTCTTGCCAGGGAGCTTCATGAGGCCACGGGGATCGACGTTGGATTCGAGTTGCGGGACCGGCTGAATCTGGCATTCACCGACGACGATGTCCGCGCCGCCAAGCAAGGTGTCGAATGGATGAAGGACGTCGGTGGGTTCAACGTCGAATGGGTGGATAACTCTCAGGCCAGGAAGATCGAGCCCCAGGTTAGCCGTGAGATCGCCGGAGGGGTCTTCGCCCAGAGCCCAGCGGCCGTGGAGCCCTACCGGTTCATTTTGGCGGCTATGCGGGCTGGAGAGCGCTACCATGTGGAGATGCTCCAGCGCCGCGCCACGGGTCTGATAAGTGACGGCGATAAGTGTACTGGCGTAACGTTGGAGAACGGCAGCATCAACGCCGGAATCGTAGTCCTGGCCATGGGTCCGTGGACCGGCCAGGCTTCGAAGTGGTGCGGGGTGGACATTCCGGTGACACCCCTGAAGGGACAGATACTAAGAATGCGGACTTTTCATGACCCCCTCAAACTGTCGGTGAACTACTCGCACAGTTATGTGGCGACCAAGTCCCACGGCCTGATCTGGGCCGGCACCACCGAGGAAGAGTCCGGCTTCGACGACAGCCCCAATTCAGCGGCCCGGGACAGCATAATGGCTGATTTTCTCAAGATGATTCCTGGCATGAGCGACGCCGAACTGGTACAGCAGACCGCCTGCCTTCGCCCGATGTCGGCAGATGGACTTCCGATCGTGGATAAGATCAACGGGTGGGACAATCTCTACGTCGCTACCGGCGGGGGCCGCAAGGGCATCCTCTGGAGCACCGGCATGGCCCACACAGTATTGGATCTGATCGCCGACGGCAAAGCCGACGTTAGCGGAGCTGAACACCTGAAGCTGGACCGGTTCCCGGCCAAGGTCTAAAGTTCTTGCTTACGGGCCACTAGCAGGCCGTCTTCCCGGCTGATCTTCATGGCGAATGAATAACGGTCGGCCTCTAGGGCCAGCGTCACGTCTTCCGGGTGGAACTGGGGTTGCTGTGGGTCGAAGAACTTCTGGGTCGCCCCGCCGGTCATGATCAGCGACTTCACCGCATCGAAGTCGGGTGCCCGGTCTTCCATGATATTGCGCAGATAGATGCCGCATTGCTCGTCTTCGTCGGCGCGGTTAACACCTTGGTCCCCCATGGCGATGATCGAAACCAACTCCGGCCCATCTTTCTTGATGGCATTCACCGTGGCCTGCGCGACAACGAAAGACCCTAGATAGATCTCCGATGCGTTCACAGCCGCCGCCACGCCCACCGTGCCGGCTCTCGTTGATTGCACTAGAGTTTTACTAGCCAGGTCGGCCTGGGATATCTCGTAGGGGGAATTTCCGAAATCGAAACCCTCGGGCCGTTTCCCGGCCACCTCGCCCATGAGGAAATCGCCCACGCCCTTGCGGTGCAGTTGCAGCGCCTCCTCGGGTTCGGCCACCAGGGTGATCTCCTTGACGCCGTGGTCAAAGGCAATGGCCGCCGTGGTGAACGCCCGGAACACGTCGATGATTATCGCGGTCCCTCGGGCCTCCTGGGCGTCGCGCACCAAGCTGCCAAGTCTTACTTCCATGTGGTTGTTTGCTCCGTACAAAAATTCCCTCTCCCGTTGCAACGGGAGAGACCTAGGGTGAGGGCGCTCTCTGTCTTCGACCAACTCCTATTTCTTGGTTAACTTCTGCAAAGAGCGGACCTCACGGGGCGGGGTGAGGCGGCTGCCGGTGTGGGTCCAGGAGACCTCGCCCACGAAGATGTCGCCCTCGCCGTTGATGCAGACGCCGTGGGGTGCGATGAACGTGCCTGGCTCTTCGCCTTCGGGTATGTCGCCCAGCTTTGCCAGGTAATTGCCCTTCAGGTCCATGATTCCGATGCGAGGGCCCAGGCCCGATGCCTGGTCGTTGGCGCCGATGGCTGCGCCCAACTCGCCGACGTAGACCCGCTGGTCGCCGCTGGTGTCAATAAACAGGCCGCAGGGCCGGGCCATGTCCTTCCACTGGGTCTCGAATTTTCCGTTCCTGTCGAAAACCTGCACCCGCTGATTCTCCCGGTCGGCCACGTAGACCCAGCCGTCCTTGTCGGTGCAGACGTTGTGGGCGATATTGAACTGTCCCGGTCCGGTGCCCGACTCGCCCCAGGAGAACAGCAGCTTGCCGTCCGGAGAGTACTTATGGACGCGGGCGTTGCCGTAGCCGTCTGACACATAGAACTCGGCAGTCTGTGGGTCCAAGGCGACGTGGGTGCAGCGGTTGAAAGGGTCGCCGCCCATGAAGGGCGCCGGCTTGCCGCTGATGCCCAGGGTGAAGAGGACGGTGCCGTCCAGCTTGCACTTGCGCACTGTGTGGTCGCCGTCGTCGGTCAAATAGATGCTGTCGTCGGGCCCCATGGTGATGCCGTGGGCCCTGGGGTAGACGCCTTCTCCCCAGGATCTGAGGAAATTGCCGTCCTTGTCGAACACGATCATCGGGTGCTCGCCCCGGTTGAAAACGTATACGTTTTCCTGGGAGTCAACGCCAACGGCGGCGCACTCTTTGTAGGACCAACTGTCGGGGAGCGTCCCCCAACCCTCTTCTACCTCATAAGTGAAGGCGCCTGAGCCAAGAGTTACCATTGCTACAACCTCAATTTCTTTAAAGTGCAGATGATTTAAGCCCCATTGAAGGGACCCAGAGATTGTAGCACCGAGAGAAGGGATATCAACGAGTCCGTTCGGTTTCCCGCGCTTCAACCGTTCGCTCTCAGCCAAAGTTAAATTGCCATAACCAGTTCGCCGTTGCTATCATTATTTCGTTACCTAAGCATCCAATATCAGTCCGCAGGTTCCCACCATAGACCAGCGAATCTGCGAGGTAGGGTTAGATGACAGAACAAATCAGGCGAGATTTCGTAAAGTATTCGTTCTTCAAGGTCGACCCTGAGTGGCGCCGCCTTTCGGAGAAGGATCGCCAAGACAGTAAAGCCCAGTTCGCCGAGGTGTTGGGTGAGTTTTCTGACCGTGTATCCATGTCCAGCTACAGCATGGTGGGCACCCGCGGGGACGCCGATTTCCTGCTCTGGAAGGTGAGCGAGGAACTGGAGCCCATCAATGAACTGATGGCCAGGATCAACCACACCCAGTTGGCCCGGTACCTGACCATGCCCCATTCATACCTGGCCATGACCCGGCGGTCGCCCTATATCGACGACCATAAGCACGAAGGCCAAGAGGGGACCGGCTCCGCAACCATCCGAATCATCGGCCGGAAGTACCTGTTCATCTACCCCTTCATCAAGACCCACGAGTGGTACCAGCTACCTAAGGAAGAACGCCAGCAGTTGATGAACGAGCATTTCGTCATCGGGCATAAATACCCCGATGTGAAGATCAGCACGGCGTATTCGTTCGGGCTCGACGACCAAGAATTCGTGTTGGGGTTCGAGACCGACGACCCGTCCCACTTCTTGGACCTGGTGATGGACCTAAGGGAGTCCAAAGCCCGGCCCTACACGCTGGTTGATACCCCGATCTTCTCCTGCATCAGCAAGCCAGTTGAGGCCTGTTTGGACGATTTGGGTTAAGTAACTGTTCGACTGGTTTCGGCAAGTAAGAGTGGCGTCCCGAATGTTCGGGACGCCACTCTTTATTCTCGGAATCGGAAGATGACTAATGCGGGCCCTTTGACAGGTCCGATTGCATCGAGGCTCTCGACTTTCGGTCGGAGCTCAGGACGAGCGGTTGGGATTGCTCTCGTTCATACCTTCCTGGACCGCTCATAGTGAGCCTGTCAAACCACCGCTGATCTTGGGCCAGACCTGTTCCACAAACATCTTGTGGGACTCGTAAGATTCCTGAAAGCTCATTCCGGGGACCGCGTCCCACAGCAGCAGGTGGTCCGGCGGCGCTCCATCGAACAGTTCCCGCAGCAGCTTGACCATCTGGTCCGATGTCAGGAACACCTTGTCCCAGTGGGGCAGTTCCTCCGGTGTTTCCGGCAGCAGCGGCTCTGATCTGAGGGCGGCGTAGGCATGGGTGACGTAGAGGATCCCCTCCCGGTGCTTGGCCCAAGCTCGTTCCGGATCGTCGGTGCAGAAGAAGTTCATGAATACCGAAGCCGGGCACTCTTTCGTTGTCCTGCCGTAGCGCGCCAGGGCCTCGACCCACTCTGCGTGCCAACCCTTCCACCAGCCCAGGTCTTCGCGTTCCAGGGTCCAGCGGCCTCCGGCCATGGCTGCGCCATACCCTTCTCGGGCGTTTCGCTCCATGGACTTGGGGTTCATGGCGGGCATGAAGACCGGCGGATGGGGTTTCTGGACCGGCTTGGGCATCGCCCGCACTCCCTTGAGGTTGTAGTGCCGGCCCTCCCAGTCGAATACCTCTTCGGTCCAGCATTTGAGGATGATCTGCATGGATTCCGTGCTGCGGCTCAATTGCCGACGTGGGTCCCAGCCTAGGCCGTCGCTGACCGGAGGGTAGAGACCTCCCGCGCCAGCCTTGAAGAGGACGCGCCCGTTAGAGAGGATATCCACCAGAGCCACGTCTTCGGCCAGGCGCACCGGGTGCCAGTCCGGCAGCCGGAATAGGTCGGCCCCGATCAGCATCTTCTTGGTCCGCATCGCCACCGCGGTCATCATCGGGATGGGATTGGGGATATAACCGTCCGCTTCGAAATGATGCTCCGGAAACACCACCGATTCGTACCCCAGCTCTTCCAGTTCGGCCACCAGGTCCAGAAACCCGCTGTAGTGCTCCATCCACGGCCGGTGGTACTTCGAGCCATCTGGATTACGCATATCACTGATAATGCCGAGCTTCATATCGTTGCTCCATCTCACTCTGACAGGTGGTTTTGGGATGGTGGGGGATAGTAAAAGGGGCGGCCCAATCGATCGGGCCACCCCTTTTTGCCATGCAGTGATCGCCGGTCCTTCGGCCTAGCCTCAGGCCGTGTTCTTCATGTGGTTCATGGCCGATCCGGCTTTGAACCAGTCGATCTGTCCGGGGTTCATGGTGTGGCGCAGGTTGATGCGCTCCTCTTCCCCATCCTCATGGGAGACCACGCAGACCAACGGCTGCCCCGGAGTCAGGTTAGATAGGCCGATGATGCTTAGCCGGTCGTCGGCCCGGATGCGGTCATAGTCGCCGGGGTCCTCAAAGGTCAGGGGCAGTACGCCCTGCTTCTTGAGATTGGCTTCGTGAATCCTGGCGAAGCTTCGGGTGATGACCGCCGCCGCGCCCAACATCCGGGGAGACATGGCGGCATGCTCGCGGCTGCTGCCCTCTCCGTAGTTGTTGTCGCCGATGGCGATCCACTGCATGCCCTGGGCCTTGTACTCCCGGGCGATCTCCGGGATGGGCTGTATCTGCTCGCCCGAGAGTTGGTTCTGGCCGGTGCCAGGGTCGTCGGTGAAGGCGTTCACTGCGCCCAAGAACATGTTGTCGCTCAAATTGTCCAGGTGCCCCCGGAAGCGGAGCCAGGCGCCGGCCGGAGAGATATGGTCGGTGGTGCATTTTCCCGCCGCCTTGACCAGCACCGGCATATCTTTGAAGTCCTCGCCGTCCCACGCCGGCCATGGCTCCAAGATCTGCAGCCGCGTGCTACTGGGGTCGACATTGACGTTGATGCTGCTTCCGTCTTCGGGCGGGGCAACGTAGCCTTGTTCGCCGGAATCAAATCCACCCGTGGGGACCTCTGGGGCGGGTCCGGGCGCTTCCAGCATGAATTCCTTGCCGTCGGCGCCGGTCAGTGTGTCGGCCATCGGGTTGAAGCTCAGGCTTCCTCCCAGGCTCAGCGCCACGGCCAACTCGGGGCTGGTGATGAAGTTCATGGTGCCGGAGTTGGCGTCGTTCCGCTTGGGGAAATTACGGTTGTAGGATGTAACGATGGAGTTGGGCTCGCCCTCGGGCATCTCGTCCCGCTTCCACTGACCGATGCAGGGGCCGCAGGCGTTGGCTAGCACCATGCCGCCGAGTTCTTCCAATGCGGCCTGTTGGCCGTCCCGGGCTATGGTGGCTCGGACCTGTTCCGAGCCAGGGGTGATCATGAAATCTGAAACGGCCTTGAGGCCGTGCGCGGTAGCCTGGCGGGCCACGTCGGCGCAGCGGCTCATGTCTTCGTAGGAAGAGTTGGTGCAACTGCCGACCAATGCCGCGGAGACTTTGTCGGGGAAGCCCTCTTCCTTGGCTTCTTTGGCCATGGCCGAGATTGGTCGGGCGCGGTCGGGAGAGTGGGGCCCGGTGATATGGGGCTCCAGCTTGGAAAGGTCGATTTCCACGATACGGTCGTAGTACTGGGACGGGTCCTGCTCGACCTCAGAGTCGGAGGTGAGCAGATGCTTGTATCTCTCAGCCAACTCGGCCAGTTCGGGGCGGTTGGTGGCTTTCAGGTAGGTGGCCATCCGCTCATCAAAGGGGAAAACGTCCCCGGTTGCGCCAAGTTCGGCGCCCATGTTGGTGATGGTGGCCTTGCCGGTGCAGCTTATCGAGTTTACGCCGGGGCCGAAGTACTCGATGATGGCGTTGGTGCCGCCGGCCACAGTCAGCACGCCGGCTAGGTAGATGATTACGTCTTTGGGAGCCGTCCAGCCGCTGAGCTCGCCGGTGAGGCGGACGCCCACCAAGGTCGGGTACTTGACCTCCCAGGGCAGGCCGGCCATCACATCGGCGGCGTCGGCGCCTCCCACCCCGATGGCCAAACAACCCAGGCCGCCGGCGTTGGGAGTATGGGAATCGGTGCCGATGACCAGGAGCCCGGGGAAGGCGTAATTCTCAAGGTTGACTTGGTGGATGATTCCGGAGCCAGGCTTCCAGAAGCCCATCCCGTACTTTCGGCAGGATGACTCCAGGAATTGGTAGACTTCGCTGCTTTCGTTGAGGGCGTCTTGGAGGTCGGATGACGCGCCGACACGGGCTTGAATCAGGTGGTCGCAGTGGACCGTTGTGGGCACGGCGACTTCAGTGCGGCCGGATTGCATGAATTGCAGGATGGCCATCTGACCCGTTACGTCTTGGTGGACGACCCGGTCAGGGTTAAGCATGATGTAGCTTTCACCGGGGTCCAATTCGGCGCCTTGGGCGTCGTCCAAGTGACCCAGGAGCAGCTTCTCGGCTAGGGTTAACGGCCTGTTGAACCGGGACCGCACAACCTCTAGGTTGCGCTCCATCTTTTTATAGGCGTCTTCGACGAATTGCGGGGTTGAGTCGACGTTCATATAGGGCTCCTAGGCGACTTATCTGGTTCTGTCAACGGGGAAAATTACTGGAAATCCAGGCGGCCTACAGCTCGCCTCCCAACCTAAACACCCCACATTTACCGGGTCTATCTCAGGTACCGGCGTACCTAGCTGACGATATAAAACCTTCAAAGGGCGACCCTTTAAAGGTTTTATGAGTTCGGCCCCAGAAGGCCGGCCCTGGGGTGCAAATATCCGCCGGAGACCGGTGCTACTTGCGCTTCATCTCTGAAGGGTCGACATTCTTGAAATAGTCGTAGTTTATTGCGATGTATTTGGTCATGTCTGCTGGCACCGCATCTTCGGCGAAGATGGCCGTCACCGGGCAAACGGGCTCACAGGCCGCACAGTCGATACATTCGTCAGGACTGATGTAATACATATCGTCTTGGTCACGGGTGTAAATGCAGTCTACGGGGCAAACATCGACGCAAGCCGAATCCTTTAGCCCGACGCAAGGTTCTACGATGATGTAGGTCATAGTGGGAGGCTCCTATAGATTCAATATTGCCGCCGGCTCGTACATTCGACGTTGAGCCTGAGTGCGGCGGGCGAAAATGCACTGGAATTATAGCATAGCGGCCCTCCTTTGCAAGATAGTAGGGCCAAGAATAACCACCGACGAGAGGGCGGTGGTTATAGTTTCAAAATCAGTGGCGGCTCGGTCGTTCTAGAGTACAAGTCCGTAGGTCCGCTTTTTCCGGTTTACTTCTAGAGGACTAGGCCGTAAGTGCGCTTTTTGATCGAAAGGTTCACGAACGTCTCGGTGCGCTGGACTCCGTCGATGGTGCCCACTTTGTTCCGCAAGAACGTGCCCAGCCCCTCGGCTGACTCCAGGCCGGCCCAGATGAACACGTCATAGGCGCCGGTGGTGATGGCCACGTAGTGGGCTTCGTCGAGGTTGGCGATCTGCTCGGCTACCGCGTCAGACTTGCCAGGCCCGGTTTGCAGGCCGATGAGGGCGGTGGTGCCGTAGCCAAGCTTTTCCAGATTGGGGACGGCGATTATCTTGACCACGTCGTCGGTGACCAAACGGCGCAAACGGCGCCGGACGGTACCTTCGCTAACGCCAACTTCGCGGGCGATCTTGGCGTTGGACGCTCGGCCATCCAGTTGGAGCAAGGCGATAATCTTTCGGTCCAGTTCATCCATGGGTCTCACTCTCCGTAACCTGAGGGCCAGTTGGTATCACTGTGCCCGCTAGGTGTTCGCCGCCGTCTCTTTAAAAAGTCCCGCCCAATCATATGGCCGGTTTCTAGGGGTGTCAACACCGAAATCGTATCAGAAGCTGCCGAAATTGACCGAATCCCGATCAATCTTGCCTGGTTAATGTGCATTAAATGAATAACAGCCTCGCAAATGAGGTGTCTAGGCGTTTAGCCAGGCTCGCGACGGGTCTTTCATCCTAGGTATTGATGGGCATAGGCCCATTTGGTAACATTTACGCAGTGTAGGGAAAGATGACAGAGTGGACGATTGTGCGCGACTGCTAATCGCGTGAGCCTGCAAAGGTTCCGAGGGTTCGAATCCCTCTCTTTCCGCCACTACTTTTCCAATATTCCGTAGTAATTTTCCCATTTCTGATTGGTTTCGGATAATGTTTTTAGAAATCGGGCCAACTCTACCCACGGTATCCCATGAATAGTTATTACCTCTGGACCATCGGCTGCCAGATGAACACCGCGGATTCCGAACGACTGGGCACCGCGTTGGAGCAGATGGGGATCGAGCCGGTTGAGAAGGCCGCCGACGCTGATGTCATAGTGCTCAACTCCTGTGTGGTCCGCCAGGGCGCGGAAGACAAAGTAGTCAACAATCTGGCCTGGATGGCCCCCCTGAAGAAAAGCCAGCCCGAGCGCATCGTGGCGCTGATGGGATGCATGGTTGGCCCAAAGTCCGATGATTTAGCCCGTCGCTTCCCTTACGTGGATGTGTTCATGCGGCCCCAACAGTTTGAGCCGCTTTTGGAGATGGTAGGAGATCGATTCGGCGTCGACTGGGAAGGCTGCGTCGGCCCATTGACTCCCAACCGGCCCGACGTTACCTGCCATGTGCCCATCATCCACGGATGCGATTTGATGTGCACCTTTTGCATCATCCCCTACCGCCGCGGCCGACAGGTGAGCCGCCCCATCCCAGAGGTCGCCTTGGAAGTGGAGACTCTCGCCTCCAGAGGCGTGAAAGAGGTCACTCTGCTGGGTCAGACCGTAGACGCTTACGGTTATGACCTTCCGGATACACCCAACCTGGCCGACCTTTTCACCCGGCTTAATGACGTAGACGGCATCGAACGTATCCGCTTCCTGACGTCCCACCCCAAATTCATGACCCAGCAGATCATCCAGGCCGTAGCTGACCTGCCCAAGGTCTGCGAACATATCAATCTGCCGGTGCAGGCGGGCGATGACGGTATTCTGAGCGAGATGCGGCGTCAGTACAGCCGGGCCGAATACGTGGAACTGGTAGGACGGATCAGGGCGGCGATGCCGGAGGTAGCACTGAACACCGACATCATCGTGGGTTTCCCTGGAGAGACGGAAGAACAGTTCCAGCAGACCCTGGACCTGCTCTCGGAGCTGCGCCTGGACAAGGTCCATTGCGCTGCGTATTCGACTAGGCCGGGGACCATCGCTTCACGCACTATGGACGATGCAGTACCCGAGGCAGAGAAGACCAGCCGTCGCCAGAGGGTTGACCGCCTGCAAGAGGAGATCCAGACCGAGATCAACGCCCGGTTAGTCGGCCGCTACGAAGAGATCCTGGTGGAAGGCCGCCAGAGGGGAAAGTGGCAAGGCCGGACACGCTCGCATAAATTGGTGTTCTTCGAAGATGAGGCGTATCGTAAAGGAGAATTGGTCACAGTAAAGATTGAACGCTCCAGTCCCTGGTCCCTGCAAGGGTCGTCGGCTGTGGAAGCGAAACTACTGAACCCTCGAGGCGACGGTTAATGGCTTTAGCAAGCCGTCGGCCCATAGTGCCGATCACCGAGATTGAGCACTCGGCATTCTGCAAGACCGAAGACGAGCTCCCTTCCAAACCCCTGGCCGAAGAGATGGCCGTCAATGTGCGGTGGCAGCAGATTCCCCCGGAATACCTGCACTACACTGCCGCGGAATTGGACCTGAAGATCGGTGAAGCCCGTAGGAAACTCGGCAGCTCAGTCACCATCTTGGGTCATCATTATCAGCGAGAAGAGGTTATCAAGTACGCCGACTTCTAAGGCGATTTTTTTCTCCTGTCCCGTGAAGCAGCGACCCGTCCCGAAGCCGATTACATAATCTTCTGCGGCGTGCATTTCATGGCTGAGACCGCCTGCATCCTGGCCGCGCCCCACCAGAAAGTCATACTACCCAACATCACCGCCGGCTGTTCCATGGCCGACATGGCCCCTATGGACGACGTTGACGACGCCTGGGCTGACTTGGAAGAGGTCTTGGGGCCGTGCGGCTTTCCATCACCTGCATGAACTCCATCGCCGGTATCAAGGCCCTGTGCGGCCGTAACGGCGGCGCCGTACGCACCTCATCCAACGCCAAGGTGGTGCTTGAGTGGGCTTTCGATCAGGGAGAGCGGGTCTTGTTCCTGCCCGACCAGCACCTGGGCCGCAACACGGGCCTGGATATGGGGATCCCCCTCGATGAGATGGTGGTCTGGAACCCGTTTCGCCAATTGGGTGGAAATACTCCGGAGCAGCTCCGCAGGGCCAAGATGGTCTTGTGGCAAGGGCACTGCTCGGTACATACCAGGTTCAGAACCAGCCAGATCGACGCGGCTAGGGCCCTCCACCCCGACATCAACATCGTGGTCCACCCGGAATGTCCCATGGAGACCGTCCAGGCAGCGGACATGGTTGGCTCTACTGAATTCATCCGGGAACAGGTCAATTCGGCCCAGCCTGGCAGCAAATGGGGGATCGGCACTGAGGTCAGCTTGGTCAACCGGCTGGCGATCAACAACCCGGATAAAACCGTTTTCTGCTTGGACTCGGTGACCTACCCCTGTTCCACCATGTACCGCATCCACCCGGCCTACCTGCTTTGGATGCTGGATGGGCTGTTGGAAGGCAAGGTCAACAACGAGATCACCGTGCCGGACGACATCAAACGGGACTCCAAAATCGCCCTGGAACGGATGCTGTCGCTCAGGTAGCTCCCGTCCACTTCTCCCTGCTCCCCACCTGTGGCCCAGCTACGGCACTTGCGGTACAATTGCGCCTGTCGATTCACCGGGCTTTTATCGAGAGTAAGGAAGGCTTGGCATGACCCACTTTCCCCCAGACGTTTATGCGTTGATCGATGCCGCGGTCGCTGAAGACCAGACGTTCAATGACCCCACAACCCAGGCGGTGGTTTCTCCGGAGATCCAGGGAACCGGTATGTTGCGCGCCAAGGCCGTAGGAGTGCTGGCCGGGGTGGATGTGGCCATAGCTGTCTTTCAGCGGGTTGACCCAACATTGGAAGTAAAGGCCATCTTGCAAGACGGCGCACCGCTTTCGCCTGGAGACGACATCGCAGTGGTACGCGGTTCGGCGGCCGGCATACTCAGGGCCGAGCGTATCGCGCTGAACTTCATGCAGCGGATGAGTGGCATCGCCTCTGACACGAACCGCTATGTCCAGGCGGTGGATGGACTCAACGCCCGCATCGTGGACACCCGCAAGACCGCCCCCGGCCACCGCTATCTGGACAAGTACTCGGTGCGCATGGGCGGCGGCTACAACCACCGTCTGAACTTGGCCGACGGCATCCTGATTAAAGACAACCACATCCAGGCCAACCGGTTCCGGGAAATGGGCCTGAAAGATGTGATTCAACTGGCCCTGGCCCGCGCTTCCCACACCATCAAAGTGGAAGTGGAGGTTGAGAGCATGGAACAGGTGAAAGAAGCCCTGGAAGCCGGCGCCCACATCATCATGCTGGACAACATGTCCGTGCCTGATATGGCCGATGCCATGAAGGTTATCGGCGACCAGGCCATCGTCGAAGCCTCCGGAGGCATCACCTACGACACGGTCCGGGCGGTGGCGGAAACAGGCGTAGACCTGATCTCTATCGGGGCATTGACTCATTCTGTAGAGGCCCTGGATATCAGCCTCGACCTAGAATTCGACTAGTCATTCAAGCTACTGATTGGAGGAGCCCATGGTGAGCCCCGTTGAGCCGGTGTTACTGGCTATGGATCGGAATTGGGAGATGATCGACGGGGCCCTTGAGGGCTTGGACGAAGCGGCCATGGCCCGGCAGCCCACCGACGAGTGTAACTCAGTGGCCTGGATACTGTGGCACCTGACACGGGTGACCGACATGTTTATCTACACCCGGTTTCGGGACTTGCCCCAGGCGTGGATAACCGAAGGATGGCACAAAAAATTCGGGATGCCTGCCGACGAGGATGACCGGGGTGTGGGCTGGAGCGCCGAGCAAGTTGCCCAGTGGAAGCCGCCCTCCAGAGAAATCCAGATCGCCCATTACGAGGCACTGAAGAACCACACCCGGGACTTCCTGACCAATGCGACAACTGAGCAACTGGAACGGGAGATCGTCATGGGAAACGTCCCTGAACCCCGCCCGGTGGCCGTGTGCATGGGCCAGATGGTCTGGGACACCGTGGCCCACGGCGGGCAGATTGCCTACTTGCGCGGCTTCTTTAGGGGCATGGGCTGGTTCAGGTAGGGCTGGTTAAGTATCTGGCTTTTCCTGCCTGTGGGCCCTTCTACGGACCGCCGCCGGTCTGTGCTGTCTAGCATCAGTGTTACCGGTCCGTCGTTCTCCAGTGAGACCAGCATGTGCTCCTGGAACGTTCCGGTGGCCACCGTTAGCCTTGTTTCCCGAAACAACTGCACGGTGTATTCGTAGAGGCGCTTGGCTTCTTCCGGTCCCGCCGCTTGGTTGAAGTCGGGACGCCGTCCCTTGCGGGTGTCGGCGTACAGCGTAAACTGACTCACGACTAACACATCGGCGGCCACATCCAGAGCGGAGCGGTTGAACCGGTTATCATCGTCGGCGAAGATCCTCAGGTTGGCGATCTTTTCGACCAGATAGCGGGCGTCGGCCTCGTCATCTTCTTTGGCTACACCTAATAGAACGACCAGGCCCGAGGAGATTTCCCCGGTAATATCACCGGCAACGGAGACTGAAGCCTTGGTTACTCTCTGGACCAATGCTTTCATGAGAGCTCATTAATACTTGGGGGAAAAATATGAGGAATGGGGGAAGGAACGACTGGTAAGCCGCCAACGAGGCAGGCTAGCTGGAACTGGCGGGCGCGGAGGTGGTGCTGCTACTGCCGGAATCGGTAGAAGATTTAGACGAACTGTCGCTGCTGGACTTAGTGGCCGTGTCCGACTTGGAATCACTTGAGGACTTGGAATCACTTGAGGACTTGGAGTCACTGGTGGAATTAGAATCAGAAGAGGACGAACTTTCGCTGGAACCGTTCTTGCTCTCGGCCGGTGGTTTGGGACGTCCGTAGTCGGTGGTGTAGAAACCGCTGCCTTTGTAGATAACCGGGACCGCATGATAGACCCGCTGGCCCGCTCCGCCACAAACGGGGCAGGCGCCTTTTCCAGCTTCCGCGAAGGACTGCACCAGTTCAAATTCTTCTTTGCAGCTTTCGCAGCGGTAATCGTATCGGGGCACGGGAACTCTCCTGAATCGGCTTACCCTTTGGCAGTTTAAGCGGTTAAGTGCTAAGGGCAACTAATCCAATTTACCAGCGGCACTTATAGCTGTCAACGCGCCTGATGGGTCTTCCAGGCAGCGACGGCACTCAAGAAAAAAGGCCGAATCGCAGCCTTAAGCAAAACAGGCGGCATTTCGAGCCGCCTGATAAAAACATATTGTGGGCACAATACCAAAAGGTCAAAAACCAGGCCAATCTCAGCCTGGATTTGGACTCCTTAAGCGAGCCTACCGTCGGTTCTGGCGGCGGCGGCGGCGCGCGGCCCGCTGGGCGGCCAAACGCTCTTTCTGTGCCTTGGAGCGGAAGAACCGACGGTCCTTGAGCTCGCGCAGAATGCCGGAATGCTGTACCGAGGCCCGGAACCGGTTGACCAGGCTCTCCGGGTTCTCGCCCTCGCGAGGGGTGACGTATGCCATTCGAATCTCCGGCCATCACTGGCCAATATGATTATAGCTAATTTAACACAGGCACGATTCCCAATCAACCAGCCTCTTGGTACGGTAAACCTGGGGCTAGACCGCGGTGCCCCGCTTGGCGCCGATTTCACCCAGGTACTCCAGCACATCGGCCAGGGGCAGCACATCGGCGTATTTCTGGTTCATGTCGAACAGGTTTATGGCGTGGGCAGCTTCGTGCCGGTCGAACACGCCCTCTTCAACGACGATCATCCGGAACCGGTTGGTGCAGCCGTCCAAAACGCTGGCCCGGACGCAGCCGCTGGTGGTCTCGCCCACGGCGATGATTGTGTCCACGTTGTGGGCGGTCAGGTGGCCAATCAGCGGAGTGCCCCAGAAGGCGCTAGGCGAGTCCTTGCGCATGACGGGCTCGCCGTCTATTGGCGCCACTTCGTCGATGATGTCGTTGCGGCGATTACGCCGTCCCAGGGCTTCCGGGCTGCGGTCCTGGTTGCCGTAAATCTGGCGTCCTGTGCTCCACCCGGCCAAGCCGTCATCGTCGCGGCCGGTGGCGTGAACCACAGGGATACCGGCGTTTCTGGCGGCTTGCAGCACGGTCTGGATCGCGGGGATGGCGTTCCAGGCGGCTAGTCCGCAACTGGCCGGCCACTCTTTGGTCGCCTCCAGTATCGGCTGGGGCTTGTCGCCAAACACCCAGCGGTAAAGGTCGATCAGTAGCAGGGCCGGTTTTTCGCCGAATCCCACCTGCCGGTTCTCGCCCATCGCCACATGGTCCCTGTCCTGGTGCGTGAGAAACTTGTCCCAGACTCGCTCGGCCATGGTTTCACCTCCTATCCGTTCTGCTCTATTCCTTGGTTGGGAACCCGGCTTCTTTCCAGGCTTCCATCCCGCCTTCCATGTAGGTCACGTTGTTGAATCCCATCTCTTGGAGTATCTGGGCGCCCACGGCTGCCCTGTTTCCAAGTCTTCAAGTTGTGATGATCTGGACATTGGGGTCTGACAAACGGGGGTCCAGATTGGAAGAATCTTCAGCCGCTGCATCCAGGTCTTCCACTGACATGAAGACCACGTTGTCAGCCTGTTCGCTGAGCGGAACATTCTCTCGGAGGCGAGTCTCAATCAAGAGAATCTCTGGTTTTTTGTCCATCTGCTTTTTTGAATCTGCAACGCTAACTGAAGTAGTTTTGCCCTTGGCAGCCTCTACTCGTGCTCTGAAATCATCGGTCATCGATGTAGCCTCCCAATTTGAACTAGGTGACATGATAATCTAAATGCCGCGCATCGGGAACAGATGATCCTTCATCCAGACAGGCGTTGTGCTACCATCTTTGGGCGCGCACAGCCGCGATCTGCATCGCAACGGAGGGTGAAAAACATGCGGTGGCTCGTGATTCTGGTTTTCCTAGCAGCATTGGGAGTCGCATGTGGTCCGTCCTCTGATTCCGAGTCTGACACTGTGGCAACAACGGCGCCGCCGCCCACTGCCACAACACAACCAACCGCAGCTGCACAACCCACCGCGGCGGCGCAACCGGCACAATCCGAACCTAGATCAGAGGTAATCATGGCAGAAGCCGAAACCATAACCACAGCCTCCGGGCTGCAGATCACCGTAATTGAGGTCGGGACCGGGGACAAGGCGGAAGCGGGAAAGACCGCAGTCGTCCATTACACCGGCTGGCTACTGGACGGCACCAAGTTCGATAGCTCTGTGGATCGGGGCACGCCCTTCGAGTTCCCCCTGGGCGCGGGACGCGTGATTAAGGGCTGGGACGAGGGTGTTGCCGCCATGAACATCGGAGGCAAGGTCGAGCTGATCATCCCCCCGGGCCTGGCTTACGGGGCCTCAGGTGCCGGAGGGGTGATTCCCCCCAACGCCACCCTCAAGTTCGAGGTTGAACTGCTGGACATGAAGTAGTCGCCCGGCGATAGAGCTAGTACCCGCTTTGCGTTACCATTCGTTTGTGGTTCCTTCCGCGGAAGGACGTCTAGCCATGGCCGCGCCGAAGCCAGGGCTCTTCGACGGGGCTCAGGACGAGCGGATGTCGGCAACGGTCATTTCCGAGGCTAGGCGTTTGAATCCCTGAAATTGGGCGCGACTTTCTCTGCGAACAGCTTCAAACTGTTGGCGGCAACGTCGTAGGGCATGGCCCCCAGGCGGAAGTGGATGATCACCCCGCCCACGCCGGTGCCGTTCACTGTTTCCAGCCGTTCGCACACTGTTTCCGGCGAGCCGACGATGATTCCGTGCTCCAGGGAGTTCCTAGCCGCGCCCACGGCTACAGACGACTGTGCCTCAAGTTCCGCTGTGGTGTTCATGCGGTTGCGGTTCTTCTGCAGATATGCGCGCATGCCCTTGAAATAGGGAATCCCGACTGCTTCGGCCTCGGCGTCGGTCTCAGCCACGAATATATTCCGCCAGACCCACGAATCGGCCACGTTGCGAGCCACCGTCTCATCACTGTGACCGGCCTCAGACATAGTCGCCCGGTATTGTTCCATCCGTTCCACAGTGACGTCGTCGCTCTGGACATTCATCATGAATGGCCGGCCGTCGCGGGCCATCTCCAAGGTCGACTCCAGGCCGGAGCAGGCGCGAATCATGGGCGGATGGGGTTTCTGGTAGACCTGGGGACGCAGCACCGGCAATTCCAATTGCCAATATCTGCCGTCGTGCTTGTAGTTCTCGGTGGTCCAGGCCTTGACGAGGATATCTTCCACTTCCAAGAGCATGTCGTGGGCTTCGTCGGGGTCGATGCCGAAGCCGCGAAACTCGTAGAAGTTGTAGGCAGTGCCGCGGCCGACGCCCACAATCATGCGGCCCTTGCTAATATTGTCGACCAGCGCGATCTGTTCGGCGAACCTGATGGGGTGATGCAGGGCCATCTGGGCCACGGCGAACCCGATCTTGATCTTCTTGGTCCTGGCGGCGATGGCGGCGGCGAAGGTTGTAGGGTCGACGTAGGCGCAACCTCCGTCGAAATGGTGCTCGGCCAGCCAGACGACGTCGTAGCCCAATTCCTCGGACAGCTCCGCCTCTTTTAGCGACTCTTCGATAACGTCGAAATCGCCGTCGGGCGTCTGGCTCTCCGGGAATAGAAAATTGCTAAACTTCATGTTCTCTCCTTGAGAGTTCGCCGGGGCGTTTACCCACGGCCAACTAGACGCTAGCACTGGCTTCAGAAAGTGTCAATTTAAGCCCGTCCCAGACCGATCAGATGCGAGGACCGCCATCGAGATGAGCTCCGATAGCCGTGACACCAGCTTCCGGTATTTGGAAGTACCGGGAACGACGCCCATCGTTTTCGTCCATGGTGTAGGCCTGGATCAAAACATCTGGAGGGCAATGCTGGCTGATTTCAGCGGCCGTTCTACGCTGACCTACGACCTATTGGGGCACGGCGAGACTGCAAGGCCACTGGGAGAACAGAGTTTCCAGCCTTTCGTCGCCCAACTGCGCCGGCTGCTCCAAGAACTTCGAATCTTGCGGATAGCGCTCGTTGGCTTTTCTCTCGGCGGTCAGGTCGCCAAGCATTTTTCTGTGTCCCACACGGAGATGGTTGAGGCGCTGGTGTTGGTCAGCACGACTTACCAAAGGACGGCCGAGGAACGGAAGGCCATGTCCCGCCGTGTCCAACAGGCAAAGGCCGGCGACCAACCAGGACTGGAGGCATCGGCGCTACAGAGATGGTTCAGTCCGGAGTTTCTGGCCGCCAACCCGGATGTGGAGCGTGAGATACTCTCCCGCCTGCGAACCAACGACCCGGCCAGGTTCCTGGAGAGCTACGAACTCTTGTCCAACGCGGAAGACCATCCCGTGGACTACGCAGTTCTATCAATGCCAACCCTGGTTCTGACCGGTGACGGCGACCCAGGTTCAACTCCCAGGATGGCGAAGAACATGGCTCAGGCGATGACCAACGCCCGGTCTATGATCATCCAAGGGTCGAAACACCTGGGGATCATCGAGGAACACCTGCTATTTAGCGATGCGGTGAACCGGTTTTTGCTGGAGTCGGGTATCTAGCGCCGAGACTGGAAAATCACCCGCCGGCACGCTCAACCAGGTCGTTGAACAACTCCCGCCATTCCTCGGCGCCGCCCCTGGCATAGTTCTCCCGGTACGCGATGATTCCCTGGTGGTCCAGGGCTATCTTGGTGGACTGCTGCAGAACGCGCAGGTCCTTCAACACGTCTGTCTCTATGGCGGAGATCGGCCAGGGATAGCGCTCTTTCTTGCGGTCCGACTCCAATTGATCGATGCTCTCGAACCGGCTTTGGCCGATGGCGTAGAAATTTACTTTGTCAGCGAACTCGGGCCACACATCTTTCATGCTCCGTAACTCGGAGCGGCAGACCGCTCACCAAGTGGCGAAGAAAAAGAGGAAAACCGGCTTGCCTTGGCTGGCTAGCTGGGCGGTCGACCGCTTCGTGCCATCGATCAAAGTGAATTCAAAGTGGGGCACGGTCTTGCCGACGACGGTTCCCACCTCAGGCTGGTCTACTATGACGGCAGCCTTCGGGGGAACGGCGGTTGGCATAACAGTCGGCACGGGCGCCGGCGCCAGACCAGGCGCGACTGTTGACTGGGACAACGGTGTCGACACCGGAACGTGAGTGGGCCCGGCCGCGAGAGTCGCCGTTGAAACACCGGTGGGGCTGCTCGCGGTCGCAGCATTGGATGGCGGCACGTTGGTGGGCGATTGGACTGCCGGGCTGGCCTGCGTGGCGGTTGTCGGCGGCTGGGTCGCGCTCGTCCCGCAGGCTAAAACACCAATAACGACCGCCATCAACGGCAGAGCTAGTAGTCGTGACATTTACAGATTACCCCCAACTGTCCAAGTGGACAGACCAAATCAAGGATTACTATCCGCGACAACAGTCTTCGAAAACAAGAATGCAGCGAAGCGTGTTGCAGGAATCTATACGAAACTCCGTCCATCCGTGGATTCCCAAGGCCACTGGGACCTCTTCCGATTGATGGGATCTTCCCGTCCCGGACCTGGCTAAATATCGTGCTTGGAATGATATACTCCGCTCGCGGTATTGGAGCGCGGTTAATCGACCGTCCGGTAGCCGGTGGCCAGGGTCGAAACGAACGTGCGGTGAACGATGGCGACGAATGAGTCTAAACCCCAACGTGCCGGGTTTTACTACAACCTAGGAATAGCCTACTACGCGCTTGGTCAACTCGAGAGCGCTCTGGAAAGCTACGATGAAGCTGTCCGCATCAACCTCGAATATCACGAGGCCTACCACAACCGTGGGAACGTCTACCACGACCTGGGCCAGAACTTACGCGCCATAGAGGACTACGATCTGGCCATCCACTACAACCCGGAATATTCGGCGGCCTACAACAACCGGGGGATCGCCTATTACGATCTGGGCGAACACTGGCGCGCCGTCAATGACTACGATGAGGCCATCCGGATCAATCCCGAATACGTCGTAGCCCACAACAATCGCGGCAACGCCTACCTGGCCGTGGGTGAACACGGGCGAGCTATCGAAGACTACGATGAAGCCATCGCGCTGGATCCCGAGAATGTGGCGGCCTTTAGCAACCGGGGGACTGCCTACCATGCCCTGGGCGAAAATGAGAGGGCCATAGAGGACTACGACGAGGTCATACGCATCAACCCCGAATATGCCGCGGCCTACAATAACCGGGGCAACGCCTACAACGACCTGGAACAATACCAGCGGGCCATCGATGAATACGATGAGGCTATCCGACTCGACCCCAGCGACCCTGACGTTTACATAAACCGGGGAAACATCCTCGCTGGTATGGAAGAATACGAACGCGCCGTCGAAGACTACGACCAGGCTATCCGCATCAACCCCAACTATTCAGAGGCGTACCACAACAGAGGGATCGCTTTTCACCGGCTCGGGCACTATGAGGAATCGGAGAGAGACCTGGCCAAGGTGGCCGAACTACGATCACAGTCCGCAAACAACCCGACCGAATGAGCCCAAGAGTCACTCTCCCGGCTGACAAGAAAAGACCCCGGCGAAATCCGATTTCGCCGGGGTCTTCTTCATCTACGGTAAGTCCTTCTCATTCGGGAAGGATATTTCGAGAGCGTTAGGCTGCTATGCTCTTCTTGGGAGCTTTGGCCTTGGGTTTGGCCGTATCCACTCCGTTGGTGGCGGCAGAATGGCCGTCATCTGCGTTGGCGCTTTCTAGCATCGGAGTCTCGGTGGCCACTGGGGAGTCGCCCTCGTCAGCTTTCAGGGCTTCGGGGGTCGAACTCTTTCCGAATTCCTCTACCGTGGGCAGAAGATTGTTGCAGATCTCCATGACCGAGGCCCGGATACCGTCTGTAACACTCTGGGTCGTCTGCCGGATGAAGAACTCAGCCTGCAGCCGTGCGTTGGACTCAGTGCTGTTGGCCCGGGTCTGGGACGCTTTGATGATGGCCTGGGCTTCCTGACGGGCCTTGCCCAGGATCTCTTGGATCTCGCTGTTGGCGGAGCCCACATTGGCTTCGCTGTCGGACTTGGCCTTAATCAGGAGTTTTTCACTTTCCTCTTTGGCCTTGCTGATGAGCTTCTCGGAATCTGACTGTGCCTTGCTAACCATCTTTTCGCTTTCCGAGCGCGCGCTGTTCAGCGTTTTCTCGCTTTCTGACTGAGCTTCGGCGGCAGCCTCCTGAGCTTCGGCGGCGGCCTTACTGGTCATGGTCTCGCTGCGGCGCTTCGCGCTGTCTATCGTCTGCTGAGTTTCCGCTTTTGCTTTCTCAGAAGCGTCCGCTATGATCTTGGCGCCCGCTGCTTCGGCTTCCTGCCTGGCATGGTCGGTGATCTCTTGCGCCAAAGCTTCAGCCTGGACAACCGTCCGCTCGGCGAGCTTTAGCAACATCGATTGCTTGTCTCCGGTTGCCTCTGGCTGCGTGCTGGTTTCCTCTTGGTTGTTGTCTGCCATCAGAGTTCCGCTCCCTTAGTTAATTCGCCGGCCAATAACTAACATGTGTCGCCAAAAACTTAGGTAAACTGCCTTATTGGATGGGTACCGACACACGTAGGGGAGTGTAATTCGGTATTCGTCGGGTGTCAAATATTGTGATTGACAACAGAGTGCGAACACCTAACGATTGGCGACGATTCGCGAAAAATCCCGTCCATAAGTAAAGGAAAAGCCTTATAGAATAAGTAATGCACAACGAGCGGCGATGGGCGATTCGGAAATCCAATCCGGCGCCAGGAGACATAACCCGGCGGCCATCTTCTGGACCGATCATCGGCATCGCAAGCCTCCCTAATCTGGCATATTGCATCTGCCGCAGCCAGTAGGTCCGCCTTGAAGGCTCGTAGTGTCCAACTCGTGGTGTCCAATGGAACGCACCCGTCTGGGGTAGAATGACTGGGCTAGGTGTCAAACAGAGATTCATTTAGGGCACGCAGGCGTCGGGGTCAGCGTCGGTACCTTTTAGCAATAGTGGGGTAAGCATGGACAACAACAAATGGGAGCGGCGCCTGGATAGCTACCTTGATAATTTGGAAGGGCCATTGGCGGCGATCCCGGAAATCAAACAGAAATGGGGCACCCTCGCTTCGGTCTTGGCCACCCCGTTTGCAACCTTGTTGTTCGTCCTTAAAGTCGCGGTAACCGCGCCTTGGGGGCTGTTCCTGGTTCTGGCCAGGTTCTTGGAGCGCTGACCGGCTCAAGGCTCTACTGCCAGGCCAGCTCCCTTCAGTCTTTCCTCGAAACTCCTCTCTGATACCGTAGTTCTCCGTGTTGCACTTCTGATAATCTGAGAAAAATCAGAAGTAAGAAGGAGAAGGTCGTGCTTGAAAACTCCCTTCGTGAAGAGAAAGCGACGCTGGAGGAACTGCTCTCGAAGCTTAAACCGATCGTAGATGAGTTCATGTCGGTTGAGGTCAGGATCCACCACATAAACGCCCTTCTGGGCATCGAACCGGCGGAGAACGGCGCCGACGGTCAGCCACGGATCAACTGGGCGAAGTTATGCCGCGAGAACGGCCTGAAGCTGCAGGGAGACTCCGGCCACAGGGTTCTCAGGAGGCTGAAACCCCAGGTCCACGACACCATTCACCACACGTGCGACCTCTGAGCCGAAAAAGAGCTTGGAGCGGGCAATGGGATTCGAACCCACGACATCTTGCTTGGGAAGCAAGCACTCTACCCCTGAGTTACGCCCGCTCGCTTTTAGAACGCAGGCAGGGGCGCCTGCCGGGTAAGTATATCAAATGATCCGGCGCGCGCCGGAGCCTACGAGAGCATAGCCCCTCGCCAAACCTACTTGTCTTTGTGTTCCATCAACCACCCCATGGCCTGAACGTCTGCCGACATCCACCGCTTTGCGGCGTCGAAGCGGTTCTCTTGGAGCTCCACGCCCAGCCCGTCGGCCAGCCGGGTCATGAAGTTGAACAGACACGTAATCAAGACCGTGGACAGGACTTGTTGTTCGTCCAACCCTAGATCACGCAGTTTCTGAAGGTCGGCTTTGGTGTTTTTCGCCGGGTCCTTGGTAAGTTTAAGAGCGAAATCCAACATGCCCCTGGTCTGGTCGTCCAGGTCAGCTTGCGTGTAGTCGTGCATTATATGGCTGGCAAGTTCAGGGTCATCGGAATGCTGACGGAGGAACCCTCCGTGAGCCAAAGTTCAATAGCGGCAGCTATTGGCGGCGGCCACGACGGTGGAGATCGCCTCTTCCTGAACCCTGCTCAGCGTGGAGCCACCGAAGGTTACGGCGGCAGCCAAGTTCTGCACTGCATCCATTGCCGGCCTATTGATCGACATGGAAGCAATCACCGGCGGTAGATCTACCTTTTCTTCTTTGATCCAAGACATGGAATCACCCCTAAGGTTTGGCTTAATTCGAGATTTTAGATGCGCTGAGGCTCAATCGGATTGTCTCTAAAGCCTGCGAGCCTGCTCGTCAAGAGTTCGCTTTTTGGATGTCGGCCCAATATCCCGTCCACTCCTCCCGCATCGATTCCTCGGTCTTGCCCGGCGTGTATCCGGGCGATACCAGGGGAGCAGCCTTGGTGACGGCCATCAGCACGTAGCGGGAGGCGGGCAGTCCAGAGCGGCGGATGTCGTGGCTGCCGGTGGCGTAGGCCTCGTTTATCTCGTCGAAGAGCTTCCCGCTGTCCAGCACCTCTGCGGTCCCCTTGAACCGGTAGCCCTTGCGGAGAAAAGCGTCAAGGACGTTTATCTCGCAGGCGGGGTTCTGGCCCAGATTGGCTATGGTCACAGGAGAGCCAAGGTCGGCGAAGACCAGGCGGTCGTCGTCCCAGACCGTGGTGGTGCCCTTGGGCGATAGGTTGGGCGAGCCGTCGGGGCACACGGTGGCTATGAAACCCATGCGCTGTTGCCGGACCACTCGTTTCATGTCGTCGGTTAGAATCCCCATGCTTACTCCTCAAATCCGCTCCCAGGCGGTAAAATCGACGCCAGTATACCCAGGCTTACCGGCAGACGGCAACCGCGGCAATCCCCACCCTTGGTGCCTGGCATGGCCGGTGCTAACCTCCCCGCAAATGAAATCCTATCCAGCCGAATGTCATCAAACCATGATGACCAGCAAAGAGACTGGAGGTAAGAGATGCCCTACGTGAGGACGATTCCCTACGAGGAGTCCCAAGGCGAACTGACCGAAGCTTAAGACATGATGATCAAAACCCGGGGACGCATCCCCGACGTCCAGGCTGTAAGCAGCCTCAAGCCCAACATCATTAAAACCCTGATGGCCCACGTTGGGTCGGTGATGTTCGGCGAGTCGGGCGTGTCCCGGGACGAACGTGAGATGGTGGCCGCCGTGGTCTCGGCGACCAACAAGTGCCAGTATTGAACTCTCAGCCACACACAGGCCCTCCGTGGTGAGGACCCCGAATCGCGACTGGCCGAGCAACTGGGAGAGAATTTCCGCGAAATGTCCGAGCCTCGAAGGCCGTCAAACCACCAGGCGCAAAAAGGGGCCGCTAGCTGATCCAGCCGGCGGCCCTTTCTGCTATCACGATGGCTGTGGCGTTGGTGTTGGCCCGGACCACGTTAGGGCAGATGGAAAGGTCAACCACCCGCAGATTTTGCAGCCCGCGTACCCGGCAGTACTGGTCTACAACCGCCATGGGGTCCGACTCCGGCCCCATCTTGCAGGTGCCGGATGTGTGTTGGGTGGTCGCCACGTTCTGACGTAGCCAGGCGTCCAGCGCATCGTCGGTGGCTACATCTGCCTCGGTGGGTGAAAGCCGCCGCTCAACCAAGGGGCAAAATGCGGGGTGCTCTAGGAATCTCAGAGACAGATGTATCGCTTCCCGCATGCGCACCCGATCCCATTCAGTCTCGAAGTACCGGTACTCCAGGCGTGGCGGCACCCTGGGGTCGGCGGAATTCAGCTTCAATTCCCCGGCGCTGTCGGCCAGTTTCAGAATGCAGGTGATTCGCAAGCCTTGGGAACGGTCGGGGCTCTGCCCTTGCAGGGGGTCGCCGGCACGCAGCCCGGTGAACGACGAAGGAAAGGCCTGCATATCGTTCCGCGAGTTTGATCCCTCGGCGGTATATCTGAGCCCGCTCTGGATACGCGGCTCGATCGTGGCCAACTTGACCCCTTCCTTGGGCTCAAGCTCAATGTTGACCAACGGGTGGTCACGCAGGTTCTGACCCACTCCGGGCACCTCTTTCACAACTTGGATGCCCATATCGCGGAGGTGATCAGCAGGTCCCACGCCTGAATGCAGCAGCAACTGGGGAGTGGCAATCCCGCCGGCGCAGAGGATTATTTCCGAGCCTTCGACGGTGAACTTCTCGCCGCCGCTCTCCACTTCCACGCCTACGGCCCGGTCTCCGTCAAACATCACACGGTGCGCCAGCACGTCGGCCTTGATGGTCAGATTGAGCCTGTGTCGGTTGGGGTTCAGGTAGGAAAGCGAGGCGCTCATCCGGATGCCGCCGGGGTTGTTCATGGGCACCGCGCCCGTTCCCGTGGAATCGGGGTTGTTCATGTCCGGGTCTTCGGGAAACCCGGCGGCGACAGTTGCCTGGTGGAAAGCCTCGTTCACCGGCAGGAATTCTTCCCGGGGCAACCGCCAGACCGGGATTGGCCCGTTTGTCCCGTGGAAGTCGTCTCTCACGTTCAGGTCGGTCTCCAATTTGCGGAAGAAGGGCAGCAGATTGACGAAGCTCCACTCGTCATTGCCCTCCGCGGCCCATTCGTCGTAGTCCTCAGGCACGCCCCTCAGGAACACCTGGCCATTCACCGATCCTGACCCGCCGATGACCTTGCCCCGAGCGACCTGCATGGGCACTTTCTGCTCAGGCGTGCCTTGGCCCCGGTATGCCCAATTGAACGGCGATTCGATGTCAGCCGCCTCCTGGCGATAGCCGTACTTCAGCTCGTCGGGCAATTGCTCCAAGTCGGTATAGTCGGGGCCGGCCTCCAGCAGCAGCACTGACCGTTTGGGGTCCTCGCTCAAGCGGGTGGCGAGTGTGCAACCGGCCGAGCCCCCGCCCACGATAACAACGTCGTATATCATTCTTTCACTTACCTGGCTGCGAGAGCAGCTTGGGCCAGCAGTTTGGTCGTCCGCTCCAGGGAGGCACCTGGGTCAGAGCCGGCGGTGATGGGCGAGGCCAGCACTTCAGTGGCGCCCATGGCCAAAAGTTCTTGAATCTTCTGGGCGGCGGTCTCCTCGTCCCCGAATATGGCCACCCCTTCGATCATGGCGTCGCTCCATTTGCCTTCTTTAGCCTCAGGGTAACCTGCCGCGATCAGCATGTTCTGGTAGAAGGGTAGGCCGGGATGCCCAAACTGGGCCCGCATGGCGGTCCGTACCTCTTCCAGGTTGTCGTGGACACAGATAGGCACGTGGGCAATGAGCGGTGGGGCGGGGCGGCCGGCCTCGTCAGCGCCCTTTTTCATGGCGGGCAGGGCTACATCCCGCAGGTAGGTAGCCGGGCAGACCCAGCTTATTGCGCCGTCGGCCTCGGCCCCGCAAAGCTCAAAAGAACCTTTCTGGAGCGCCGAACCCATCACCTGGACATCCAACGGCCCTGCGATGGAAGCGTGGGCCGAGTAATGCTCGCCGTCGAAGTCGACCGATCCGGTCTGGAGTAGGGCTTTGAGAATCCGGAGATATTCCCGGAGGTGGGCTAACGGGGCGTGGAAGTTGATACCCATGGACTCCATCAACGGCCGGTGGCTTGGCCCCACGCCCAGGCGGAGACGCCCCGGCGCGAGTTGGGCCACTACTTGGGCCTGCTGCACGGCAACCAGAGGGTGGCGTGGGTAGGTGGGGATGATAGATGTGCCAAGCTTGATGGAAGTCGTGCCTGCCGCAGAAGCTGCGAAACAGGTCAGGCTGTCCAAGCTGGCGCCGCCGGTGGTCATCCAGGCTGCGTGGATTCCCAGTTCCTCGGCCCGTTGTATCTTGGCCTGAATCTCGGCGATGGTGCCGCCGGTCACCGCGGTTCCAACCAGCTTCTCTGCCATGTGTTCTCCATGTTGATTTCTCTGATTAGTTGCGTGGCTGTGCTCAGATCTCCGGAAACATGAGCGGAATCATATTCTGGTAGGCCACATCATTGGCCATGCCCATCACCAACCCGGCGCGGGCGTCCCGGAAATACCGCTCGAAGGGCAGCCTGCTGGCAAATGCGGTACCGCCGAATGCGGTCATGAGGTCTTGCGTGACTCGGACCGCCGCCTCCGAGCAGGTCACTTTTGCCTGAAGATAGGGGAGGAACGACGTGCTACGGTCCTCATCGTACGAAGAGGCTGCTGCCAGCATCAGGGCCCGTGCCGCCTCGATCTGGGCGCCCATCTCGGCCATGCGCCGCTGGTTCATGGCGTTGTCGATCCGTCGTGCGCCGCTGCGATACATCCGGGGCATCTCTACCATGGCGATCTCGAAGGCGCCCGACGCTATCCCCAGATAAGCCGCGGCGTAGGTCAAGCCGATCACAGGGCGAACATAAGGGTTGGAGATGTCAAGGACAGTGTGCTCAGGTCCCAATCGGTTCTCTTCAGGGACGAAGCCCGAGAAAATTATCGGTGAACTACAATTCCCACGCATGCCCAGGCCATCCCAGGGAGCCACGATCTCCCAATCGATCTTGTCTGCCTCGATAAATAGCCTGCTGCCGCTGCTTTGAGGCGTTTCCTCGCCGATGCGGCATTGGAACTCGAAGTGAGTGACGTGCCCGGCAGATGTAACGAAAGCCTTGCGGATACCGTCCAGTTGATAGCCACCGGGGACCTTGGTGACAGCGGAAACGGTCCGGACGGGCGTCCAGTCGTCGCCCGGGCCATTCGACTCACCACCTGGCGCGGCAATGAACACTTCGCCTTTGGCCAATGGTTCGACGAAGCGCTTCACCTGGTCTTCGGTGGAAATGCGAGAAACTAATTCAGCGCCCTCGATATGCATCTTGTAGCACATGGCTGTGGAGGGGCATTTCTTTGAGATCTCTTCCACGATCAGGCATGTGGTGACCATGTCTCCGCCCAGTCCGCCGTGCTTCTTGGGGACCCTGAGTCCCCATAGCCCCTCTTTTCTTAAAGCGTCCAGGGATTCAGTGGGGAATCGGCCCAGCCGGTCCGTCTCTTCCGCCCGAGGGGCCAGTTCATTGACGGCGATCTCGCTGGCGCGCTCCTGCCAGGCTTGCTGTTGCTTGGTCAATGGGAAGTAGGCCATGCTTGCTCCGGTCTATTTGTGGTTGTCCACCGCACACGTGTACTGTGGGTCGCCACGGACTATAGAGCGGCATCTCAGGCACGTCAACACTGAAGCCGGGTACGCCTAAGGGTTTTCTGCGGCCAGCCGGTAGATGCGGCCACACTGGGTGAGAACATAGATTTCGTCGTCATCTAAATGTTTGAGCCCCAGGCCAGGCACAGGTACAATCCTGTGAATCAGGAACCGCAACGAGTTGCCAAAGGGGAAACATGAGTGCGACCCGACGATGGCTCGAGATGGTCCGGGCGGAGCATGCCCAATCGGACAGTATGCGGAAGGAAGACCCGCCCGCTGACTCGTGGAACAACCTCGCCCAAAACTTTCGGGCTGACCCCAGGCGCAGTGACGACGCTCTGGTCGACCATCTCCGGCACGTAATCGAGCCGGGGCAAGTGGTACTGGATGTAGGCGCTGGCGGCGGACGCCTGGCTTTGCCTTTGGCCCTCGATGCCCAGAAGGTGATTGCAGTTGAGCCCTCGCCCAGCATGTGCCGGGTCCTAAGGGAGACGGCCGCCGAGTTCGATGTGAAGAACGTCGAGGTCGTCGAGTCGGACTGGCTGGAAGCCGATGTAGCCCGAGGTGATGTGGCCATCTGTGCCCATGTGCTCTATGTCATTCAGGACATCGAGGCCTTCGTCAGAAAATTGGAAGTGCATGCCGGAAGGGTGTTGGTCATCATGTTCCAAGCGCCGCCCCAATCTCAAATATATCCAATGTGGGAGCCCATGCACGGCGTTCCGCGCTTACCTCTGCCCAGCCTTCCGGAATTTTTGGAAGTGCTGGACCAATTGGGGATCGTGCCGGACGTAGAAGTGGTTCACACGGGACGTAGCCGGGGGTTCGACAGCCTCGAAACAGCCAAAGAGCAGATAGCGCGCAGCCTTTACGTCACGCCCGATTCGCCGGAAATGGAACGTCTGGAAGCCCTGTTGCCTCAAGTCCTAGAACAAAAAGACAGCGGCTATTCGATAAAAGGCGCGGTCCCGTTGGAACCGCGCGTCATCTCCTGGCGGCCCGCAGTCTAACCAGCGAGACTTGTCCGAACCCGCTCCGGCGTGGGGGGCTCTTGATCATGACCAGCGATCCGGCCATGCCCGCGACCGAACCGATGGTCGCTACGACGAAACTACCCTTGTTGGGCAGCACGGCCATCAGGATAAAAGCCGCGCACTGCGCGAGAATGAGTAGAAAAAACGCCTGCCCCCGGCTGGTCCAATCCGACAGCCGGCCCCAGACGACGCCATTGGGAGTTTTAGGGGGCGTCTCATCTAGATCGCGAAGCCACCAGCTGGCTAACGCAGTGGCCGGAAGAAGTTGCGGACATCCTCCACCAGCCTGACCGGTTCCTCCAGCGCGGCGAAGTGTCCGCCGGCGGGCATGACCGTCCATTGCTGCACGTTGTAGGAACGCTCGGCCCATTCCCGGGGCGGGACACTGATCTCGGCGGGGAATACGGCGATACCGCAGGGCACCTCAATCTTCTCGTCTTTAGCCATGTCCCAGGCTTTTTGAAGCGTTTCGTAATAGATCTTAGTGGACGACCCGATAGTCTGGGTGACCCAGTAGATGGTGATTGTGGTCAGCAGCTCGTCCTTGGTGAACCGCTTCTCGACGTCGCCACCGCAATCGCTCCATGTCCGGTACTTCTCCACGATCCAGGCGGCCAGGCCGGCGGGGGAGTCGTTCAAGCCGTAGGAGAGCGTCTGGGGCTTGGTGCCCTGGATGTGGGCATAGCCGCCCTCGGCTGTCTGCCAGTCTCTTCGCTGTTGTAGAAGGGAGTTCTCGGCTTCCGAAAGCTCTCGTGAGCCCGGTCCCAGGTACGGAGTGGGCCTGGTCACGGAGGTCGAATGAATACCGATGACCTTGTCGGCGTGGGAAAGCCCCAGTTTTGCGGTGACGCTGGCGCCCCAGTCGCCGCCCTGCGCGCCG
>ERZ651768.289-NODE-289-length-38139-cov-6.644002_pt1 | contig 38139 bp, 43 predicted proteins | sample MGYA00514754_ERZ651768 | MGnify/ENA metagenome assembly ERZ651768
TCTACAACTTCTTCTACAACAGGAACAACTTCTTCTACTACTTCTTCTACTACTTCTTCTACAACTTCTTCTACAACAGGAACAACTTCTTCTACTACTTCTTCTACTACTTCTTCTACAACTTCTTCTACAACTTCTTCTACAACTTCTTCTACAACAGGAACAACTTCTTCTACAATAGATTGACTTTGTATTTTACCATATTTATCAACGCCAAGTTTTTCTTGTTGTTCTTGTGTATAAATCAAATGTGTAGATGAACCTAAAACTTCTTGTCCAGTTGGTTTTTCAACATTTGAATCATATGTCCACGCTGGACCAATAGCAGTAATTTTAGCATTAACAGACACATTTGGTTTAATAGTTAAAGATGATCCTTGATGTAATAAAACATTTGTAGGAATATCTTCTTCAATGTCTTTTTCAAAATCTTGTGAATAAATTTCATCCGAAATATTATCTGAGATTGGCTCTTGAGATACATTTTCAATATTTGAGTATAAAATATCGACTAATGGTGTTCTAGATTCTTCATATATTTCTTCTTTTGGTGAATTCTGGGGCATAGTTATCAATTCAGATAATAACTTTTTCATTTGACTTTCTTCTAATTCATTAGAAGAATTTTCTTCAATTTCAGGTGCTCCTTCCCAATCATCACAAGAAATCTGCTGACTATGTTCTTCATTTTGGGGAAAAAATATATCTGCATCCAAATTAAATTCTGGAATATCATTAATTTCGTCAAAAAGATTTTCCGGTAGAGATATATTAGAGGCATCATTTTGTATTTCGTTATCAAAAATATTATCAAAACTATCATCAGAATCTTCTGGTAGAGGTATATTAGATGCGTTATTATAACTAATATCTTCATCTGAGAAATCATTATGAAGATTTTGTAACAAATCTTGTATTGTATGTTTTTCTTCAACATTATTTTGATTGATAACACCTTGACAGAATTGTTCTTCCTGTTTATTATTTATTTCATCATATTCATTCATTAATTTATCGAAATATTCAAGGTTATTATTTAAAGATAAATTTTTCATTTGTTGTGTTAGGTCTTTAACTTCATTATCACTTTTGTAATATACATCAATATCATTATTAGAATTAGATATGTTATCAATTGATTTCAATATTTCTGTAATAATAAATCGACCACTTTGTGTTTTTTTAATCAGAATTTCATTATCACTTTCTGATAATAAATCAATTGAACAATTATTATCTATATGTGGCAAATTACAATCAATATGAGTAGTAATACTATTTGCTATTTTTTCAGAAATATTTATAATTTTTTCTTCTTCATTTTTTGAAATTTGATCTAGATTTAATAAATTTTCATTAATGTTATTACTTTCTTCAATTTCTTGAATAACAAAATCATCATTTTCGTCAATAATTGTATTATCATATATAATTGATTCTGTCATATCTTCTTGTTCATTTTCGCTATATGTATATGATCGTTGTGCTTCAATATCAAAAAAATTTTCTGGTTCTTGAAGTGATTCATTTGTTGGTAATCGTTTATAATTATTTTTATAATTATTTTTATAATTATCATCTTCCCAATATAATGGATTAGTATCATAAAAGATATCAGAATCATCATTACTGTTATCTGTTAAATATCTAGGTAATAATGGTTGTTCTTCTTCAATTGAATTGATTACTAATTTATTTTCAAAATTTTCAATATCTTTTATAACTTGTTTTTCTGAATTCAAGTCATTTTCTGGTTCTTGTTCTGGTTCAACAGATATAGATTCATAATTACTATTTATTTCTGGCAAAATGGTAGATAAAAGTTTGGGCATTAAGGGTGTTGTTTCAATTATATTTGTTTCTTGATTTTCCAATTGTTTTTCTTGAAAATTCAATTTATATAATTTATTTAATCCCAAATGTTGTGAAATTTTATTATCAATATAATTAAAAATTTCAGGTTTTAATTCTTCTTTGATAATATCAATAATTTGATTTTTTTCAGAAATATTTAAATGTTTCCATTTAAGTATTTTTTTTTTTCGTTTGTTCTTTAGCATGTTATTATTCTTTATTAATTTTTTTTTCTTAATCAGTTTTTTTTCGTTTATATATTTAGTCATAATGAAATAATCGTTATAATATATATAGTAATTAAATATTTTTTATATATTTAAAAAGTTTCAGTCCCAATTTTAATTATAAATTTTATTATAAAATTTATAATTAAATAGAGACAATTTATAATATTATAAATTGTCTATTTTTGATAAAAATTTAATTTAAATGTCTTTCAAAATCTTGTGGTAATTCATTAATTGAAGTAGAATAAAAAGATTCAATTTGTTCCAAGGTATCAGATTCTCCAGGTGATACAAAATTAATAGCAACACCTTTTCTTCCATATCTTCCAGATCTTCCAATACGATGAATGTAATTTTCTTTAATATGTGGAACATCATAATTCACAACAAGTGATACACCCTGGACATCAATTCCTCTAGCTAATAGATCTGTAGTAATCAAAACTCTTGAAGAACCGGATCTAAAATTTTGCATTACTTGATTTCTTTCTTCTTGAGTCATTCCTCCATGCATATGAGCAACTTCAAAATCATTTTCAATCATTCCTTTAGCTAAATCCGATACTTTTTGCTTCTTATTACAATAAACAATTGATTGTGAAATATTCAATTTTTCATAAAGATCACATAAAGTACTAAATTTCCAATCTTCTTCCTGAACAATGACATAAAATTGTTTAATTCCATCAAGAGTTAGTTCTTCATTTTTGACTAAAATTCTTGTTGGATTTCTTAAAAATTTTTGAGAAATTTCTAAAATTTCATTCGGCATAGTAGCAGAAAAAAGACCAACTTGTACATTTTCGGGAATAGTTTGAAAAATATTATAAATTTGTTCTTTAAATCCCCTAGATAACATTTCATCAGCTTCATCTAATACTAGGATATTTAAAGCACTTGTATTAATAGCTCCTCTATTAATCATATCATATATTCTTCCAGGTGTTCCTACAATAATAGGACAATTTCCTTTTCTAATATGATTCATATCATCAAAAACTGATTGACCTCCTATACATAAATATGGTTTTACATTCATGTACATTCCTAAAGCTGTAATAACTTTATGAATTTGTCCAGCAAGTTCTCGTGTTGGAGCTAAAATAAGAGCTTGACAATGTCCCTTAGATTCATCAATTTTTTGTAAAGTACCAATACTAAAAGTAGCTGTTTTGCCTGTTCCTGATTGTGCCTGTGCGATAATATCTCCACCCTTATATAAAGGAATGATTCCCCTTTGTTGAATAGCTGAAGGTTTTTCAAAACCATATGCATATATAGCACGTAATAGGTTATTTTTTAAATCCATATCATCAAATGATGTATAAACTTTGACTGTATTGTAATCATTTTTCATTTCATTATTATTATTAGACATATTGTATTTTTATTATATTTATTTGATAGTTAAATGTTAATTATTAAGTAAAACTTAAATCAATTTTTATTTTATTTTAATTTTATTTTTCATTATGAAATTTATTCTTAATATCATATAATATAATATCGTTATCGTCAATTTCTCCTATACACGAAGCATTATTTTGTTCATCAAGTGTATATATACGATTATATATATCAGAATAGATAGTAGAATTATTATGTAATATTTCTTGAACTTCTGAATTTTTATAATTATCAAATTTGATTTGATTTTGTTTTTCTTTATTTCGTTCAAGAAAAGTTTTCTTTTTAAGAAAAAGTTTAAAATGTTTTTTACATAAATTATATTCATTATCATAAATATCTTTTAAACATTTTTTATTATTTTTTTCATTTATCCATGTACATATATTATCATTATTAACATCATGTTCAGTCATATTATTATTATCGGCAATAAATTCATACTTTTCTTTTTCTATATCTGGTAAATTACACCACTTATTTCCAATTAATTTTGCTTTTTCAGTAAATTTAATTTTATCAAATTTTTCTTTTTCATCATATTCTTTATGCATTTCTTTTACAAACATCATATAAGCAGTTTTTTTTTTTTTATTTTTTGAATATTTAGATAAATATAAATCAAAAAATTCTTCCTTATCTATATCTGGGAAATTTTGTTCAGAGAATTCTTTAATATATAATTTAATGGCTATAATAATTTCTTTCTTGAATAATTTCATATTACAAATAATTATGAATTAGGTATAATTATTAATATAAACTTTCAATTTTAATTTAAAAAAAATATATAATCGTGTAAAAATCTATTTATTTATATATTAGATTATATTAAAATATAAATAAATCAATATGACAATGCGATTAGATATTTCACAAAAAAAATTATACGAGAAATTAGTAATATTAGAAAAATATTGTATAAAATTAGAAAAGCGTGTATCTCTTCTTGAAGGTAACGCAGGAGAAAAAAAATCTTCTTCAAAATCTTCTTCAAAAACTGAAAATATCAGTGTAACACAAACAACTAATCAACAAAAAAAACAAACAAAAAAGGTTAAAAAACTTTTTGATAAATATAAAATGAATCCAGTAAATATCTAATAATTAACAAAATCCAAAACAACTTTCAATCAAATCTACTATACCACATACAGAACTAAAAAATATCATTTGAAGAATTACAACAATTGGATAATAAACTACAAAAGTAGTCCATAAAGATGTAAAAAATGGATTTTTTACTTTTTTGTCAAATAATTTCATAAAAATCCATCTAAAAAGAATAATTCCGATTAATAAAAATAATGAAGGGAACATTCCAAAAAGTGGTAAAATTGGAAGCCATGGAACTGGTAATAATGGTAATATAAATGGTGCAATAAATCTAGAATTTTCCATACTACATAAAAAACTAATAATGTTATATAATGTTGTAAAAATAGCCATTATAAATGATTTATATAGTATATGTAAATATTTTATATTTTGACAATATTTGATGAACTTTCTTTACTAATTAAATTATGTTTTGTTTGTATTGTATGACTAGTAATATTTTCATCAATATTTTCATCAATATTTTCATCAATATTATCATCACGAAAAGTAATTAATCTAAATATATCAGGTAATACTTCATCATTAATAAACATAAGTTTATTAGTTTGTTTTTGAGAATTCATTTCAGAAAATTCTGTCTCTAGTTCATAATTATTGAATTGTTCTTCTTGAATTTCATGTTCTATTTTTTGTAATTCTTTTAATCTTTGAATTTTATTAATTTCATTTTGTTGTTGTTCAACCATTAAAATATCTCGTTCTCTTTCATCATAATTTTGAACCATTGGTATTGATTCTGGATTATTGATATCATATTTACTATTATTAATTAAAAAATCTAATTTTTCTTTTTCTTTTTCAACAATTTTTGATTGTTTTTCTTGGAAAATTTTATCAATTCGTAACCTAGAATCACTAGGTTTTAATTCTGCAACTTTTTTTTTTCTAGATTTTTTTCTAGATTGTTTTTTTGATTCTCTTTGCATTTTTTTTTCTAATTTTTTTTGTTCTTTAGCAATATCTGTTTTTCTTTTGAGTTCAATATAATCAATTCTTTGTGTATCATTAATAATTGCTTCTTGAATATTTGCATAAAATGAATGTATTGGGCGATGATCAACTTTTTTATTAAAAAGATTTTGTAATATAGGATTTTGTCTATTTGGTTTATCTGTAAAATATAAAATGGAAGATATTATGAAACGATTTAAAAATGTTGTATCGTATTTTTTTTTATTTTTAGAACATATGATATACATTTGATATAATGAACCTATTTGATTAAATAAAAAATCATTTGATTTAGATGAAAGTAAAATAATATTCCATAATTTCATTATATATTGATCATAATCATCTCTATTATAATTTTGATATAAATTAACACTATTTGGATATCCAACAATATTAGAATTATCAAATGAATTAACAATAATTCTAGACAACCAAAAAAAGATTGTTTCTTTTTCTCTCATTCTATCAAACAATGAATTATTTTTTAAAATTTTAATTAAAGTGTTTTTAAAATTTTTAATAGCATGACTAATTTCTTTTGAGTTTGGAGAATTAGTTACCTCTTTTAATATTGATAGCTTTGGTATAAACTGTTCGGTAAAAACATTTCCTAATGAATCATATGCATCTTCTTTAACAGAATAATATGATTTTGGAATGTATTTAACAACATTTTCTTTTGGTGAAAATGTTAAAATACGAACAATATGAAATAAATCTTTTCTCATTTCTGCAATATTTCGTATTTCTAATTTATTTCCTTTTAATTCTTTAGATAAATGTTCATATTTTCTATATTTATTATACAAAAAAAAAGGCAATTGATAATTTAAAATATGAATATGTTCTAACATAATATCAAATATAACAAACCATATATCATCAAATTTTCCTGAAGCATGAAGTTCTGTAAAAAAATACAAGGTTGTTTCAAAATCATTACTAAGTAAAAGTTTTTTTATAACTAGAATAACGAAGTCAGTTTTATACTTTGATATTGTAAGTTTTCCATATGATTTTGTTCTATTATCACGAATTCGGCTCATAATATGTTTTCTATAGTAACACAAATATTATATATTTATTTTTTTAATCTTGAATTACATTTATGTAATTTTATAAATATATTCATATTCACATATATACTTGGTTGATTTTAATATATAATAATATATTATAGTAAAATTGTTACTATATGATGAATGAAATAAATTACAACTTATGTTTATGTAGACGTTCAAGTAATTCACTTGAACAATGTAAAAATAAGCGAAAATATGGTGAATATTGTGGTGTTCATATTAAATGTTACAATAAAACTGGTAGAATAGACGAACCTTTGAAAAAGAATATCGTAAATTTAAATGAAATCGATTTGAATAATTATATAAATTATAATATTCATAATTTATCGATGTCAGATATGAAAAAATTATCAAAAAATTTTAATATAAATATCAAAAAAATTAAGAGAAAAAAAGTTTTATATGACACAATAATGGGATTTTTTAAAGGTATGGATAAAGTGTCCGGAAATCCGCTAAAAATAAAAAAAATAATAAAATTACAATCAATATTAAAAACTAAATATATCCAAAATATTTTTGGTTTCCCAAATATAAATCGTAGATTATCTTCTAATAAAATAGATATTAATGGTGATATTTTTTGGGAAAATAATGGTAAAGATATAACTATTAATACAAAATTGAAGGCTTATGATATATTTGGATTTTATGAAAATAATATAGGATATTGTTTTACAATAGAAGGATTTCAAGATAATATGAAACATTATGGAAAGAATCCATATACTTGTCAGAAATTTAGTCAAAAAATTATTAATAATTTTAATCAAAGAATTTTATATATCAAAAATAATATAAATCACAAAACAAGTAAAATTAATAAATATACAGTTCCTCGGAATAAAAGAAACAAATTTAGAGCAATAAGACTTTTTCAAATAATTGATACATTAGGTAATTATACAGATTATAAATGGTTTATGAATTTAAGTTTGAATAGATTAAAATTAATGTATTTTTGTGGAAAAGATATTTGGAATTATCAATATACAGATATAGATCAGAAAAAGAAAATTTTACCTCCACGTGGAGTAGCTTTTCAAGAAAATCAGACACGAATAAATTCTTTTAGATTAACTCATAAAGAAAATTTACAAACTCTTCTTTTAGATCAAATAGAAAATCTAATAACAAAAGGTGAAACAGAAGAACATGCTAAAGTTGGTGCCTGGATTGTTTTAACATGTTTAGTAAAAGCATCACGTGAAGCTCAAAGAGCATTACCTTATTACGTATAAAATATTAGCGTTATAATCAAATATTAACATTATATATTAAAAAAATACATAATATTAATTTAAGTATTGTAATATTATAATAACAAATATGTTTAAACATTTTGTACCATTTCATAAAAGACATATAGGTCCGTCGAGACAAGATGTCAATACTATGCTTTCATGTATTGGAATTAATTCACTTGATTCAATGATGAAATTTACAATTCCTGATTCAATCAAAACTACACAAACAAATTTAAATATACAAAATAATGTTTCAGAATACCAAACATTATTAAATTTACAAAAAATAATGAAAAAAAATAAAATTTTTAGATCTCATATTGGATTAGGCTATTATAATACTATTACTCCATCTGTAATTTTACGAAATATGTTTCAAAATCCAGCCTGGTATACACCGTATACACCTTATCAAGCAGAAATAGCCCAGGGGAGACTTGAAATGCTTCTTAATTTTCAAACGATGATATCCGAATTAACAGGATTACCTATTGCCAATAGTAGTTTATTAGACGAATCCACTGCTGCTGCAGAAGCAGTGAACATGTGTTTTTCTCAATCTAAAGGTGATACTTTTCTTGTATCAGAATTCTGTTTTCCACAAACAATTAATGTTATAAAAACGAGAGGGGAAGCATTTGGTATTAAAATTAAGGTTGTCAAAAATAATGAATTTGATTTTAGTAATAAAAATATTTGTGGAATATTACTTCAATATCCAAATTGTAATGGTAATGTTGAAGATTATTCACAAATTACTAAAGATGCCAAATCCAATAATGTTAATGTCGTAGTAGCTGCGGATTTATTAGCACTTACTCTATTAAAACCACCGGGTGAATGGGGGGCAAATATAGTTATTGGAAGTGCTCAACGTTTTGGTGTATCTATGGGATATGGGGGTCCTCATGCTGGATACATGTCTGTAGAAGAGAAATTTAAAAGGAAAATACCTGGTAGAATTATTGGAGTAAGTAAAGATATTCATGGTAACAAAGCATTACGAATGGCTCTTCAACCAAGAGAACAGCATATAAAAAGAGAAAGGGCAACAAGTAATATATGTACAGCCCAAGCTTTACTTGCTAATATGTCAGCAGCATATGGTATCTATCATGGACCAAAAGGTTTAAAACAAATTAGTCAAAAAATTCATTATTATACACAAGTATTAGCGAACGCTTTATCTCATCTAAATTTTAAAATAAAATCAGCATATTTTTTTGATACGTTACATATTAGTTGTCCAAATATAACGTCTGATACAATAGTTAATGAATTTTTAAAGCATAATATTAATATAAATAAAATAAATAAACATGAATTTTCAATATCTTTAGATGAAACAACTACAAGTGAACATATTGAAGAATTAGTAAAAATATTTGAAAAAATTTCAAAAGAATATCATTTATTTACTGAAAGCCCCTTATCTCATAATATTTTTGATTATCAACTGGATAATATAGAAAATTCTCCATTAAGAAGAACGTCTAAATTTATGACACATGATATATTTAATAAATTTCATTCAGAAACTGAAATGTTAAGATATCTTTATAATCTTGAAAGAAAAGATATGGGTCTAGGAACATCAATGATTCCATTAGGTTCTTGTACAATGAAATTAAATGCTGCAAGTGAAATGATTCCAGTCACTTGGGAAGAAGTTTCTAATATTCATCCGTTTGTTCCATCAAATCAAGTAGAGGGATATAATCAACTAATAAAAGAATTAGAAAAAGATTTGGCAGAAATATTAAAATTTGATTCTGTATCATTACAACCAAATTCTGGTGCTCAAGGTGAATTTACAGGTTTGTTGTGTATAAGAGCTTTTCATAAAAATAATAATCAATCAGATAGAAATATTTGTTTAATTCCATTATCTGCTCACGGAACAAATCCTGCTTCTGCTGTATTAGCAGGAATGAAAGTACAAAATATTAGTTTAAATGAAGATGGTAGTACAAATATTGAAGATTTAAAAGAAAAAATAAAGAAACATGGTAAAGATAAAATTGGTGCTTTAATGATTACTTATCCATCAACTCATGGTGTTTTTGAAACTAATGTTAAAGAAGTTTGCGAAATAATTCATGATACAGGTGGTTTAGTATATTTAGATGGTGCTAATCTAAATGCTCAAATTGGATATACATCACCTGGTGAAATTGGTGCTGATGTATGTCATATTAATTTACATAAAACATTTAGTATTCCTCATGGTGGTGGAGGACCTGGGATGGGACCAATTGGAGTAACAAAAGAATTGGCTTCATTTTTACCAGATCATCATTGTATTCCAAATGAAAAATCAATTGGATCGGTAGCAGCTGCTCCTTATTCAAGTGCAAGTATATTGACAATTACCTGGATGTATATACGAATGATGGGGCCAGAAGGATTAAAAAGAGCAACTTCAATAGCAATATTAAATGCTAATTATGTAGCACATCGTTTAAAAGAAGCATATGATATATTACATACTGGTGAAAATGGATTATGTGGACATGAATTTATAATTGATTTAAGAAAATATAAAAAACTTGCTGGAATTACTGAAGAAGATATTGCGAAACGATTACAAGATTTTAATATACATGCTCCTACAATGTCTTGGCCGGTTCCAGGAACTATAATGATAGAACCAACTGAATCGGAATCAAAAAGAGAATTGGACAGATTTTGCGAAGCTATGATTACAATTCGTTCAGAAATTGATGATATAATAAATGGTAAATCTGATCGTGATAATAATGTATTAAAGGGATCTCCACATACAGCAGACTCTTTAATTAAAGATGATTGGAAAAACAATTATTCTCGCGAACAAGCAGCTTATCCATTATCTTATTTAAAGACTTCAAAATTTTGGCCTAGTGTTGGTAGAATTGATAATGTATATGGTGATGTAAATTTTATGTGTCAATGTCCACCAATGTCTGAATATATTGATGATTAAAATTGAATAATTACTATCTTAATAAATTAAAATAATAATAAAATGTCAGATTATATTTCAACCACTAATTTATGCAATATTCATTATAATAATAGAGCATTTAATATATTATGTAAATATCAAGAAAAATATTTACTAAATAAATACGATTGTATAAAAGAAACGGATAGATGTATTTATGATACAAACCAAATATTAATGAATAAAGGTATAGATTTTGAAAAAAATGTTTGTAAATATATTAGAAATCGGTTTTGTAATAAAAGAATAGAAGAATTTAATAGTCTAGATAATCCTGAACAAATGCGAAAAAAAATGAAATTATTTATAAAACAACGAGTGCCTATAATTTTTCAAGCATATCTTTGGGATGAAAATTTACGTATTCATGGACATGCTGATTTAATGTTAAGAAATGATATTGTTGTTGAATTATTTAATAATTTACCAGAAAAATTTATAAATTTACATAATAAGTCTATAAAGAATAAAAATTTTTTTTATATAATTATTGATGTAAAATGTAAAAATACTAAAATTGGAAACGATATAGATTTTCATATTCGTGATGGAAAAAGTGATCATGAAGATTATTGTTTTCAAGTAACCACATATTATTATATGTTAAAAAAAATAATAAAACAAATAGATAGTGACTTAATGATACCTAAATTTAGTTGTATTTTAGGTTATACAATTTGCGTTGAAGGGACACAGAAAAAAACAAAGAATTGTTTTGAAAAATTAGCATTTGTATATCATGATGATAAAAAAAGAAACAGGAATAAAATGTATACACGTCTCAAAAATCAAATCGTAGAAAATGCTAATTTATTCGATGCTGTTATTGAAAATGGAAATATGTGGGATATTATAACAAATTCTACATTAAAGGTATTTTATCCAAAAAAAGATAAGGATTATTTTCCATATAATAATTTAAAAAAAAAAATATTAAGTGAAATAAAACCTTCTAAAAAGAAAACGGATGATAGAGTTTCATTTGCCAAAAAAATGATTATTAGAGAACAAGATAAAAAAAGATTAAATAGTGTTCAATATACAATAAATTTAGATTTAGAATTTTTAAATGCCTATCAAGTAGAAGATTTTAGGAATTTCCCAAATACATTTGGTTTTTATTGTATGTATATGATTGGAATAACAGTATATGAAGGAAATAAATTTTTAGAAAAAAAACAATTTATTATGGATAAAATTACAAAAGAAGAACAATATAACATATGTCGTGCTTTTAGTAATTATATTGAAAATTTAACAGGAAATTATCAAAAAAGTTTTATAATTCTTCATTGGACATCGGCTGAAAAAACAGGATTTAAAAAATTTATACAAGAAGAACCAAGACATATTGAATTATCATTTTTCAAAAATTATTTAAAAATTGAAGAAAGGTATTTTTTTGATTTATGGAAAATGTTTAAGGGAGACATTAAAAAAAAAATTCCAGCCATAGAATTACCAAATGGATATGGTATTAAAAATGTATTAAAATTATGTAAAAAGTATGGATTAACAAATTTAGATTGGGAAGATAATGATATGGATGGTTTCAATACTATTGCTGCTTCTTTAATGTATTACAATAATCCTATTAATAATGCCTATATAATGGACATTATTAAGAGATATAATATTATAGATTGTAATGCGATGTGGGAATTAAGAAATATTTTATTATATACTAATTAAATTTAGTAAAAATCAAGTCCGGAACTTTTTTCAATTTTGGTAATTTGCAATTATATATGGTTTTTCCATAACAACACGATTATTAGTCGAACCTCCCTTTTTTAAATTTAATTTATCGTTTTTTTCCTTTTTATATTTAACGATTATCCAACCATCGTTATTTGGATTAGTCATGTTGTATACAAAAAAAACTTTATACCCTAATTAATTCAAAATATATATAGTATATTTATAACACACTCATGGGTAATTGTATATGTAAAACTACAAAAAATATTGAAGATATTGTAGAAGATGTCGGTGATGCTATTGAAGATGCAGTAGATGTAGTTGAAGATGTCATAGAAGATGTCGGTGATGCTATTGAAGATGCGGTAGATGTAGTTGAAGATGTCATAGAAGATGTCGGTGAATTTGCAGAAAAAGCAGTAGATGTTGCTGAAGATGTAGTAGAAATTGTTGGAGATGTAATTGATGTAGTTGAAGATGTAGTAGAAATAGTTGCTAAAGTTGTTAATTAAGATTACTTAATTCATTAAAATAAATACATTTTGTTTTTGAAAAAATTGTTTAATATTAGGAATTTTTCCTGAAACAAAAACTATCAATCCTCCACATGATATTGTAATAGTTTCATTATCTATATGAAATATTGTTCCATATAAAACATATTTATATTTTTTCAATATTGTATTATCATAATCGATATCTTCAAAACTTGATACATCACCTTTTGTTTTTAATCCATCTCTAATAACAATTTCAATTTTTTTTTGATTTCCAAATTCAAAAGAGCTAGGTAAATCTATAATAATTTGGTTATTATTATTATTATTCAAGTTATATCGAATACATTTATCAAAATATTGTTCTTCTTCCTTTTTAAAAGACATTTTTGAATTGAACAAATCCATATTGGTATTATACTATAATATTATTTATTTAATTTTACTTTCATTAATCAACGTCACATAATATCCAATCAGAATATTCATTATCAATTTTATTATTAGGTGTAATTATACTGGAATATTTAGTAATAATATAAATATTATTAATAGCAATAAAGGAAATAATAAATATTTTATTAAAAGTATCTTGATTCATATTTTTAACATTACATTCTAAAAATATAAGAATAAAAAATAAAAATATTAAATGTTTTTCAATCATAATTATATATATTATAATTGAAAAAAAATATAAAAAATAACTTCATATGATTTATACAATTTCGATATCATTATTCGAGTTATTTTGAGAATAATTTGATAGAATACTGGCAATATCAGTCTCATTTTTATTTCTAATGAATGAAGCTAATTTAGCACATAATTTGTGTAATAATGTATTCATACCTAAATAATTAGTAATTGGTAATAAATCCATTAATATTGTAAAATCTGGTTTACTTTCTTTATCATCTTCAATAGTAATTGGAACTAGTTTATGAAGAAAATCAACATCCCATTTATCTTTAAGAACTTTTGCCATATCCGTATCTTCTAATGGCATATTAGGAATATCATTATCTATACCTTTATGATGATTCATATATTCTTCAATATATTGTAAATTAGAAGAAGATATTTTTTTTAATAAAATTTCATTATCACCTGATCCAGCAGAAGAATCTCCCTGTAACATACCTGCTAAAAAACCAGATATAATAACGAATTTTCTATCTATTATACATTTATATCCATCATTAGATAAAATTGTTATATTATTATCAAAATCAGATTCTTCATCTAAACCTAAACATTCATCAAAATCTATACATTCATTATTATTGCATTGAGAAAGTGTCATTTTATATATATAAAACTAATTACATTATATTCTTAATATCTTAAGTATATTGATATTAAGTAAGTAAATCACTTACAATCAATTCAAATTACTTATTTTTTATTTTTTGAAATTAATTCACCAATAGTAATAATTAATTCTTTTAAATAATTTTTATTATTAATATTTTCCTCACTTAATTTTTCAATAACATCAAAATTTTGTTTTTGTGTTTGTTCTAAAAGTTTGTGATTCTTATTATTTAATCTAGTCTTCTGTGTTTCAAGTGTTTTAATTCTTGTTTGTAATTTTTTAATATTTTTTAAATTATCAATAGATTCATTTTCTAAATCGGTTATTTTTTTTTCAAATATTTTACTTTTTTTTTCCAATGTTTGAAAAGAATCAGATATATTGTCTAATTCAAGTTTTAAACTGTTATTTTTTTCATTTAAATTTTTTGTTTCTTCTAAATGTAAATTATTAATCGATGAAATTTTATTAATCTCTTTAGTTTCTTTTAATTTATAAATATCAATCGTTTTTTTTAAATCAGTAGTCTTAATTTGATAATTTTTTAAGTCAGTAACTAATAATTTATTTTCATTAATAATATTTAAATTATTTTCTTCAAGTTTTTCAAAATCATCAGATAATTGATTATTTTTTATTTCTAAACGTTCGCATTCATTTACTAAAGTTTTATTTTCCATTTTTAATCTTTCATTTTTAATATCTAGATTATTTAAATCAAATTCTAATGATAAAATTTTTTTTCCGTTATTGTCTATAATTTTTTTAAATTTATCATTCTCATGTAATAAAATTTTATTACGATTAGTATCAAATCCAGTAAACTTTAGAAGATCCATTATATAAAATATATATATCTATAATTATATATATTTATACCATTTTACACTAATCTAAATATTTTTATATTTATTATACCCAATTAATCTTTGCTTAGCGTATTCTAGAAAATAAAAGTCAACATCTGAATGTTTATTTTGTAAAAGACCCCATATACTCCAAAACAAGAATGATATAGGTATATAAAAACGAACTTCTTTTTCTAATGTATTTATATCAATTGGTGTTAAAGAATGTTTAATATAATGTTCATAAAATAATCGTTGTTCTCTATTAGTTGGGAATAATTCCCATTTGCAATGATTTCCTGTATGTTCACAAAAAAGATTAGCAATATCAAATCCTCTATAATTATATGATGCGTATTCAAAATCTATAAATTTGATATCATTTTCATTTTGATATATCATGTTAGCAGCGGTCAAATCATTATGACAAAAAATAATAGGTGAATAAATTTTTTTTTGTTTTTCTTTTTGAATTTTTATTTCTTGTCCAATATAATCAATCATTTCTTTAAGATTTTCATCGTTATTATATAATCGCCCACATTGTTCGTACCATAAATCTATTTTTGTCCAAAGTGTTGGATTTTTTGGTACATCATTTAATATATTAATAGAATGTAATTCGTTCAATCTTCGACCTATAATTTTATTAATATTTTCTTGTTTAAAATCTTGTAAATTTAATGGCCTTCCTTCAACATAACTCTCTATATATCCTCCTTCAAATTGTTTTAAAATAATACGAGATATATCATATGGTTTTAATTCATTAATAATGCGAAGTTCTAAATTTCTATCAATAAAATTTTCAGTATGATTACCACATTCACGAATTATATATTTTTGATTATTTTCAAAATGAGCTAAATATATTTTATTTGTAACTCCTCCACTTAATTGTGTTAAATTAATATTTTTATGAAAATCTTTATTCAAAGACTTAAAAGCTTTTGATAAATTTTTAATGAATTCTTTACTCATTTTATCCATAATTAACTTACTTATTATAATATACTTAAATAAAAAATCTTATATATATACAAAATGACTGATCGTAAAAAAACATTAAAAATTTCGTATGTTAATTATTTTGGAACGTATAATCCTTCTTTACGAACTCCAGATATTTTTTCAAGAATTTTTCCAAAAACTAAATATGAAATTATTTTAGATAATTCTAATCCAGATATAATAATTTCTAATAGTCAAAGATGTCCGATTAGAAAAGATTTAGTTAAAAGTGTAACATTTTTTCATACTGGCGAAAATTATAGACCAAATTATTCTCAATATGATTATACATTTGCGTTCGATAGATTAGAAGATAGACGACATATAAGAGTGACATCATTATCTTATTATGGATTAAAACGATTCATAAAAAATTATGATACATATGATGTTGCTGACATTTTTAATAAAAAAACAAAATTTTGTTGTTTTTTAGTAAGTAATCCTGGTTGTCGTACTCGTAATAAATTTTTTGAAAAATTAAATAAATATAAAAAAGTAGACTCTGGTGGTCGTTATAAAAATAATATTGGAAGAAGAATTATTAGTAATACCCCTTGGGTAAAAGAATATAAATTTATGATTACATTTGAAAATGGTAGTTATCCGGGATATTGTACTGAAAAAATAGGTGTAGGATTTAAAGCAAATACTATACCAATTTATTGGGGGGATGAAACAGTAAATGTTGATTATAATGATAAATCATTTATAAATTGTCATAACTATTCAAATTTTGATGAAGCAATACAAAAAATAATAGAATTAGATAATAATGATGAAATGTATAAAAATATGTTATTACAACCATGGTTAAAAGATAATAAAATTCAATATGAATTATCAGACGAATATTATATTAAGCGATTTAATTCATTATTAGATGAAATTAGTAATAAATTATAATTTACTTTTACCATCAACTACTATAAAATTTTCTGAAACTGAGAAGGTATGTGTTCCAATGAGTCCTTTTTCCCAATTTGGAAAAAATCTTCCAATTTCTTTTTCTACATAATTTGTACGGCTCAATGTTATTATTTCATAAAAGATAATACAATATCCATATTTTGGAATACAACATTGAACTGGTCTTATTAATTTTCCATTATTACGAAAAATCGCACCAGCCATTCGCCCATGTAATTTATTAGTATTATTATATTTATGGGAAATCCATTGCTTGGATAGTAAATCGAAGGAATAAAATATTGACAAATTTTGACAATCTTTTATTGATGTAAATAGCCACCAAATTCCATTTAATTCAAAAATAATTGTATCACTAGCCCAAACTCCTTGTAATATTGTATGATATTTTTTCCATTTTAATGGAAATCTTTCAGATATATACATTTCAATTGTTCCATTTTTTGATGTTTCAGGAATCATAAAAATATTTTTGCCATCAGAAAAAATATATGGAAAAGATAAATGATATGGTTGTTCTAAAACTTTAATTGGTTTAGAAATATTCATATCTTTATCTATAGAAATACAAGATATTATACCTTTAATATAATCATATTCTTCAAAAAAAATAAAAGTTTTTGAACCAAATTTAAATAATTGTGGATCAGCATAATATTTATCTTTTGGTGCTTCAATCTTTATATAATCATTATTTGTATGTATTTTTTCTAAATCTTTATTATGTTCTAATCTTTTTTCTAAATTAGTTAAAACTTTATATGATATTTCAATAGTATTTAAATTTGTATCAAAAATATAAGATAAATTTTCATTTATTGTATTCAATGATACCAATGATTTACCAATTTTTTTTTTATATCTATCATAAGATTTTTGTATATCCTTATTATTACATGTTTCCGTTAAATTTAGAATTGCATATAAATTTTCTATTCCATTTTCTAGTTTAGTTTCTGTTGTCTTTTTTTTTAAATATAAATTATATTTGTATATTTTTCTTTGTATCTTTGGCATATTATTATTTATTATATTATAATATTTTCATAAAGAAAACACAAATAAAAATTGACTAATAAAGACTTTATTCAATAAAATATTTATAATGAATATTCAAAATATGACAAAAAAATTTGATAATATGAAATTAAATGATAGTAAATTAATTAGAAAAGATATATCTATCAAAAACTTAAATAGCAAATTTCAAAAAATGGAAATTGGAAAAAAAAGAACAAGAGCATCAAAAGTAATTAAGCCAAAGAAAAAAAGAAAAAAAAATGTTACTGATGTTGTACTTTATGATGAAAATTTTATTAATAATCTCTTTTCTATTATGGATACAATCAAAAAAGATAGAAAATATGATATTAATTCTGTAAACAATAAACCTAATATTAAAATAGATAATAAATATTCTGTTGAATTAGTTTCAGAACAAGATAATTCTTTATTAAATGATTATAATTTAGAATATGATTCAAATGCGGAAATTGATGGATATGCTACCGATGAAGATTTTGATTTATATAAGGAAGATTACGATTATTAAACGGAAATTTTATAAAATCGGACTGGTTTATATTGATGAATATTTATTTAGCGAGTACTAACAAATGGTGTTGGCGGCACATTTGTTTGGATACAACTAATAGAAGTTGTAAATGAATTATCGGGACTATTATATAATTCTGTGATAGGTTCATAAACATCAACACCGATATTTTTTTTGGTACATAATATACAGTTTCCCATAATTGATTATTATTGATAGTTTTACTTAGTATCTTATAATAATCAATTTTATTTTTTATTACTATAATTTATTTTTAATTTTTTTCTAAAAGTCAGACTCCAGCGTGGTTGAGTACATTCTAAGTCTTTAAGTAGTTCATGCTCGGTTGAATGTCCAGACATAATAAAAATACTATTATCATTAAGACTATAATCCGTCTTAACTACTCTAATCACTCTTGTAGCACCAATAGAGAGATTTACAATAGTTGGAGTTGGTCCAAAACTAACCATACTATCAATATGTCTAGGAATAAATTGTTCTCCGTTTTCATAATAGTTAACAAGACAACTATTAGCATCTATTCCTAAATTTAAGTTTATATAGTCTAAAATTTCTTTCAAAATATTTGGGAATGTATGTCCTTTCCAGCGATCAAAATATTGATTCCACGTTGTGTCAAATCTTTCTCCATCAATATGAAACCATTTTTGTGTGCGATTAATAATATTACCTTTTTTATTTGTACCAGAGAAAAGCTCTAAGCTTAGTAACCAAGAACTAAGTTTAAGATATAGATCTCGTGGAAGAAAATCATAAATGTATTGAATTTCAGCCATTTTTATATTTAGATGAAAGAACAATTAATTATTAGTTTATATATTATCAAATTATATCAATTTTAATATCTAAATTGATATCAATCCAATTCAAAATATATCGGCTTTCCATCTTCATCTTGATATAATGAAAAATTAGCATCAAAAACATATGGTTTTAGATAATCTCTACACTCTTTTGTTATTTCATATCCATTTTCTTTTATGTAATTATCAGGTAACTTTTTTTCAACATTAGCAATTTTTGATAATTCGACATCAACAATTTCATATTCAAATGGAGTTGAATTTTTTCTTACTATCATTGGCATTACATTATTTTTACCGTCTAAAGCATATTCAACAGCATTTCTACCGACTGCTTTAGCTAATTCTATATCAATAGGTGTGGCTATATGAGTACAAGATCTTTGTAAATAATCCGGAACCATACAATGACATTTATATTGTAAAGTTGTAGTTATTAAATTTGATAATTGAATACCAACACCTCCTAATTGTTTATGCCCAAACGAATCTACATTTTTACTATTAGCCACAAAATCACCACTACCATCTTTTATTCCCTCTGATACAGCAATTGTACAATAACCATATTTTTCTTTAAAATATTTTACTAATTCCAAAAATTTATTTTCATTAAATTCAATTTCCGGTAATAAACAAATATGTGGCGAATCACTTTCTTTTTTTTTCCAGACAGATGAAGCAGCTGTTAGCCAACCAGCATGTCTTCCCATTATTTCTATTATTGTTACTTTTGTTGATGTCAAACACATTGATTTTAAATCAGTTGAACTTTCTAACATAGAAATAGCTATATATTTAGCAGATGAAGGAAATCCTGGACAAACATCTGTAAAAGGTAAATCATTATCAATTGTTTTTGGAATTCCAATACATATTAAATCATAATCGAAATATTCTTTAATTTTACATAATTTGTTTGATGTATCTGCTGAATCATTGCCACCATTGTAAAATATACATTTAATATCATATTTCTTTAACGTATTATAAATCTTTTCATATGTTTCATAATCATCTTCTTTTAATTTATATCTACAAGTTCCAAATATACCACCAGATGTATTTTCAATAAGAGATAATTCTTTTTCGCTTAATTTTGTAATATCTACTATTCGATTTTCTATTAGACCAATAATTCCATTTTTAGCCGCATATATTTTATTTATTCTATCTGAATGTTTTTGTGCTGTTCTTATTAAACTTGCGGCTGAATTATTTATTACTGGTGTCATCCCACCAGATTGGGCATAAATTATATTAAACATTATTTATTATAATTAATACTTAATGTTTAATATATTTTATATAATATTACTGAAATTTTACATAAGAATAATTTTCTTTGCTTTCATTAAAAATTTATTGGTAATTGTGTAATCTTTATTTTCATTTATTCGATTATTATCAGATTTGAAATTATAATTATGAGATATTACTGGTGGATAAGCGTAAAAAATATTTAAATCTTTAAAAGCGTGATCTTTTATTTGATTATCTATTGCTGTAACTAATGGTTTAGATTTTTTTATTAAAATTTTTAAAGACTTTTTATTAACCATATATGCAAAAAAACCTGTGTTATATATTCCTTTTGTTGCCATTGTAGTTGGGGTCAATAAATTAGTTGAATATTTTTTTCCTACTATAGATGTACCACCTAAAAATAACATATCCCAATTATCTGGCATTTGATCAATACAAATTTTTAATCGAACCCAAAAATTTTTTGGAACTATTGCATCATCTTCTAAAATTATTGCTATATCTTCTTCCCAATTTTTTATTGTTTTCCACAATGTTATATGAGATAATGCTACACCAACTTGACCTCTTTTTAGCCATTTCGCAGTCACTAATCCATCAGCATAAATTTTATCTAAATTTAATTCTTTACCATTTATGGCTTTAAATCTTATAAAATCTATATTAGCATCTGATAATTGATTGCCTATATATTTCAATCTATCTGGACTTTCATCTAAATTTATTACATATGTAATAATATTCGGAACTTTAGTATCTATAAAATTCTCTTGAATCAAATTTTTTTTGTAATATGAAAAAATTACTAAAATTATAATACCAAATATTATATAATAAATTTCTTTATTATTAAGAACCATTTCTTATAATGTATAATTAGAAAATTATGTATATGAACTAAATAAATTATCAATTATTAAAATACTCTTTTAATAAACCTTCCGCAATTTGAATACTATTTAAACTAGCACCTCGGAATAAATTATTGAATATTATAAACATTGAATAAGTATTTTTTAAACAATTATCTTTCCTTAATCGACAGACAAATACTTCGTGTTTATCTTTTATATCAATTGGTGTTATTATATCGTCATTTATTAATATTAATTCTTCTTGTGATTCTATTCTTTCTCTAATATCTTTTATTAATACATCATTATTAAAGGTAATATTTACTGATAATGAATGACAAAAATCAATTGGTACTCTCACACACGTAGCAATAACTTTTATATTATTATTTTTTAAAATTTTTCTTGTTTCATAAATTAATTTTTCCTCTTCTGATGTTATATTTTCAGAATTTAAACTACCAATTAAAGGAATTATATTATTATGAATTTGTTTACAATATTCTGGATTTTCAATAACATTATCTTGTTGTTCCCTGATTAATTGATTTAATCCAGAGTACCCTGAACCTGATACACTTTGAAATGATGTTATTATCATTTTTTTTATACCAAAATCATTTAATTTATATATTGCCATTATTAATCCAGCAGTAGTACAATTACTATTTGATATTATTCTTTTACCCATTTTCAATAATTCTTTATTTACTGGTGGTATTATTATATCAACAGAATCATTTAATCGGTAATAACTCGAATTATCAATGATAAAACAATTTTCATTATTTTTTAAATATAACGGACAATATTTTTTTGCTAATATCGCAGAAGAGCAAAAAAAAATTATGTCCAGGTCTATTATTTTTAAACTATCGTTAGTACTAATTACTTCATATTCAACATTCTTTACTTTTATTTTTTTTCCTTTACTTTTTGCTGAAGCAACTAATGTTACATGAGTATAATTGAAATTTCTTGCTTTTATTAAATCAATTAAAACTTTACCTACTAAACCAGTACAACCAAATATTAGTATTTTAACCATATGATTTATAATTATACATTTATAATTTATAATCTTTAAAGGGTTTATATTAAATTCATAATTAAAGATATGTTTATAATATTATTATATAATAGAAAATGACATCATATATGTGGAATAACAATAGAACAAAAAAAAGAAAACTTTCTCAAATGACAGGAAGTACAGATACTAATGACACTTCTATTGATTTATTAAAATTGTTATTTGAAGCAAAAGGTGATGATGTAGCAGAAGATTTACTACATGACGAAAATATAGTAACTCGTAAACATAATCAAATTCATTTTTATGCGGATGTTAATAAAAAAACTTGCCATCGTTTAATTCAGCTCCTTGAAGATGCTAATGATGAACTAGCAGAAATAGATCGCAAATATGGAAGCAAAAATAGTAAAAATAAAATTTTTTTGTTTATTAACTCTGATGGAGGTTGTGTTCACTCTGCTCTTAGTGTTGTTGACAGAATTTTACAATCAGAATATGAAATTGTATCAATCGTTGAAGGTGTTGCTGCTAGTGCTGCAACTATTATATCTATGGTATGTCATCATAGATATATTCAACCAAACGCACAAATGCTTATTCACGAATTATCTTCTTCGTGTTGGGGAAAATTTCATGAAATGAAAGAAGAAGTTGATAATTTAGATAAATTACATAAATCATTAGTTTTATTATATAAAAAATATACTTCACTTAATAAAAGAGAATTGGATAAAATTCTTTTACACGATTATATGTGGACAGCAAAAGAAAGTAAACAAAAAGGATTCGTTGATAATATCAAAAATCAACGTGTGCGAAATATGAATATACCTACTAGAAAAAGAGATTAAAATTGAATTAAATATTTAATAATAAATATTAATAAATATTAATATAAACTGAAATGAATCTTTGTACTCAATCAATTATTTCTGGTGAAAATTGTGGTCTTATCTGTAATCGTAAATTATCAGAAGATGGTTTTTGTAGATATCATGGAAAACAATCTCTTGATACTTGTTCTATATGTTTTGATTTTGTATCTCTTAATGATTTTTCTAAAAGTGGAATACATGTACTTACTTGTGGTCATAAAATGCATGGTAAATGTTATGAAGGGATGCTTTTTAATTGCGAAACATCTCTATTATGTCCATTATGTAAAAAAGATCAATCATCATGTTTGGTTAAAGAACAAATTGCAACTTTACACACTGAAATTAGAAATCTAGAAGCAACTTTAGAAAACGTTCAAACATCATTAAATGAAATTGAACGTGAATCACACGCTTATTATGATAGTTTTCGTAAATGGAAAGGGAAATATCAAGGATTGCGAACAGAATATAATACACTAGTTGAAGAATGTAATGAAAAAGATGAAATGTTAGAACAAAAACAACTTGAATATGATAATAAAAAAAAACAATTTGATGATTTAAAAATTTTATATAAACGTAAAAATACAAAACTTAAAAAACTTCAACGAGAAATTGTTTCTATTATTTCATCAAATACAAATAATCAACAATAATGGATAAACTCAATATTAATTAGTTTTCATTATTATAATCCATTTCTGTATTATTTTTATAATCCATTTCTGTATTATTTTTATAATCCATTTCTGTATTATTATTATAATCCATTTCTGTATTATAAAAATCATATGGCATTATTGACATCAAATTATCAGATTCAAGTTGTTTTTGTTTTATTTGTATTTGTTTTATCAAATTTTCATAATGTTTTTCTCCAACAATAATAATATAATTTTTAGTGTCAGATAAATTATAAATGAATTTATTTAATACGTATTGATCAGCCTTGTTTTTATAAAATTCTTGTAAAGATTTTGCTGTCTCAATAATTAAATTATATATTCGTTTGTTAATTAAGTTTGGCAATTTTTGTAGTCGAGTAAATTCCCAGTTTCGTAAATCGTAATGATTTAAATCGTTAGGATTGAAAACGCGATAAAGTAAATCGTTTAATTTATAAAAATCACTATAATCATTTCCATTACCCTGGTCTATAGAGAGTTTGATGACTTCATCCATTTTATTGAAAGTGTCTCTCATATAATTTCCTTCAATTTGTTCAGTAAATTCATCTCGTGAATTACCATATAGCCAGTCTCTTATTTTCGTATTATATAAAGTTGGTCTCACATCCCAACCCTTCACTCTTTCCAATTTTGGATCATTAGAACTATATGTTTGAATCATTTTTCCAATTATTGCTCTACTTGTCTTATCAGTCATACGATTATTATCAGTCGCATAATAATGCTCCAATAATTGAGTTGGATTAAAGCGTGTATCTTCTTCTAATAAAAAATATGTATCTAGAAAAAAATCATTAAATACATTAAATAATTTATCAATTTCTCCCTTATCTAGTGCTTCGTCGTGAGAGACAGATACAAGTATAATTTTTCTTCCATTTATTGTGAAATTACTTATAGACCTGCCTTTTCCAATTTGTTTTTTTCCAATTTGTTTTTTTATAAAATTTTTTCTTGAAATTCTAACTTTTTTGCCATTTTTATATTGTTTATAAAAATATCCTTTTTTAGATTCGTAATATCTCATTTCAATGTATAATATAATATAATATTATATTATATTATTCTGTGAATAATCCACAATAGGAATATCTTTCTTTAACATATTATGAAAAGTATATTTACTAAAATATTAAAATCCAATCAAATTATTACCAAAAATATTGAAAAATATAATGTTGACTGGATGAATAAATTTCATGGAAAAGCACAAACAATATTATTACCATCTAACACTACTGATGTTAGCAATATACTAAAAACTTGTAATTCTAATAAAATACCAATTCATATACAAGGAGGAAATACTGGGCTAGTTGGGGGAGCTGTAGCAAGTAATGCTGAAGTTTTAATGAGTATGGAAAGATTAAATAAGATTAAAAACTTTTGTGATAAAAGGGGAGTAATTCATTGTCAATCTGGTTGTATATTACAAACTCTTGATGAACACGTAAATGAAAAAGGATGGCTTATGCCTTTAGATCTTGGAGCAAAAGGTTCTTGTCAAATTGGGGGAAATATAGCAACCAATGCTGGTGGAATCCGATTTTATAAATATGGCTCACTTCATCAAAATGTTTTGGGAATGAAGGTAGTTTTACCAAATGGAGATATATATAATGATACACAAGGATTTTATAAAAATAATACTGGATATCATATTAAAAATTTAATGATAGGAGCAGAAGGAACTCTGGGTGTTGTTACTGAATGTCAATTAAAATTACAAAAATCAAAACCATCTATTAAAGGTATGTTATTTTCATTAAATAATTTAGAACAATTATCTAAATTAATTGAATTATCTACAAATACTTTACAAGATTTTATATCCGCATTTGAACTTATGGATAAAAAATCTTTAATATTACATCAAAAACATTTCTCTAATTTACCAATTTCTATTGGCAATTTTAATGTATTAATTGAAACTCAATTTACTGATGATGATTATCATCAATCAGTTTTAGATAAATTTTTTGAAAATTGTATGGAAAATGAACTTATTGAAGATGGAACTGTAACTAACAATGAAACACAATTAAATCAATTATGGGCAATACGAGAAGGAATTACTGAAAATTTATCAAAAGAACCTAAAAGTTTATATAAATTTGATATTTCTATTAAGTTAAATGACATACATACTCTACAACAAAAATTAAAAGATTATGATACTTATTTCTTTGGACATGTTCTTGATGAGAATATTCATTTAAATATTTTAAATGACGGAAGTAATGATCAAATTGAAAATATTGTATATAATCTAGTTAATGAATTGAATGGAAGTATTTCAGCAGAACATGGAATTGGTATAATGAAAAAAAAATATTTACATCAATATGATACTAAAAATCAAATACAATTATTAAAAGATATAAAAAAAACTTTTGATCCAAATAATATACTTAATCCTGGGTTGATTACAAATTAAAATTGAAAAAATATACCATTATTAAATTTAACATCATTTTATATCATGGATATTGAAAATATTAATGCGACACCTATTAGGAATACCAAAATGTATTCTAAAATTAATAAATTATTTCTACGCCATCTAAAAGAAAAAGGAATTATAGACATAATTTTTTTTTATGCAATGAATAATAAAGAATTGAATTATATTTGTAAACATGTTTCTTTAACAGAAGAATGGATATATAATAATAAAGATAATTTAAGTGATATGAATTGGAAATTCATTTGTGAAAATCAACATATGACAATTAATTTCATTAAAAAGCATAAATATTATATTAATTGGGAACGACTTTTTGAAAAAAATAAATTTATTAGAAATTATCCAGATTATTGTACTTTATATGAAACATATTATTTTACAAATAAAAAAATGAAATTTTTTTTTTATTTGATAAATAGTAATTAACATTATAATTCAAGTCCATGATTTTTATATATAATCTATTTAATAATAATTAATCTCACTATTATATATAATCATGAGATTAATTAGTACAAAAAATAAAAATAATACATGTTCCTTTCAAGATGCTTTATTTAATCCAATGCCTAGTGATGGAGGATTATGGATTTTTGAAAAAATTGAAAAAATGAATTCGGAATTTTTAAATAATTTTACATCTATGACTTTACCAGAAATTGCTTTTTGGATATTTAAACATTTTGATAAAGAATCTGAAATTTCCGAAACTGATTTATCTATAATATGTAACGAAGCATTCAATTTTCCACTGATTGTAAAAAAATTATCACATAATGTTTTTGTTGCTGAATTATTTCATGGCAAAACTATGGCATTTAAAGATTTTGGAGCAAGATTTTTAGCCAGAATGATGAAACATTTTGCTCGCGATATACATATTATCACTGCAACCAGTGGTGATACCGGGAGTGCTGTTGCTGATGCTTTTTGCGAATTAACAAATATTAAAGTATCAATTTTATATCCAAAAAATATGGTTAGTAATGTCCAAGAAGTACAAATGACCAGTCAAGGAGATAATGTTATGGCATATGAAGTTTCGTCAACATTTGATACTTGCCAAGATATTGTAAAAAAAGCTTTTCTTGATAATGATATTAATAAAAAAATTTCATCTGCAAATTCAATCAATATTGGAAGATTATTAGGACAAGTATTTTACTATTTTATTATAGTTAAAGAAACACTTTTATTGACTGATAAAAAAGAAATTACAATTTCAATTCCCAGTGGAAATGTTGGAAATATTACTTCATGTGCTATTGCTAAAAAATTAGGTCTTCCTATAAAGTTGATGATTGGAGCTTGTAATATTAATAATTCTTTTGCTAAATATATTAATATAAATAAATTTGAGCAAAAAGATGTTGTTAGAACTTACTCTAACGCAATGGATATTTCACGACCATCTAATCTTGAACGACTAATTTTAATTTATGATAATAAAAAATTTGATGATATCATTGGTAATACTACCAATGATAAAATAACTCTGGAAGTTATTAAATATTTTTATAATAAATTTAATTATATTATGTGCCCTCATACAGCATGTGCAGCAGATGCATTATTATCAAATTTGAATCAAAATTCAATTGGTATTATTGTTTCAACCGCACATTATATTAAATTTAATGATACCGTAGAAAAGGCATTAAGAAAAAAAACTATTATACCAGAAAGTATTAAAAATTTATTAAAAAAAAAACAATTTAAAATACTAGTAGAAGCAGATTATGATATTTGGAAAAATCTTTTCAAAGAAAAAAACTCTTTTTAATATTAAAATTGATTTTTAATACCGACACTACAATATTACCAAAAGATATAATCATAATCACAATGCAATTTTGCCCACCAACCAATAACGCTTTACCTATGACTCCTCTACCTTTATTGAGAAGTCATAGAATTATGTTTTTAAATCAAACGTATGAAGAATTTAGACAAGATGCTATAAATTATTATAATATACACGGAGTAGATCAATATTTATATTGGGCTCCGCATAATAATGACGCTGGAAGATATGTTATTTTTACAGATGGTACTGAATTCGTAGAAAATTATCCAGGAGTTCAAAATCTCCCATTACAAGGACCATTAAATTATGATACTCGTGAATACATAGCAAATCGCAGAGTTAGAAAGATTCAAGCTTTATGGCGTCGTAAATTATGGAATCGTTCTGTTCATACAGAAATAATGCAAAATACACCTCTATCTAGAGATGAAGGATATATTATTGTTAATTTTGTTTAATTTTATATTTATTTTATGGACTTATTTTAAAATAGAATCTATATTCTTCTACTGATATATCGGTAATATATTTTGAAATTAGTAAGCTAATATCATGTGAAAATACTTTGTAAAATATTACACATATTCGTTTAGATTTTTCATTCATCATTTTCATATATGATTTATCACAAAAAGACGGCATTTATAATAAATAGTTTATATAATAAAAGTAGATTTTTGTAGAATTATAAATGTTAATATATATAAGATTCCATTCTATATTTTCGGCAACGCGTTCATATCCATAGTAGTAATATAAAAACTAAAATTGATTAAATAATATAAAATATAATATGGAAAAAATTAATAAACGAGTAGTTGCTATTATTGGAGGAGGTTTTGTAGGTTCTGCAACTTATTGTTTAAAATGTGATAATGTAGAAATATTAATATATGATATTTGTCCTGAAAAATGTATTCCTCGAGGAACTACTTTAAATGATTTAAAAAAATGTGATTTAATTTTTATTGCTGTTCCGACACCAACTATGAAGGATGGAAGTTGTAATTTAAGAATTGTAGATGCTGTCGCAAAAGATTTAAAAAGTATTAATTTTCCATCTTCAAAAATTGTATTGCGTTCAACAGTAACACCAGGAACTTCTGATAAATATGGATTTAATTATATGCCAGAGTTTTTAACAGAGAAAAATTATTTAGTAGATTTTAAAAATAATCCTAAATGGATTTTTGGTGTAAGAGATATTAAAACACAAAAAATTTTTACAGAAATAATGAGTTTTGCTAAGAAAGAAAGGAAAATTGTATCAGATGATATTATGTTTGTAAAACCAAAAGAAGGTGAATTAATTAAATTATGTCGTAATAATTTTCTAACAGTTAAAGTGAGTTTCTTTAATGAAATTTATCAATTATGCGATGCAACTGGTATTGATTACAATAGTGTAAAAGATGGTGTATGTAGTGATAATCGTATTGGATTTTCACATTCAAACGTCCCAAATTATGAATTTGGTAGTGATGTTCCGTTATTTGGATTTGGAGGAACATGTTTTTATAAAGATATTTCAAATACAATTAATTATCAATCACAAAATAATATTAAAAGTTATATCTTAAAAGCAGCATTAGATAGAAATTTTGTAGATAGACCAAATCTTTTAGATGGATTAGATGCAAGAGCATTAACAAAATAAAAATATAAAATTTATTATATTTTTATTTTTATAAATAATTATGTGTAGAATTTTCGGTTATTTAGGAAAAAAACAAGAGATAATTAAAAAGTCAATAAAAGCATTAAAAACATTAATATCGAGAGGATATGATTTATAAACTATGGAAGAATCAAATTTTTTTCTTTACTAAATAAAATAAATTTCTTCTGTTATTGCCATTCATAATCAAAATAATTATTTTGTTATTGTTATATATATTTATAATAAAAAATTTACTATAAATATATATAATATGCCGAATATAGAAAAAAACTATTGTCATTGTATTCAACAAATAAAAAAAAAGAATCCAGAAATTAATCCGTATGCAATATGTACAGATTCTGTTTATGGTTCACGTAATATAAAGCGTAAAAAGATTGTAAAATGTGATAAATATTATGATTTGAAAAATATGAAAGTAAAAGAATTACGGGAATATGCTAAGAGTAAAAAGTTAAAAATTACGAAAAATAGTCGTTATCTTAAAAAAAAGGATTTATTAAAAGTGATAGAAAAATATAATAATTAATTATATTAATTCATTTCACGTTATGTAAAATGGTTTCTCAGACATATAATAATAAGAAGAATTTAAAATATGATTTTGTAAGTGGTTGGATTGGTGGTTCATTGGGTATTTTATTAACACATCCAATTGATACTGTAAGAGTACGTATGCAATATGCTTCACAATCTCCTTATTCAAATATTACATATAGACATGTAATACAAAATATTCATCGAACGATTGGTATAAAAGGTATATTTAGAGGTGTTCTACCTCCAATGGCTTTACGTGGATTTTCGATGGCTTTAAATCGTACTGGTTATAATTTTGGACACAGTATTAAATCGAATGACAATGTAATAAATAAATATTCAAAAATAGCATTAGTTGGTAGTTTTTCTGGATTATGTCAAGCTATTGGTGATGCTCCGTTATATATCTTAAAATGTCGTGCTCAAACAACTGGTAGAAAAAAAATGGATGAATCATTTTCTACATATATTAAAATGACTAAAGAGATTACTCGTAGAGAGGGTGTGCGTGGATGGTCGAATGGTTTTATTCCTTGTTCTCTTTGTTGTATGAGTTCTTATGCGATATTTTATCCATTATACGAATATTTTCTTACAAAAGATATGAATGCTGGACTTGCAGGTGCAATATCTGCTACGATTTGTTGGCCGATTGCTCTTCCATTTGATACACTAAGAGTAAGGATGCAATGTCAAAGTTATCATGTTCCTTTAACAAAAGCAGCTAAACAGATGTGGCGACAACCTATTTCTAAATGGTATATAGGAATGTCAGCAACTTTAGTCAGGGCATTTCCTCGTTATGGAATATGTATGGGAACAATTGAATATTCAAAACATTTTTTATGATTGTAGATCAATATCTTTTTGAACTATTTCTTGAAAGTTTTTTTCAAAAAATTCATTAATAAAATTATATGCCTTATCTAATAAATTCATATCTGGAACAACTATATTAACACTTCCACTTCTATAAACAAAAAGAGAAGGTTGTTTATATCTTTTTTTTTTTTTATCATAAGTAGAGAAACATTTCAAATATATTCTAACTGGGGAAGACATACAATTATTATATGTTACAAATACGTCTGTAATTTCATAAATTTTTTTTAATAAATGATACAATTTAAGTTGTTCTATTTTAAAATTAGTTTGAAAAGTACTATTAATCATTTTAATAGTTAATTGAGAATTTTCTATTGTGTGCATATTTTCAATTGGATAAATATTAATAATCTTATCAGTTCCTTTAATTAAATGTGTTGTTGATATTTTATTCACTTCTTGTGAAATAGTATTAAATATATATTTTGCTTCTTCCAAACTTCTTGGCCCAGCCATATGAATTCCTCCATTTGTGAATAATTTTACACTAATTGGTTTTTTATGTTTTTCTAAAATCCCTTTAATTCCTAAACTTGCTTGATTAGAAAAACTTTTTCCTTTTCCTCTTTTTCTTTTATCAACTTTTACAAAACGATCTAATTTTTCTTTCTTAGTTCTTTTTTTTTTTTTTAATGGCTTATTTCCTCTAATATTATTACCATTTTCAATATAAATAATATTTTCATTTATAGGTAAACAATTATAAATAATTTTACTATTAACAAAAGAGCCAATAACTCCAGTTACTGTTATAGTAGATATAATCAAATCTGTAGGTTTAATATAATTTCGTTTAATTATATTACAGCTATTGATATAATCATCAAATAAATCAGCTGCTTTATCAAAATCGATATCAAATATATCGTAATCGCTCATATTGAATTAATACATAATATTAATATTCAATTTTAAAATGTATTTATGAATTATATATAAATATTAATTTCTATATAATTTATATATTTTGTGTTTATGAATCAAATAGAATTAGATCCTTATGAAATTTTAGAAGTTGATTATGATGCTTCTTTAACTACGATAAGAGAAGCATTCAAAAAACTTGTTTTAAAACATCATCCAGATAGAGGTGGAAATCCTCAACATTTTCATATTATAAAAGGAGCATATTCATATATTTTTAAAGAATTAAAAAAACAAGAAAATTTGCGACAAAGAGAGGAGCAAACTTATGATGAATATGAGGAGCAAAGGAATAATCAAATTATTGAAGACCGGGAAGAAATAGAGACTGAAGAAAAATTTCAACCAATTGTAAGTTCAAAAAATTTTAATGTAGATAATTTTAATAATTTATATAGTCGTTATCGTGTAGAATCGGTAACCGATCATGGATATGGAACCACAATGATGAATAGAACTCAAACTAGATTAAAAGATGATGCTTTACAAAATAATAAAGTTAAAGAATTTGAAAAACAAAAACTTATAATTTATGAGGAACCCCAATCGATGATGTCAACTCATAATTTTAATAATTTAGGTGGGGATAAACCAAATGATTATACAAGTGGTTTTAATATTAATGATACAAAAAAGAAAATTTCTTTTACTGATTATATGAGGGCACATTCTGAATGTGAGCAAATATCATCTAATACTGCAAATGTAAGAAATACAGAGTTTAAATCTGTAGATGATTTAATTCAAACAAGAGGTAATATTTCACATGTAATGTCAAAAGAAGATTTACAAAAACAAAAATTACGAGAAAAGAAAAAATTGTATGAAGAAAAAATGAGAAGATTACGATTACATCAAAAAGAGGAAGAAATTGAAAAAAAATTTAATGCAAGAAAAGCATTTATTAGATATACTTAAATATAATGGGACTTATTTTTTTATTTTTATAAGTGAAGCATATATTCTTTTTTATGAATTTTATTATTAAATTTATTATATAATTTATCACTTATTTCTCCATTATTAAAAAGTTCTTTCAGGTATTTTTCTTGATTTTTTAAGATTAAATAAGTTACTTGATTTGTTTCAATTTCTTTAACTAATTTTGGATATGCTGTTTCAATTTGTTTCAAAAATTTGATCCCTCTTTCTTCTGATTTATTTGAATATTTTTCGAGTTCTTCAAATATTTCATTATCAGTAATTAAATTACTTAATTTAGTTAAAACTTCTCTTTGTCCCATAATATAAGCTTCTACAATATTGTAATGATGTTTAATATTATAAATTTGGATACATTTACCAAAACAACATTTAGAAATTTTCTTATAAAAAAAATTTTCAAAACAAGAACTGCTAGTGATACAACAATATTGATCAATTGATAATGACCAATCTAAATCTTCTGAATCTAATACATTATCAATTAATTCAATTAATTTAACAACAACATCTTTATATATCATATGTCTGTCAAATAAATTCCAATATTGTTTTTTTAAACATTGTAAAAAAATTTTTTTACTTTCCATTAATACAGGTCTATTTTCAATATTATCATTTTGTATTTGTAATTCAATATCTTCATTTTGATTATTTACTTTTGTTAAAAATTGTTTTGTAATTTTTTCCCAATTTGCCTTAAGAAAAAATTCATTTTGTTTCATTTCATAAATTAATTCATCTGACAAATCACTAAGATGATCTTCTATATGTAATATTTGTTCATCTAATAATTCTTCTTGTTTATTGTTTGAAATATATTTATTAGTTATAAATTTTACAATAGAACTATTAACTAAAATTGTTAATATAACAATTCCAAATGAGTAAAAACAAATTTTATCTTTTATTTCTTCTGATAATTCAAATTCTAATTTTACGATTAGTGAAAGTAATAAAGTTATTTCTCCTCTTAATCCACTTAAGGATAATATAATTGCGTCCATTTTTGATAATCCATAACCAATTTTTCTGAAAAAAATATAAAGAAAACTAACTAATATTATACGACATATATTTAAACAAATGTATAATATAAACAAGTATCCTATATCCGAACCATGAATATTATCATATGATACATTCAAAAAGATGATTACACCAGCTAAAACAAATATAATATTATTGATAACATAACTTAAAAATTCCCATAAATGTTCCAAAGTAGTTCTAAGACTTGGTGTTGTTCCGGTTCTTCCAGTATAACTTATATATAATCCATGTGATACAATCGATAAAATACCAGATAAATGTAATAAATGTTCGGATATATAAAAAGTGATATAACAAGAAACGATACTGAATGATAGTTCAACAATATTATTGTCATAAATTCTTTTTATAATATTATTGAAAAGGAATCCCATAAAAATTCCAAACACGATACCACCAAATGTTAATTGACTAAATGTTTCTACAATATATGGAAATGTAATAGTATTATTTACACCATATTTTAGTAATACAAACAAAGTATATGCTGTTCCATCATTTAATAATGATTCTCCTTCTATTAAAATCAATAATTTTTTAGATACACCTAAATTTTGTAAAATATTTATTACTGCTATTGGATCAGTTGCACTTAAAATACTACCTAATATAAAACAGCTAATCCAGTCAAATGATGTTTCAAATGATTTAACTACTAAACCGGTTATTGCAGTTGAAAATATAACACCTGGGATTGTTAAAAAAAGAAAATGCCATAAATATTTTTTAAAAATGTGATAATCAATATTAAATGAAGATTCATAAATTAATGGGGGAACAAATATCATCAACATAGAATGTGGATCTGTATGCGACCAGGTATATATAATTTCTTTTTCTTCATTTAGAAAAACATATTTAGCTAAAATACCTATGAAAATTCCGTAGGTTAAAAGTAAAAAAGAGTAAGGAAAAGGCGTTGTAAATTTGGTAGTTAGATGTTTAATAATACAACTACCAACGATACATAGTAAAATGAACAACATCATAATATAATCAATATTTATTTAAACATTTTTTATTTCAATTTTAATTTATTTAAATCTTAAATATCCAGTTTTAGGCGAGCCTCGTTGTGTTGGTCTGATACCACAATCAGAACCAATACGAATTCCTGAAATTGTTTTATCATCTTGATTATCTCTTGCATTCATTTGAATAAATGCCGCAGGTGTTGTTCCAAATTTTTCGAACGTTTTGTCTAAATATATAATAGCAGCTATTACAAGAACTATTAATGTAATTACAAAAATATGTGAAGCTGTTAAATTCATTAAAAAAACAAACATTTAAATTATTTTTATATCATAAACAAAGATATTAAAAATAATTTAATATTTAAAATTATATTAAATGAAAAAGAAAAAATTTGTTATATTATTTGATAAAAAATTGTTACCGTTTTCTGAAGATATTATAAATATAATTAAAAATTATGTATCTCCTAAATGTTGTGGTACCACTTTTAGAGGAAAAAAATTTAAATGTAATAAACCAGCAAGAATTTATCCATCACTCTATGATGTTGATTATATGGATACACCAATGTGTATGGATTGTGAAACTATAATGAGATGGGAATATGCTATTTAATTTTCTTGTTCTTGAAGAAAAAATAAACATACATTACATATATGATGCCAGGTACCTTTACATTCGGAACAACATGCTAATTGACAAATATCACAAGATTCATTTACTGCATTAATATCAAAACATTGTTCACATTTTTTTAATTTAATAAAACATGTCGGGCAATATAAACCAACATTAAGAATATAACAATTTACATTTCTATTGTCAAATATATTAAATTTATATTTACATAAATCACAATATTCCCATCCACAATTATAACATAAAGTTTTACCAGTAATGAAATAATCTAAAAATAATTTAGTATGATTATAAATTTTTTTACAATCATTGCATTTTGAAAATGTATATTGTAAAATAATATTTGAAATATCTTTTGATAACATTTATTACTATTTTATAATATTTTTTTTGAGAATAATAAACATTTAACAAGTCCTTAATGAATTCAAGTTATTTAACCACCTAAAAAGTGTTTTTAAATACTGATTATATTATAAACCTTCGTCGTTTAAATTAACATTTGATTGAATTCGAATATCTAGAACTTGAATTTCTGGTTCTTGACGGCGATGAACTGAATAAGAACGGTTATATGAATTTCTTCCACTTCCAATAACAGAAAATAAACAAAAACATACAATCATCATCATTATTATTCCACCTAATATTTTGCCAGCTAGAAGTCTATCATGATCAGATCCAACACATTCATATTTTTTTTTACCATAACAATGACCTTCGGAATATTCATGAATTTCCATCAATTCATCTTCATTACATAAAGATTCATTATATATTTTAACTTCCACATTATCACCATTACATTCTATATATACATATTGATCATTAGAAAAAGATATACATTCATTAATTTTATATTCATTCGTGTTGCTGATTCCTTTACAATTATTACTTTTATATGAAGTCGAATGAAAATGTTTCCCATTAATTGAATATGTTAATATAGGTAATAATAAATCAAAAAAAATCATATTGTTTTTATGAATTAACATTAATAATTATACGATAAGAACAATAATTTGATTTATTATTAAATTATGTAATTAACATCGTAATCAATTTTAAAAAATGTTTCATTTTTTCCGAAGAAAAAAATTAAAATCGATTTTTTGAATATTTACGTAAATCAAACTCTCAAAGAACTCAAACTCTCAAAGAACTCAAAGAACTCAAACAACTTCAAACAACTTCAAATCAGATTAATATGGGTAAAAGTGGAACTTGTGCACTATGTGGAACTTACATACAAAATCGTTCTTATACAAAATGTAAAAAAGGAGGAGGTAGAACTGGTTTCTGTTGTAAATATCTCGACAAATGTTTAAAAGGATGTGAAAGTGGAAAACCATGTCAAAAGATGTGCAGTCATAATATGAAATGCTTTCGTCGAGATTGTCAATTTGCACATTCAGAAAATTGGAATCCTGTTCAAAATCAAAAACCTTGTAGGGACGGTAGTGCGTGTCATAAAAAAGATTGTTACAAATTTTTTTCTCACCCACAACCGATTCAAATTCAAGCACCGATTCAAATTCAAGCACCGATTCCAATTGCTCCATTCGTTTTCAATAAGCAAATATGGGGAAATGCCATTTACAATAAAGTCGTTCTATTTGCAGGAGGTCAAAGTGCAGGAAAAATTACAGGTATGTTTTTAGAATGTCCGGATTTAGAAATCATTCATTTAGCATTAAATGATGATGCCTTAATCTTGAAAATTCAAGAAGCATATGCTGTTCTTAAAAATTATTATCACAATAATGCTGTTAAAGTTTTACTTAAACAATAATATTGTTATAATAATTTTATTTCATAATTTCATAACCGTAGTATGCTCTAGCAAAGTGTTCTACAAAAAAACTATAAAGTATAAAAATTTTCAAGAGTGGGCTGGACGAGCCATTCCGCCATTCGCATTTTTATTT
>ERZ651768.290-NODE-290-length-38065-cov-6.777245_pt1 | contig 38065 bp, 36 predicted proteins | sample MGYA00514754_ERZ651768 | MGnify/ENA metagenome assembly ERZ651768
TATGCAATCTAACTTTCAAAAAATTATTGAATTTCATAAAGCGTTTGGTCTTGACAATAAAGAAGAACCTCAAACAGAAGTCTTTGACAATAAAAAATTAGTAGACTTACGAGTAAGTCTTATCGAAGAAGAAGTTGGCGAACTCAAAGATGCTATCAAAGAAAGAGATTTCACAGAAGTTATTGATGCTTTAGGAGATATTTTATATGTTGTATATGGTGCAGGAACTTCCTTTGGAATTGATTTAGATAAAGCATTTTCTCTCATTCACGACTCTAATATGACAAAACTCTGTAAAACAGAAGAAGAAGCTGTTCAAACAGTTGAATGGTATAAAGCAAATGAAAATCGTTATGATTCACCTACTTATAGACTATCGGATGATAAGAAATATTATGTAGTGTATAATAAATCTACTGGCAAGATTTTGAAATCAATCAATTATAGTCCTGTTAAATTTGATAGTATGCTTTCTAATTAATTGTAAAACTTATTCCATTCAGTTTTTTTATAAATTTCTTCCATATCTTCTGCTTTGGTACCAAGATACAGAAGCCAATAACCGATAGAATAATGAGCAAATAATTCTTCTCCCTTTTTAATATTTCGTCTCGAAAAATAAATCGGAAAATCAGCAGTTTCAACAATTTCTAAATTACATGATTTAGCAGTTTTAGCATAACGTTTCATTTCTGGAATATTTGTATTTTTTAATTTATCATAATCATTAACATATACGCCTAAAACATTACTATTTTTATGATTTAAAGCTGAATAGCCATTAATTACAATATTTTCACGTTCTGTATTTCTAACATAAGGGAAAATATTTTTAAGATAATTATCTGGATCATCAGAATAATAATCATAGATTTGTTCTGAATCTATCATTTTACCATAATAAATTACAACTGGCGTTCCTTTTTTAATTTTTTTTTGAGCAAACAAGCCTTTTCCACCATTTGGTCTTGTACTTTTTTTTACATAGACCAAAGGTTCTTGATTAAGTTTAATAATACTAAAAGATTTTTTCATTATTAATGCTTATATAATTTATAATCAATTTTATAATACAAGTAAATTTGTGAATCAGGATTTATAAATTTTTAAGAGATAACTTAAATTTTTTTTCATCATATACAAGGAATTTTTTTAAATATTTGCTTGAAATTTGATTAAATATATTTTCAGTTTTTTCATCAATGTCATTAATTGCGAATAAAATTGGTCTTTTTTCAAAAAGTTTTTTTGAACTTTCAGTTGCTGATTCTTTATCGTCGAATTTCATTAACAACATCTCATTATTAATATTTCCTAAAATTTGTAGTCCTAATACAATTCCAGTAACTTGATATATAATTGCCCATGAATAATTTTTTTTTGTTCGTAATTGAGAAAATTGTTCGTGTAGTCTTTTTTTCCCAATTAGTTTTATTGCGGTTTTACATGCTGTTTTATTCCAAAAAGCAGCCATATGAATTGGTCTTAACATTGGTGGTTGCCCAAATAGTTCTTTTAATAAAATGTGCGAATTTCGTGCCCAGTGTAGCCATGGTTGATCATCTGGAATATCTTTTAATTGAGTGATGTCTCTGTTAGTTTTTCTTAAATACGTATATGGAACATTTCTATTATTATAAATATGATTAAAATATAAGAAATTTCCAAAAAAAGTATCATCATTAGAATAAATAAAATTTTCTGACAAATTTGGAATTTTCCATAGAAATGCTTCAATAGTATTTGAATTAAATGTAGGTAAATATTTATTATCAATAATATCTGTATGATCTATCATGATAATTTTTTTTAAAATATCTTTATGTATTTTTGATTTTATAAGTTTTTGATTATCTGTTACTATAAATATATTTCTAATATATGGAATAAAAATTCTTACTGTTTCTAATGAAAAATAAATTTCATCGTGTTGTTGAAATCTTTTTTTATCTGGTTTTATACCAGTGTATTTAGTTTTTTTTTTCAACCATTTAGAATCATTCATATTAACCCATGTATATACAATATCAACATCAGTCTCTTGAGAACTTTTAAATAAAAAATTTCTATTTCGTTTTAACATAACTACGTTCTATAATATTATTAACAGATAAAGTTTTCCTCATTATTTTCATTTAATAGATTAGTTTTATTACGATGTACTCTTAAAATATATTGCCAATTGGTGTACATAATAACAATAATTCCTCCTAAAAAACTAGCAAGAAAAAAAGAAAATTGAGTCATTATTGCATTCATTAATACAAGCATGTGTATAGAATAATAAAGTGCATTTAAAGCAATTAGTAGTAATGAAACCGGTTTTGAATATATTGTATCGACTGATTTTGGATCTTGAACGCAATTTAACATCCATGAGTATACAATTTCAGTAAATGCTGTACTAATAGATGTATTAAATAAAACAATTATCCATATTGAATAAAATGTTTTCTCATCATTTATTTCTTGACCTAAAATAGTTACAGGAATACCCCATCTAAAAAATTTATTATTTTTACCAAATCCAATTGAATATAAAAAAATAGATACTATTAGTAAATAGACATATCCAATTATAACAATCATGACTGGAGTAATTTTAATATTCTTATAATTATTCATAATTTTGTTTATATTTTATAAGATTCTTAATTCTATTTAAAAATTAATTAATATTTATTTAACAAATAAGTATTATTTAATTTTATTAATAAATAACATTCTATAAATATGACGACGGAATCTCAAAAAATTAATATTGCGGAATATGCTAATAAATATAAGAAACAAATTCGTGATAAAATAGCAACTCTTTATAAAGATAGAACACCACCTAAATTAGTAGGTATTATGACTGGGGATGACGCAGGTGCTAAAATGTATTCCAAATGGACAGGTCGTTCTTGCAAGAAAGACAATATTAATTATGAATTAGTAAATGTTTCAAAAGATGATATAATATCTGAAATATATAAACAAATGAATGATGATACTACAACTGGAATTATTGTATATTATCCTATTTATGGATTGGATGTCAAAACGTTTATGGGAAATAATAAAGATGATTATTTACGAGATACAATATCTATAAATAAAGATGTTGAAGGATTAAATTTCTTTTATCGTAATAATCTTTATAGAAATATTAGGTTTATTGATGAAAAAAAAAATAAAAAATGCTTATTGCCTTGTACAGCATTATCTATTGTAAAAATTTTAGAGGAATTATCTTATGATAGAACACAATTAATAGGAAAAAGATTATTAGGAAAAACTATTGGTATAGTTAATAGAAGTGAAATAGTTGGAAAACCATTGGCAGCTATGTTACATAATGATGGGGCAGAAGTATACTCAATTGATATAGATACGATTTATAAATTAAAGGACAATAATGATTATATATCAATTGAATATAAATTAGATGAAGTTATAAAAAAATGTGATATAATAATTACTGGAGTTCCTGTTGAGAAATATAAATTACCTTTGGAAAACGTCCAGGAAGGAACGGTATTAATAAACTTTTCACATTTTAAAAATATTGATGAAGAAGAAGTTATGAAAATAAATGGTATTAAATATGTTGCATCAATTGGTAAAATGACAATAGCAATGTTAGAAAGAAATTTATTACGTTTATATGAAAATAATATTAATTAAAATTAAGAACATGAAGTTAATAATTTTTTAAATCTTTTTTCTAAATTTTTTACTTTACCACCAACATTTATTACAAGTTTTTTTTTTTTTTTAGCAATTATTTGTTGATTTAATTGTGTTTTTAATTCTCTTAAACGATTTAAAAAGATACGAAGACGATCATATAGCGGTTCTAGTTCCTGTTTTTTTTTTTCTCTTATCTGTTTTGCTTCTTTTAATATTCTAGAGTTTTTTTTATATTCTGAGTTTTTTTTAAATACTTTATTAAATTGTATTGTGAGTTCTGTATCAGTAATCAAATCTGATGCTTCTTTAATCATATTTTTTATTTCTTCTACTTTTTGTATCATTTCCTTAATTTCTTCTTCAAGTTGATTCTTATTATATAATTTTAACATTTCTACTGAATCATTCGCAATATGATGTTCCTTCTCATACTGAATCAAATTTTTTAGATTGTCTCTGATATATTTCTCTTTTTCTGCTATTTCTTCTTCAGTATATTTATGTCTAGAATTGGCAAGTTGATATTTATATGATGGAATTAATCTTTTCCATTCATTATATCTCCCTTTTGGGTTCGAACTGTTTTTCGTATTCTTATTCAACTTTACGTATCAATAAAAATGAAAGAAAACGAAAGTAAATCAAAGCAAAATTAAAATTGAAACAATAATTATAATATTGATATTTTAAGTATGAAATTTAAAATATATATTTTTATTAAATAAATAGCTTACGAGAGCCAAGTTTGTTGTTTATATTTAAAATATATGTCGTTATACTTTTCAAACAATTAAATATCAGGGCAGGTTACGTGTCCTAAGACCTCTTAATGTTAATTAATTAATGTTAAGAAAGGTTAATGTAACGGCCACCTACTTGAATAATTTGTGGTAATCCACTTTTTAATCTTTTACCAGAATATTTAAATCCTTTTTTTAATTTTCCTTTATTTCCTCCTGTTTGATGAATACCTTTGTGTTTTCTAGTTTTTTTTATATTTAATTGTTTAGACATTTTATATATATATATAAACCCATAAATTAATTAAAATTTAATTCGATTTGTGGTTGTAATTTAAATGAAGCAGATTCTTTTTTTCGTTCTTCTTCTTTTAATTTTACTAATTTTGATAAATCTTTAATTGGCGTATCCATATTTGATTTAAAATCAGTTGGTACATTTTCTAATTCTCTATGAGCAATATGATAATCATTCATTTTTAGATTTCCTTGATTTTCTGTAAAATCTTTAATATCTGTAATATCATAGCGTAAATTATTACCATAGGTGTTAGGTAATAATTGAGGATCATTATAAATAATAATTTCACTACTAAAACGTTGTCTAGTAGTAGGAATTTCTTTTTCCTCTTCTTTTTTTATATCAGTATCCATTAAATATCCATATCCAGCAGAAAATGGGTCACCTGCTACTAATTCAGCAAATTCATATTTTTCTTCTTCTTTTTCTTGAAACTTTTCATTAAATTTTTTATTAAAATCATCGTGTGCTAAATCAAATAAATCTCTCATTGGTAGAATTTCTGCCTTAACACTTATATTGAATTTTTCAAATTCTTTTTCCAAATCTTCTCCTATGTTTTGATTTACATTATTTACACTTTTTAATTGTAATTCAACAAATTTATATGCATTTGCTAAAATTTTCATATTTTTTTCATCTCCACCTTGATCTGGATGACAAATCATAGCAAGATTGTAATATGATTTTCTAGCATCTTTTAAAGTAGATTGTTCATCGATTCCTAATAATTCAAATGGATTAATTAATGATTTATTCATTATATATATGTAATTATATCTATAACTAGATATATATATTCTTATAGTTAAAACGCTTTATATTTATCTACTTTTAACAATTTCTGCTTTACTATTTTTTAAAATAAGATGTAAAATCATTATTTTTTTTCCCACCATAATACTGATATGCTAAGTTTTCACGAAGTAAAATTTTATTAATTGATTTAGTTTTATCATCTAAATCTTCTTCATTTAAAAAAACTTTAATTAAACATCTTCCAAATTTTCCAAATTTTCCACATTTTAAATAAACAATTTTTCTACTTTTACCTAAAATATTTTTAATTTGTTTTCTAGTATAATTTTTATTCAAGTCAATTTCTTGATCTGTAATTAATTGTAAAACACGATTTCTAACATATTTAGCTGCTTTTTTTTCCGAATCTCTATTAGGATTATTTTTTCTAGGTCTAATTTCTGGAGTATCTATTCCAGATAAACGCATATTAAATTTATAAAGTTCGTGATTAATAATAACGCCAAATGTTGCAGTATCGCCATCATAAATATCTAAACATTTAGCTGGTAATATTCTGTTTTCTAATGAAAATTTTTGAGTATTTTCATAAGTACAAATTAATAAGTCTTCCATGTGGTATATATTAATTTAAATATTAAAATTTTGATTTAAATATTTAAAGAATATTTTCTTCTTCTTCTTCTTGTTCTTGTTCTATTTCTAAATTATTACAACTTTCTACAAATTTATAATAAACCATAACTAATGCTCCGATTAAAAAAATAATATTTAAAAAAATTAACATTTCTGCTCCCAAGTGAATTCCATAAATTGTCATCAATATGGTAATGCCTAATCTAGATAATAAAAACCACCAGGAACAACCTTTAGCAGTTTTAGTTTTAAAACTATAATATATTTGTGGCAAAGTTGCGGTTAATGCCAATACAACACTAGCTCCACCAACAAATTTCGTAAAATCATCTTCAACTGAATTTTGCATTTTTTTTATTTATTATTAAAAAAAAAATATCAATTTTTAAATACCTTATTTTCATAATTGCCGTTACATTAACCTTTCTCAACATTTATCAAAGATAAATGTTGGGAGGTCTTATGACTCGTAACCAGCCAGTTCTTTTAACAGAATATTTCTTGCACCATTTGTATCTCGATCTATTTCAATACAACATTTATTGCATTTGAAACAATCTTTATTTGATAAATTATGATTTAACCAACCACAATTAGTACAAGTTTTTGATGTATAGGATTCATTAACGATTTTAATATTTCTGTTTTTTAAATTACACTTCCAAATCAATCGTTGTTTAAACTTATAATGTGACCAAAACATCATTTTTCTGTTTACTTTTCTATGAAGATTATTTGTCATTTTTTGTGTTTCAAATTCTGGTAGTAAAATATTATTATAATTATTTGTTAAATAATTTATTGTTTTCCAATGTATTTCATTTACTTTATTTTTAATCTTTTCATTCAAAAATAAAATTCTTTTTCTAAGTTTATTTTTAAGATATTTCTTTGCTTTTGTTTGAATAGATTTATAATAATCAATTAATTCATACATTTTTAATATTTTACTTTGATCTCCAAATTTAATAACTTCTTCATTTGAAAACATTGTTTGAAATGTTTTAACTCCTGGATCTAGAGCACAAATATCATACTTGGCTCTCGTATGATTTTGTACTTCTATTTCTACAGGAAGAAAAATATAATTATTTCTTACTTTTATACCATCTAATAATTTTGTGACATTTTTAAATGCTTTATCTTTTCTTATTTTTAATGGATTCTTACCAAATGTTCTTGGATGAATTTTTATATGTGTATTATCTATTTTTGAAACTCCATTTTTTGATAAAATTAAATATCTATGGTCTTTTTTTTTCTTATGATATTTCATTTTAAAATATTTTATTTTTTTATTTTTTAATAAAGAAAATGCTGTTTTATAATTATTTACTACTTCTTTAACAGCATTGGCTCGTATTTCTTTTGGAACTTTTAACTGCCATTTCATATCTTCTGGAACATTTTTTGCTGTAACAATTTTATTTCTTAAATCATAAAAGTTATTTTCCTCTTTATCTTTTTCTCTTTTTTCAATTGTTACATTAGCAATATATCTAAAAGTATTAGACCATTCATTTAATACTTTTTTTTGTTTATTTGTTGGATAAATTTTAATTTTTAAAGTCTTGTGTTTTATCTTTACTTTTTCCATCTTTTTTATATTTTCGCATTCCCATTTTTCTACATGAGAAGATATGAATAATGGAAAGGATATCATCTGTAAGTTTTTCTTCTTCCGAAATTGATTCATTGAGAACCACGAGTTTACAACCATTTTTTTCCAAGAGCCACTGTATGAGTTCAAATGCGAATCTTGCAAGTCTATCTTTGTGGGCAACGACCACTTCTTCGATAAGTCCATTGTTTGATTGTTCCAAAATGGAAAGTAGACCTTTTCTTTTCCAATTAATACCTGAACCAATATCGGAAATAATTTCATGATTAGGATACTTGGATTTAAGATAATCTTTTTGTCTTTCAAGATCATCCATTTGTTTTTTTGAGGAAACTCTACAATAACACATCTTTTTTTTAGACATAACAATTGAATTTTTATTTTTAGTTTGTTTAACACTTGAAATATCATATCTTCTGTAATTACTTGGTGTCCTAATAGTCTTGATTTTATTTTGTTTATCCCAACGTCTAAGCGTAGAAGTAGAGACTCCGAAAAATTTACATGCTTCTTTTTGTGATACATACATATTAATACTTTATTAATTAGTATGTATTTCCTTATATCATTTTTGAGTAAAGTTAAGTAGTAATATTAATAACAGTTCTAACCTAAATATTTATTGAGTTTAAATAAGTGAAATAGCAGACCAATCTAATTTATTTAAATTTTCTTCCTTTGCTTTTTTAAATTTGTTATTTAAAATATCTAAGACAGGCATTTCAACGTTTTTGTTTTGAGATGCGTTTTTAGTTAATATCATATCTTTATGCCCAAGATCTAAAGCAAAGTGAGCATTTTCATAAGGTGTATGATCGTGTGTTGAAACTCTATGTCCATAACCTTTATAAATCAAACAATCAAATATTGTTCCTGATAACATTTTATGTAATTCTACTCTATCAATCTCATATGATTCTGCTAAATTAAAGGCTTCACTCATAGATTCAATTGCGGAGCATATTAAAAAGTTACCACATAATTTAACAACATTTGCTTTTTCAGGTTCTTTTCCAAAATATATTACTTTAGTTGAAGTTTTTTCTAATATTGGTTTAATAATAGATACAACTTCAGGATTTCCTGCGATTGGTATATATGCTTCCTTTTTAGCTAATCCGTCAGGTCTTGCAAAAATTGGTGCTGAAATAAAATGACAAGAATTTTCAGAATGTATTTTATATAAATGTTTAGATAATTCAGGCGATATTGTAGATAAACTTACATGTATAGAATTGGGTTTCATAAAACTAGCAAGAGATTTATTAATAAAAATTTCTTTAACAACTTTATCGTTTGGTAATGATGAAAATATAATACTTTGATTTTTAGTAAAATCAAATAAATTATTTGTAGTTTTAATTTTAATATTTTGTGTAGTATATGGGTCATAACCTAATAATGAATAATTTGGATTAATTAAATTATTACATACAGTGTTACCCATTTTACCCAATCCAATAAAATTTAAACTAAGTTTACCACTTTCAGTAATAAATTGCTGGTAATTTATCATTTTTCTTTTAATTTATATTAATGTAAATTACTTAATTAAGAATAAATATATATTTATAATTAAATTGGTAAAATGATTAGTTCTTTTAAAAATGGTAAAAGAATAACAAAGTTATTAGAAAATCGGACAACTATTTCTGTTATTTCTCCGGTAAATAACAAAAAAGTGTCCGAATTTATAAAATGTAATGAACAAGATGTTAATGATTTGATTCAAGATAGTTATAATGCTTATAAATCAGGTATTTGGGCTAATGATTCTAGATTTAGATCAAAAATTTTACGAAACATTGGGAAATTATTAGAAAAAAATTTAGATAGATTAGCAATGATGGAAACAGAACAAATAGGAAGACCTTTACGAGAAATGAAATTACAATTATCACGATTATCAGAATGGTTTGAATATTATAGTTCTTTAATTAGAGTTCATGAAGATAGTGTTAAACCATTTAATGGTAATTATTTAAACTATGTAAAAAGAGTTCCCTTGGGTGTAGTATGTCAAATTACTCCTTGGAATCATCCTTTATTAATAACTATAAAGAAGTTGGCACCTGCTTTAGCTGCTGGTAATTCAGTTATAGTAAAACCATCAGAATTATCTCCAAATTCAATTATCGAATTAGCACAGATATGTAAAGATGCTGGTTTGCCAGATAATATTTTTAATGTAGTTTTAGGTGATGGTGAAACTGGTAGTTATTTAATTAAAAATGAGTTAATTTCAAAAATAGATTTTACAGGAGGTCCTAAAACTGGGCGAATTATTGGTAAAGTTGCTGGTGAAAATTTATGTGGATATATTGCTGAATTAGGTGGAAAGTCACCAATGATTGTATTTAATGATGTAGATATTGATAATGTAGTAAATGGAACATTATTTGGTACCTTTATTGCATCCGGCCAAACGTGTATTGCTGGAACTCGTATTTTAGTTGATGAAAGTATTCTTGATAATTTTGTAAATAAATTTGTAAAAAAAGTAAAAAATTTGAGATTAGGCGATCCATTTGATGAAAAAACTCATTTAGGTCCAGTTATTACTGCTAATCAATTAGATTATATTGACAAAATTGTTAATAAATCTATTAAAGAGGGTGGTAGATTATTTTGTGGTGGAAAAAGATATGAAAAATTAAAAGAGGGTAATTATTATGAACCAACAGTTATAATGGGAGAACATACAAATATTATATTTCACGAGGAAGTTTTTGGGCCAGTCGTCGCAATTTGTTCATTTAAAACAAAAGAAGAAGCAATTAAATTAGCCAATAGTACAAAATATGGATTAGGATGTTCAATTTGGACAAATAATTTATCAATTGCTCATACAGTTGCTCAAAAAATAGATTCAGGAATAATTTGGATAAATGATCATCATAAAAATGATCCTTCTTCTCCTTGGGGAGGTTTAACAAAAGAAAGTGGTATTGGCAGAGAAAATGGTATTGATTCATATCATGAATATACACAAACAAAAAGTATAATAGTAAATTGCGATGAATATAAATCAGATTGGTTTGGTGATATAACAACCCGATATAGTTAATTATAAAGTAAAGTGATATATATTAATTTAAATATTTAAATCAAAATTTAAATATTTAAATTAGTGTCATCAAAAAAAAATATCAATTTTTTAAATACTTTATTTTTTATTTTTAGTAGATGTATTTTTATTAGAATTCATTGCTTCAACAATTGTAGCGATTCCAGTTTCAACCGTTTTTTGTAATTTAATAATACATTTTGATTGTTGATTAATTGATTTAATCAAATCAGTTAAATTCAAATTATTAATCCCTTGAACTAAATCATTTAAATTTTCAGCAACATTTTTTCCCATATCATCTTCTAAAAATTGACCTAAAATATCACCATAGGTTAATTCATTTTCATAATTTTCTAAATATTCATTATCTAATTCAAAATCTGGATCAAATTCATCATTAGACATAATATCTTCTTCACTTGAAGATGATAACGTTACTTCTGTCATATCTGGTTCTGTTATATTATTTTGTTCTTGATCTGATTCGGGTTGAATTTCTTCTTCTTCATCTTGAATTACATCTTGAATTATTGGTTTACTAAACATGATTGTATTATTTGTATATATAAATAAAAACAATATTTTAAACGAATTATGAAAAACTAGATACAAGTATTCCCAATTGTATATTTTCATTGACATTTTGTATAAGATGTTGTTCAATTACTGCAAACGTTTTTAAAATATAAATTAATTTTTTTTTTGTAAAATTTTCTTTATTTTTTAAAACTATTTTATGTAAACATTCTAACAAATTACATAATAAAATACCATTTTTTTTTATTATATCGTTAATTAAATTATATTTTGATTTAATTTTTTTATTATTATTTGATAAAATATCATATATATTTGTAATTATATTTTCAGTTGGATATCCTAAACAGATACGAATATCACTATCATCAATAATTTTGTTTTTACAAAATATAGGAATAGTTTGTAAAATATTAATTGATTTTCTCATATCTCCACCAGATAATGATATAATAGTTGTAATAGCTTTATCTGAAATTTTAAGTTTTTCTTGTTTTACAACATACTCAATTTTATTTCTCATTTCATCATCAGTTAATAAGGAAAAGCGGAATTTCATACATCGCGATTGAATAGCTGGTATAATTTTATTAATATAATTACATATTATACAGAAACGAACATTTTTAGAATATTTTTCTATTATTTGTCTTAAAGCACATTGAGCAATATTGGTCATATAATCTGCTTCATCTAGAATAATAATCTTTAATCCATTTTTAAAAAATGATTGTGTTGTTGCGAATTCTTTTATTTTTTGCCTAACAGTGTTAATACCTCGTTGATCAGAAGTATTTAATTCTAATTTTGAAACCATATATCCTTTTGCCTCTAATTCTTTAATACAGGCTAAAATAGACGAAGTTTTACCAGTTCCAGATGAACCAAAAAACAATAAATGTGGTATAGTATTATTTTCAACTAATTTTTGCAATGAAGTTTTTATAAAATCTTGAGACTTTATATCTTCTAATTTTGATGGACGATATTTTTCAATCCAAGGAATATTATTATCTTGCATAGTAGCAATATAATGATTTATTTAAATAAAGACTTATTTATTTAAGTAGATTTGTTATCAATAAATACGAATAAAATAAAATATCAAAATTGATTTTAATAAATATTAATCAAACGATATTTAAATTAATATCAACGAAAAATGTTTTCAAGATTAAGTTTAAGTCATAAATTACTAAATAGAGTAATACGACATACTAGTTCGCCATTTATATACAAGAGTAATTTTAAATTTTCAAATCATATATGTAATATTACAAATACAAATTATAGTAATTCTTATAATTTTCATAATAGATTTCCATCTTTAGTAAATATTAACAAAACACTTAAGACAATAGAACGAAAAGTTTTTATAGATGTAGAAACAACTGGATTAAATCATTATAAAGATAGAATTATTGAAATATGTGCGATTGAGATGATAGATGGAAAAGTAGGTTCTTCATGGCATTCATATGTTAATCCTTGTGGTAAGAAATCAAGTAAAAAGGCACAAGAATGTCATAAATTGGATGCAAATATGTTAAAAAATAAACCAAAATTTACAGAAATTATGAATAAATTTTTAGATTTTATTGGAAATTCTACATTAATTGCTCACAATGCTCAATTTGATATTCATTTTATTAACTCTGAATTAAAAAGAGGTAAAAAAAAACCATTAACTAATGATAAAATATGTACTTTAAAATTTTCTAGAAAATTAAATCCAATAGAAAAATCACATACATTAAATGCTTTATGCGATAGATATAATATTAATAAAGAAATCAGAGATAAATATGGTCATAATTCTAAAATTGATACAAAACTATTGACACAAGTATATGATAGATTATTGAATGATGCTCAATATAGTGATGAAATTCTATCTGCATCAGAATATTATATATCAGATGATAAATGGATAAATTAAATATAAAAAAATCAGTCCTGTAATTTTTATATTTAATAAAATATATTTTATAATTTTTAAACAATTTCAATAAATTCCATAATAGATGGGAGTCCTTCCTCTGTTTTTTTTATTCCTCTTTCCATTTCGGTAATTGATTTAAGTTTATGAGTTAAACTAGTTTTATAATCAAGATACTCTTTTTGTAATTGTTTATAAGTATGTTTGTCAAATTTTAAGAAAATTTTTGAAACACTAAAAGAAATAGCACCAAGTGTAAAAAACATCATAACACCAAATCCATATCCAAAAACACATGCAAATAATGATACACCTAAAGTAGATAATGCCATAAACATAATGTAGAACATATTGGTAACTAAAGTTGAAAACTTTTTATTCATAGCATCAGTTGCTTTGTGTAAAAATTTATATTTTTCATTAACTTGAGAATCCTCTTCTCTAAGAACTACTAAATTTTTATTTAAATTACGAAGATATCTTACACTTTCATCTGTTTTATCAGAATCAGTTTCCAACTCTTCAAAATCGTGTTTAAGTTTTGAATTTTGTTCTCGTAAAGACATAACTTCAGTTTGAAGTTTGTCATTTTGAATGATAATATAAAGTTCTGATTTATTTTTTGATGTTTCATTATCAAGTTGTTTCATTTCTTTAGAACCAAGAAAAAAGTTGACTGTACGATCAGTAGATTCCATATTTATTGTAATTTATCTAAAAATATTATTTGAATGTTTGATTTATATCTGTTCAATCCAATTCAATTTTAATTTATCTTTTTTGCTTTAATTTCTTTAATAGCTTTATCAATATTTTTCTGAAGTTCTATCAATCTTTCAGAATGAATGTCCCCTTCTCTGTATTCTAATAATCCTTCTATATTTGTCTTATTTATATTATTACAAGTTTTAGATAATGTTATTTTTTTATTACTTGGATCGTATATACAATATTTATTATTTTTTTCATTTGTATTAGATGCATATGGATATGAACCAATATAATATTGTTTCATTCTTGATTTACCTGATTTTTCGGTTATATCAACATGTTTATTAGCATTTTTTAATGGATTACAATTTTTACTATACGTAGTCATACGACCTTGTAGTCCTCTTGCGCATGTAGATTTAGTAGGTAATTTACACCAATGGATTACTTTATTTTCAAATTGATATGTGCACATTGTTTCACACGAGCAGCCATTCATTAAAATATTTAATCCTTCATCAATCATAAGTTTTAATTTTATTCTTCGACATCTTCCCAATTTATCTTTAGCATCATCAATATCAATAATATGTTTAGATATTTCATCAAAATTTTTAATATCGATATCTTTTCCTGATATTTTAGTATATGTTATTTTAGAATCTTTATCTACAAAAGATGCTCCTTTTTTGTAAACAATTTTATTATCATTATTATTTATCCAACCTAAATGTTTATCTTTGGTAGTAATAATTGGAGTTATATCGCTTGGTATTAATATTCCAGTTTTTTCAAATAGACTACAAATACACAAATTAAATGAATAAATAGCATCTTGTAAATAAGGATAATTTGTCGTATTCATATAATCTAGTCGTTCATTATTTTGTTTTGATTGAGCAATGGAAGTAGCATTAAAATGGGTAGAAGTTTTCATTAATGTTAGTAATGTATTTAAATCATTATACAAATTATATTGAGTATATGCCCATAGTAAAATACTTTTAAGAAAAATAATTTGTTTAATAGTAAAATCTATAAATATATTTTCTAAAGTTTTTATTCTTGTTATTGATAAATTGTCTTTAATTTTAAATTCTCCTTCTAAGTCAATAAGTTTTAATTTCATAGATTGTAGCTCATTTTTAAATTTTTTATTTTCCGAATCCAATATTTTATTATTTTTTTCAAAATTTGTATTTTCAGAACGTAATGTTTTGGTTTCAATTTTATTTAATTCTGATAATTTAATTTCTCGTTGTTCTAAATTTTTAATATATTTATCTAATATGTTTAAAAGCTCTTTAGCACTTTTCTTTTTCTCTGAATTGGTAATATTTTCATCTCCTCCATATTGAATATTTTTACAATATTGTGATTTAATATTGCACTTAATATTATGAAATTTTGAATAATTTTTAACTAATTTAAATAAATATTTTCTTCTTTTTTTTAAATCTTTTATCGATGTTATTTTTTTAATATAATATGAATTATATCCCATATTTTTAACAATTTTACTTTCTTCATTCATATTTGATTCTAACTTATATTATAAATATAGAAATAAAAATTATAATTAGAATTAGAATTAAATTATAATATGAGGTAATCCAGTTCCAAAATCTGGTTTATTACCAACAATTACATTACCACTAACACCAAATAATCCATCATATTCGCCCAATGCTCCAGCATTCATAAACATTGTAAAAGTTTCTTCAAATGATGCTCGTGTTAAAGGTCCAGTATTTCTTCTATTAATTCCATTTCTATCAGCTGACATAAATTTACCTTTATACATTAAGCAATCGGCTAATAATTCGTAATGATGTTTTGTTATATGAATACCATAATGATCAAAAATTGATTTCATCTCATTAATAAATCCAAACCGAGCAGCTTCTAAACCTAAAGTTTTTTTTATTTGATATAGATCATTACAAATAGTATAAGCATGATTTATTCCATCTATTTGTAAAAGTTCTTGTAAATTATTTCCCTCAATATAAATCATATTTTTAGCTAACGCAATTTTATTTTTAATCTTTTTCAAAGAAGTTTGTCCGTCTTGGTTTATTAATGTTTCTGTTTCAATTCTAAATGCTTTTTCAATTCCTTTCATTCCTGTTATTTTAAATTTATATAAATTTTTTTTCAAGAGTTCTAAAGAATGTAATTGTCGTTTAATTGTTTTTCTATTATCATTATTTAATAGAATAATTACTTCTTCACTTTTAATAGAACTGATTTCATATTCAGTAACTATATTAGGATAACTATTAAGAAATTGTTTAATTTTATTTCGAATAATGGTTAGATTAAAATTTTTAATATTATTAAATTTTATAATTAATTTCCAGTAAAATTTACTGTCATCTGTTTCATTTGAAACAAATTTATATTCTGATATAATATCTTTAAATTCGTGATATACTAAATTATTTGTAATTTTGTCTAAATTTTTTAAATCATTAGATAATTTAGTATGTGGTATTAAATAAATAGTTGGTGCGGATATTTTTTTTTTAAATTTAATAATTTCTTCTACTCTAGGAACACCTAATGTAACATTTGCTCCAGCCATTCCTGCAGAATGGAAAGTATTTAAAGTCATTTGTGTTGTTGGTTCTCCAAATGCTTGTGCTGCAGTTATACCAACAACTTCTCCAGATTGAATAAGCGATTTTTCATATTGATTTTGAATATAATCAATAAGATTTTTATATTGAGTTTTGGATAGTTTGTATTTATATAAAATATTTTTAATAGATAATTCATTATATACGTGTATTTTTACAAATCTAGTAAGTTCGTTAAATATTTCTTCTTTTATAGTTTTGTCTTGAATTGGCAATGGATACATATTATTAATATTTTCAAATAATTTTTTTTTTTGATTAACAATATATGAGATTGATATAGAATCATTTTTATAAGTTTTTTTTTGAATTGTTAAAATTGCTCTATCTAAATCATATGGAAAATAAAATTTATTTTGAACATTATTATTGTGTAAATAATTATAATTTGCAATTAATTGATTGTATTCTTCTTTAATTAATTTTTTATCAGTTGTAGAATTACCTGATATTTTAATATTTTTTTTAAAATCATTAAGAGTTAATTCTAAATTTGATACTTCAGATAATTCAATAGATGTTGTAGCTAGTGAATCACCTCCATAAAAAAATTGTAGAACATCATTCATTGAATTACGAACAGTTCCATCATATTTAACAGAAATATCTTCCATTGATTTAATAAACCTTCTTTGAATATAACCAGATGATGCTGTTTTAACAGCTGTATCTGTGATACCTTCTCTTCCAGAAATAGTATGAAAATAAAATTCATCTGGTTCAAGACCAACAATATAACAATTTTTAACAAATCCTCTTGTAACTGGGCTATTATCAGTTTTTTCATAATGTGGTAATGTTCTTGTTTTAAAACTTGATCTCATTCTTTCAGCGGAAAGAGTATTTTGTCCAATTGCTCCCATCATTTGACCTATATTTTTATCTTTACCTTTAGAACCTGCGGTATACATTTGATAAAAGTTATTTTCTTTTTTCCAATTATTTTTAATAATACTAGTTGTTTCTTTTAGTGCTCTACTTAAAATAGGTGTTATATCATTTTCGTCTGTTTTGGAATTTGCTTCATTTATAAGTTCATCTACTTTATTATTAATTTTATCTCGTACTTCTGATTCAACAACTAAATCATTAATTCCAGCAGAAGCGGAACGAAGCATTAAATATCTATTCGATATATGTTGAATCTTATTAATAAAATCAGTACATTTACTAAATCCCATATCATTAAAGATTATATGAATAATTGATTTTGCCCTAGAACCAATTGTATTTTTATCTAAAATTCCACAGATAAGTATTCCATCCATGATTTTAACATATGTGTCATTTTTTGAAGTAAATTTAAGTTCATTTTGAAAATTTTTATATCCTTTGGATTTACCTTCCATATCAATATTTGGTAACAGTATTGATACAACTTGTTTTCCTGTCCATTTTGGTTTTGGTTTAACTATTGCTGGCACAGGTATTTGATGATTCCAACTATTTTCTAAATCCATAATTATATTCATAAAAAGATTTTTTTTCAAAAATGTATCTCTAAGTGTAAATTTTCGTATACCTAATAATGAATCTTGAACTAATCCTGTTTTTGGTTCGCTTTGATTAGGAGACATAATATTCTGAGGTGCCATCATAATTTCTCTAACTTCAGTCGATGCTTCTAATGTTTGTGGAAAATGAATATTCATCTCATCGCCATCAAAATCAGCATTATATGGTTCTGTAATTGCTAAATTTAATCTAAAGGTAGAATATGGTAAAATTTTTACTTTATGCCCCATCATACTTAATCTGTGTAGAGTTGGTTGTCGATTTAAAATAAGATTATCACCATCTTTTAAATGTCTAAATACAATATCTCCATTTTCTATATAAATAGGTGATGAATTTTGATTTATTTTCATTTTTTTTCCATTTTTGAAAACAAATTTAGCTCCGGGATATATATTAGGTCCATTTTTAACATTTTTCCGTAATCTATTAATATTTAAATCAAATACTTTTTCAGGATATGTAACATTCATAGCAACTGAATATGGAATTCCAACTTCATCAATAGAGATACTTGGGTCACCTCCAATAACAGTACGAGCAGAGTAGTTTACTCTTTTTCCCATTAAATTACCTCTAATACGTCCTGTTTTTCCATCAAATTTATCTTTAAATGATATATATTTTTTCCCAGATTTTCCTTTGGCTGGAACATCTAATTTATTATTATCCAAATAAGTTGATATATTGTATTGAAGTAATTTAGTTAATGTTTGAATTTTTTCTTCATTTTCTCCATTTTTAATAAAATTTTTTAAAATTTTATTAATTTTTACTATATCTAATAATTTATGAGTCATATCATCCTGTGAATGAATACCTGAATCAAGTATTAATGTTGGTCGTATACTTGGTGGCGGAATTAACAAAGTTGATATTATTAAAGAACTTAATTTATTAAATTTTGTATCAAAACCAAGTAATTTTGAATCAGTTGATGAAATGCGTTCAAATATATATTTAACCTGGTCTGCCTCTAAAGGTATTTTTTCATGTCTTGATGCTTGAAAAGAAATTGTAATTTCATCTTGATGAATATTATATATTGGTTGTATGAATTGACATACTGAACAGTTAGTATATTTATTACACAATTGTTTGATTTTTGATAATCTTTTTTTTTTATTATTTATTTTAATAGCATCATTAAAACGTGGATCATCTTTACTACAAATAATAGAAGAACAATAAAAACATATACATTTTAAAACCTGATTTGTTATATCTTTAAATCCTATGTGATATACGGATTTAGCTAATTCTATATGTCCAAAATTTCCGGGTTTTATATTACTTGTATCTTCCATACGTTCATCTAATAAACCTCCTTTAACTTTTTCATCATTATTCATTAATTTTGTTTCTGTTATCTCAAGTGTAGAACGATATTTAATTTCATCATTACTTAATATACTAAATTGAATACCATCAATATTCCAATCTTCTGATGTCATTATATATTTTATATACTTTTATGATATATAAAAAATATAATACATAAATTACACCATTTTATATAAATTTTATTCTATTTTATCTTCTATAATTATAGATGTATTTTTATCAAATAATACAAAAAAACAAGTATTAGTATCAGAGTTGGCATCTTTATATTTTTGAATTAAATCAGTGCGAATTTGATTTGGGATTTGGATCATTTTTAAATAATATACATCTATAGATTTTGGCGTTTCATCTAAATTTCTTTTAATAGAAATAAAAAGAGCACCATAACCATTTTTTAACTTTTCATCAATAAAAATCTTAATTAAATTTTCTCTATTATTTTTAAAAAAATCTTGTAATTGTTCCATTTTCTATACTAATAATTAAATATAATTTTTTATAAATCTAGACTTATTGTTTTTTTGTGTCTTTTTCCAATAGAAAAATCTTTGGGTTTTGTACTGCCCATGTTATCAAAATCATTTTCTTCTAATTCTCTAATTATATCATCCACATTTGTTGGACCTTGCATTTCTCTTCGCGGTTGAGACATTCTTCCTAATCCACTTGCCTTATCACTAGATTTTGGCATTACATTTAAATCATTCATATCTAATTCAGGAACATTTTTTTGAATCAGTGAGGCAATATCACTTTTTAATCCTGGATTTTGTTTTAATAATGTTTCCGCACCAGGAATTATTGTTTTCAATACTGTATGACAAAGATGAAATTTGACAGCACTACCACCAATCATCATTAGTAATTTTATTTCAGGACCCATTTCTACAGTATCAGCATATTTATCATATAAATCTTCAAGAACTTCATCATAATCTCCAGTTTCAACATCCTCATTTATTTCCTCTGACCATCCATCTAATACTATATCTAATGGATCAAATTTATTATTTAAAAATTCTAAAACAGAACAAACAGAAATTAAAATATTTTTTGATACTTTTAAACTATTTTCTAAATTTGATTCCTTTCTAATTGTTTCATATTCACATTGAATCTCTTCTAATGGAGTATGAATACTAAATTTAGCAGATAATTTATAACCCTTTTTTTCATATCTTTTTAATTTAAATAATAATTTTCTCTTTTCTCTAAGAACTGTTCGGGGACTTTTTGGTTCATCGTAATCAGATGAATTTATTGAAGATCTATCATTTGAATTAATACTTGAACGACGACTTCCAAATATTTCCTCATTGGGTATGTGTAAATTTGATTGACTTTGATCACTATGATGACTATGAACAGATTCTAATTCAGCATCCAAATCTATATCATCCTCTCTATTTACGCTAATATTCGGAATAGAATTAAATGAATTTGAATTTCCAAAATCATTATCATTGCCAATATCATTGCCAATATCATTGCCAATATCATTAGAAAAATTATTAGAAGGAGTTGCTAAATCAACATTTGAGTTTATGCTTCTTCGTCGAGTTACTTTTGGATTTGCTAAAATATCCATACCTAATTCATCATCAGATAATCTGTCATTTCCAGAATTGTTCATTCTATTATCTATATTTAAGTTAACACGAGGTGCTATACTTTGCATATTTTTGTCATTGGCGCGTATAGTTCTTTCTATATTTGATAAGGCGTTAAAATTTAACTGAGGTGGATTCATTTTATAAAATAGATTAGAAAGTTATACATTAATAATAACGCAAAATCTTAAGTTTCTAATAAATTACTATTATTTATTTCTAGTTAATTTCATACATTGTTCTAATGTATTATGCTCTCTTAGTGGTTTTTGACGTTTTAATTTAAGTTTATCCCTTGCTCTTTGAATTCTATCTTGATCTACAGGTATTTCTTGTTTTGATCTTCTCATGTTTGAAGATTCAACGTATATTTCTGTTTCTTCTAGTTGAGGAATAATTGATAACATTGGTGGATAAACTACCTCATATTTTTTTAAAATTTTGTCAAGATTTCGAAATTTACTTATATCCATATGACCACCAAATATCTTTAAAAATTCTCTCTCTGGAGCATATGATATATTTACCTCTTTTGTATTATAGATTTTTTTATACAATAAATGAATTAAACCAATTCTTTCCCATTTTTTATTATCATCTGTATTAAAATTATATGAAAGAGCACAATTAAAACTACAAAAACATCCATAAACATGAAATTTATTTTCTTTATATAATGTTGGAATTCCAATTGGTTTATTATCAAAATCATGACAACACCACCAACAACGAATATTAGTTGAATTTATCCACTCATTTGTTTTATTTGCTGCTGAAAATTCATTCATTGTATTTTTTACATCTGTTTTTATTGATTGCCCCCTTTCGTGTAAATGATATTCTACTTCTTTATACGAATTCATTAAATTTTCTATATTATTTTCATTTTTTGTAGAAACAAATTTATTATTATGTAAAGAATCATTTTCATCATTATTAGTAGTAAAATTTTGTACATTTGTAGATGGTTCATACGGCTTTGGGATATCTAAATTAGGTTTGTATGTTAAAATACTATTTTCAATAAATAAATTATCATTATTAAAATTTTTCTGTTCTTCAATAGAATCAACATCAATTGCTAATTTAACAATAATACTATCTTGATGTCTTTTTTTTTCAAATAATTGTGTTTTTTGTTCTGTACTTAAACTATAAAATCTATCACGCCTCTTTCTTCCTCTTTTTTTTTTAACAATAGGAGTATCTTTAGATTCATTTGTTTTTATCCTAGGTTTTCTTCCCCTCTTCTTTTTAACTTTAATTATATTTTTTTCTTCCTCTGTTTTTATTTTTTTTGGTCTGCCCCTTTTTCTTTTTACTATTACTGGCGGAGATATATCTTCTGTTTCTTTAGATTTTATCTCCGTTTTTTTTTCCTCTTTAATTTTTTCTATTTTTTTATTTTTTGTCATCTCATATATTTATAATTTATAACATAATAGTATCTTTATACACAAATATATTTTTTTATTATAAAAATTACTATTTATTTTTCCATTTATCAATAAATTTTAACAAAAATGTTTTACTTGCTTATTAGCAATAGTATCCATAATTTGATTATGATATTTACATTTCAAATTTTTTATATTATGCCAAATACGAGATAATCTTACTGCCTTTTCAAAATCTTTTACTAAATTTTCATTCTCAATATCATTTAACTGATTAACTATAAACCAACTTCTTTGTATTAGTTGCTTATCAGTTTCGATTTCAAGTCTTTCAATATAAAAGGTATAACCGTTTTTTGAAATTTCCATTAAATTAAATTAATAATTTATTGTTAATTTCAATTTTATTATTTATTTAACTAATAAATTAAAACCTTTCTAAAAATAAAAATCTTAATTTATAGTATAAATAACTATGCCTGATAATAATATTTGTTGCACACAAGATTTTAGTGTTGGTGATATCTGTAGATGCGGTATGTACAATGCCGACAGATCACAATTTACAGTTACTGCTGGAAAAGGAAATTGTTTAATTATTAGAACAAATTCCTTAGGAATTGAAGATTCTACTGTTATGAATTGCAGAGATGCACAAGACAATATCACTGAAAGAATGGCTCTTTTTGGCGAAGAAGGAAATGACTGTTGTCAAAAAAAAATAAGCGATAATGATTGGGTCGGCAAAGATCAAGTTCATTATAACGCCGCTGGAGTAAAACAATAAATAATTAACATTTTTTTATTATAAATATATATAAATAAAATTTAATATCTATATATGTTGATAATCATACAATATACATCGTTTAAAAACGTAATTTTCTAATTTCTTTTCCCACTTTCCAGATTTCCATATTATTTACTTCATCTAATTCTTCGTTTAATTTTTCTCTATAATCTGATGAAGAATTACAATCAATTGTTCTTTCTGCTTCCTTACCTGTAATAACACTTTTATAAATTTCTTCAATTAATGGTTTATTTAATGCTTCAAAACGTTTAGACCAATCAAGCGCACCTCGTTGAGCAGTTGTAGAACAATTTGAAAACATATAATCCATACCTTTTTCGTTAATTAATGGATATAATGATTGTAATGCCTCTTCAACAGTCTCATTAAATGCTTCACTTGGACTATGTCCATGTTCTCTTAAAACATCATATTGAGCTTTGAATAAACCAGCAATTCCCCCCATTAATACTGAACGTTCTCCAGTTAAATCACTCGATACTTCTTTCAGAAATGTTGTTTCATAAATATACGGAGAACCGATTCCAAATCCAATAGCTAATGCCTTGTTTTCAGCATTTCCAGAATCATCTCTATGTACAGCATAAGATGCATTAATTCCACCACCATTTTGATATAATGTTCTTACACTTTTCCCTGAACCTTTTGGAGCTACCATAATAACGTCAGTATTTTTTAAATTATCTACATCAATATTTGTTTTATCCTGATAAACAACTCCAAATCCATGACTAAAATAAAGGGTTTTATTTTTATTGTCTAACTTATCTCTAATCTGTGGATAAATATCAATCTGACCAGCATCAGATAATAAAAACATAATAATATTTCCTTTCTCAACTGCTTCTTCTATTGGAAATAATGTTTCTCCAGGAATAAAACCATCCTCAATAGCCTTTTTCCAAGAAGAACCATTTTCTCTAACCCCAATACAAACTTCTACACCAGAATCTCTTAAATTCAAAGCCTGTCCTTGTCCTTGTGGTCCATATCCAAGAACAGCACATTTCTCACCATTTAAAATCGATGGAATTTGTTTCATGGTTGTTTCATTTCTACCAAATACTATTTCACTTGGTATTCCATGACCATAAGTTAAATTTTTTTTATCATAAAAATTACTTACACTGTTACTCATTCTTCTCAATGAATTATAATTAAATGTATTAATTTTATTAACTGGTTTAAACGATATTCCCCTTTTTAAAGAGTTTGTAAAAATTTTAGATATCATTCTTTGTTTTATTGTATATAATATTATATTAATTTCTTATCACTTTTTAATTTGTTTTTATTATATTTCAATATTATATATAAATGAGTGATATAGAAATTACGAAAACAGATATACATAATAGAAAAAATAAAGTAAAAAAATATATTCCCAATTTAATCATTGAAAATAAGAAAGTGTTAGATGTTAAAATTATACCTACAAAGAAAAAAATGTTACAAGCAGCAGATATTGTAAAAGAATATATTATTAAAAATAAAAGAAAAGTATTTGGTGGAATGGCTATCAATGAAGCTATTATTGCTAAAAATCCTAAAAAATCATTATATACATCAAATGACTTTCCAGATTATGATTTTTATTCACCTGACCCAATAAAAGATATGATAACAATAGCAAATTTATTAGTTAAGACTGGATTTAAAGAAGTTTCCGCAAAAGAAGCATTTCACGCCAATACTTATAAAATACAAGCTGAATTATATGAAAATGAATTAGCAGATATATCATATGTTTGGTCATTTAATTATCACAAAATTCCTACATTTGTAGTTAAAGGTATCCATTATGTTCGTCCAGAATTTCAAATTATGGATATGTATAGGATATTAACAAATCCAATGACTGGATGGTTTAAAGTAGAAAAAACTTATGAAAGATGTCAATTACTAGAAAATTTCTATTTAACCCAAACAAAAAAACAAATTTCACAATTATCCTATAATAAAAAATCTTTGGATACTCCTAAATATTTGATGTCTCATTTGAATGAATTGATTGATAATTTTCTAAAAGTACGAAATGATGTTATTATTATTGGCAATCTTGCTTATAATAATTTAATAGAAACTTCAAAAATATATAATATGAAAAAAAAATTAATACCAATTTCAAAAATTTCTGTTTATACAAATAACTATGATAATGTTGTTTCTGATTGTATTTCTTTTATTAAGAAAAATTTAGATAAAACTGGAGATTTAACTGTAGATCAATACCATCCATTTCTTGAATTATATGGAAAGTCATCTTCAATTAATATTAATCATCACAATATTATCACTATCTATTCAACTGATATATGTCAGCCATATTATTTAAATAATGGATTAAAATATGCTTCCTATCATCTAACTTTGTTACATTTATATGCAAATCGTTTTAAATCATTCACTTTTAATAAGAAAAATGATATAAGTTTGCTGACATTTATGATAAAAAATTTACAATATTCTAGAGAATATTTTTATAAAAAAAATAAAAAAATTGGTATAGAAAAAACACCATATCAAGAATTACAGATAGAATGTATGGGTAATGAAATTCATACCCCCTTTTATGAAATGGTTCAAAGAACAAAACAAAACAAATCGTTCCGTTATTTTCCAAATGTTGGAAAAACAAAAACATATGCAGAAATGATGAAAAAAAAAATGATATTTCCTAATTACTCAGGAAATCAAAAAAATAAAGAACCAATTACAATAAAATTAAAAAAAAAAATAGATTTAAAGATTTCAAAGTAAATATATAAAATGATGACAAACAAGATTGTTTCTGTATCTTATAGTGACTTATTATCTGATAAGGATTTAACAAATACAATTAAGCAAGCTTATGGACAAAATGGACTTGGGATAATTTTGATAACTGATTACCCAAATTTAGGTGATAAAAAAAATAAATTATTAACATTATCACAAATTTTTGCTAATTTACCTGAAAAAACAAAAGAAAAATATGTACATGCCGAAAGTAATTTTTCTTTCGGATGGAGTCATGGTAAAGAAAAAATGAAAGGCGGTGTTCCCGATATTGCTAAAGGTTCTTATTATGCAAATCCTATATATGATTCAATTACAGATGATGATAAACTGAAAAAAGAATATCCTGGAACTTATGGTAATAATATTTGGCCTAAAGATATTTTACCTGAATTTGAATTTGCATTTAAAGAATTGGGTCAAATCCAATTGAATATTGGATTATCAGTATGTAATCATCTTGATAAATATTTACAGAAAATTTCTGACAATATTCATAAAGAAAATACATTCTATAATATGATAAAAAAATCTAAAACTTATAAAGGAAGATTATTACATTATTTTCCAAGAGAAAAAAAATATAATTGTCAGCAAGATGGTTTATGTGGATGGCATTTAGATCATGGTAGTATTACTGTATTACCATCACCTTTATTTTTAGATTTAAATGGTAATAAAATTAAAAAACCAGATGAATGTGGTCTTTATATAAAATCAAGAAATGGAAATGTTGTAAAAGTTGATATTCCAGAAAATTGCTTTGGCGTTCAACTTGGAGAAATGTTTCAATTATTAAGTGGAGGACATTTAAGAGCAACTCCTCATTGTGTTCGGTCATGTATTAATTCAAAAATTACTCGCGAACAATTTGCTATGTTTTTAGATTGTTTTCCCGACCAACCTTTAATATTACCTGATTTTTCTTTACCTTATAAAAATGTAGTAAATACCCCTTTTTTACCAGAAGGAGTACCAACATTAGAAAGTAGGCTAAAGAATGTAAAAGTATATCGTGATTTTGTTAATAATACAATCAATGCGTATTATAATAGTTAAATAAAAATTTGTTAAATAATAAATATTATTAATTAAATATTACCAAATATTTAATTAATAATGAGTTTGAATAGTAGTTCACCATTAGGCTGGCCAGTAGTAATTCAGAATGTCACAATACAAGAATTTACATTAGATGGAGTTAAAAATTTATCACAATATCCAAGTTTTTTATTCATGTATATTTTAACAACAATTTTATTTTTAACTATGATAATCTTCTTTTCAATATTGTCATATACAATATGTATGAAAATAAGAAATAAATCAAAAAATGTTTTATTAGAAGATATTTATTTACAAAATGATATAAGACGGCTATAACTATTCCGTTCGAACCCAATTATCGTATATCAACTAACTATTGAAAATTTAGCAGTAGATGATATAAAATTTACATTAGAATCACATCCAATTTGTTGTTTAATTTTTATTTTTTATTTACAGCGAAAGCACGAGATTATGTAACCAAAATAGAAATTTTACAACAAATGATGAATATTCCATTGTCATAGTTGTTTTAACATCTTGTGCTTTTGTATCTACGATAGATAATTTTTTTAAAGAACTCCTGATATGTGAATATACTAAATAAGCTTCTAACATCATAAAACTTAATAACATACATGAGTATAATAAGAAAGAAAATGGAGCCCAACTCAAAAAATGAGAATATCTTATAAATATTACTCCGAAATGTTTTATAGACGTAATTAAGCTTAAAGTATGGGATATTACCAAAATAATATCTGCTATTATTTTTGAAATTTTACTTTCTCCCCGTGTTATCATTATAAGACCAATAATATGAAGAATAGTATCGGAAAATCTATAATCCCAAAAAATTGGACTAGTATAATCGCGACTGAACCCCATAGTTCTACGTAGTTCGCTCTTGCTCAAAAATTTTTTACCTAGATTTTCCAAAGTCTTAATTAATTTTTTTCTCTTATTCCAGTTTATACTGCTCATTATATATTATATATATATATAAGTTCCATTTAATTTTTTATTAAATTAAAGTTAAAGATTAAAACACAAAGACATTTATATATTAAAATAAATATGTCGGTCCCCCCAATTATCGTAGATCAACTAACTATTGAAAGTTTAGCATTAGATGATATAAAATTTACATTAGCATCACATCCAATTTGTTGTTTAATTATAAGTTTAACAATTTTTTTATTAATTACAATGAGTGCTCATTTTACAATGCTTACTTATAATTCTTGTAAAAAAAAGGAGAATCAAGGAAATCAAACTAATTTACAACAAAATCAAAGAAATCAAAGATATCAAAGAAATTTAATTAAAAATGAAAATTTTTCAAGATTATAAGTTACTAATAATTATTAAGATAGATATTGGCAAACCAACTTATAATAATTTGAAAAGAACATTGTATCAATAAAATTCTAAATATGTAAATTTAATATTTCTTTCATTTTTATTGATATATAAAGTTGAATAAGAATACGAAAAACAGTTCGAACCTAAAATTAAAATTGATTTTTTAAATATCTATATAATTCACATGATTTTTTAAATATCTATATAATTCACAGAACTATAATGGTTAATGAAATTGAGAAAGTTAATAATATGATTATAAAATATGTCAAAAATAGGTTGTTCTCAAATAAAAAATTTGTTGAATATTCGGTAATTTATGACCAAATAAAGTCTCTTTATTTCAACCAAATTATGAAGGCATATAATATTAGTGCATATGATATTAATAATATTACGAAAAACATTTTAAGTAAATTTCTACAATGGGTAGAACCTCAGGTACAATATTGTAAAGATGGGACATATCTAAAAACAAAGAAAATCATTAATACAAAACATAGATTAGACAAAACTGTTGAAATTATTGAAGAAGTAGATGAAGAAGTAACTGATACTTATGAATTTTGGGAAGTTTACACTCATCCATTTTCTAAATTTTACAATTGTGGAAAAGATATTGAAATTGATGGTATTCAATATAAAACCATTGAACATTATTACCAATCCCAAAAAGTACTTAATACAGAGTTAAAACAAAAAATTATTGACGCATCTACTCATGAGCAAGCACATTTGATGGGACAGTGTGTTGACACTGTTCATAATTGGTTTGAAATTAATAATGAAATTTATTACAAAGGGCAGAAAGCAAAGTTTAATCAATTCCCTGAATTGAAAAAAAAGTTGATGGATACAGAAGATAAAAAAATCTCTTGCCTTGATTCTGATAAATACTGGGGATGTATTGGTAAAAACACTTCTGGAAAACTTTTGGAAAAAATTCGCGATGAATTTCGAACTAATAGTTAATAATATATTATATTTAAATATGGGACTGATTTTTTTCTAAATATAATTTATATAATGAAAACTACTAGAAAACATATAGGCATTTATCAAAATGGTGGAAATAAAGGTAAATTAAAAAAAGGATATAAATATTCAGGAAAAAAACTAAAAAATGGAAAACCACAAATTATTAAAATTAATAAAAGAAAAATTCCCCAATTTGGAGGAAACAAACGTATATACAAAAATGCTGTATTTTCAATATTAAAAAATTATATAGATGAAGAAAAAATATACGAGATTTGGAAAATTCTCAAGTCGATTGAAGAAAACAAAGAAGAAAACAAAGAGCCCCCTAAAGATTTTTTAGATTTAGTTTATCATAAGGTAAAAGAAGGCAACAAAGAAGAAAACAAAGAAGAAAACAAAGAAGAAAACTTCGACGATATAATACCCAATAGATATTGGTTATTCTTCGCTTATTTTTCCGAAGCCATCATCAAGCATAAACTTCTGGATGAAGTTCATCCGAATATTCGAAAACAAATAGGTATAGATAGTACGGACGATAATTTATGGAAATTACTAACAAAGATACAGAAGAAATTTACCAAAGAAATGGGTATAAAACTAAATAAACGTATAGAACAAGAATCAATAGATTTATTAAAAATGTATATAAAAAACAAACAAATATGGGCAGTTCATGCAAATAATTTACAGGGTGATATGGATGCTTTTAAAACAACATTTAAACAAAATATTTTAAATGGAATCTACTCTTTTGTAAAAGATCCAGCAAAGTTTTTCCATAGTGATAGTGATGTCCCAGTTGGCTTTAATATTGATGGAATTGATAATATACCTGAGAGAGTATTCATACATACACGAATAAATGCATTGGCTACTTCGTTTGGAGGGATAAATATATGGGATTGTAGAAAATACGCATTTATTAAATGTATCACATCTCTTGATGAATTAGGTGAAGGAAAACTCGGGGATCTAGGTATAAACCTTTTCACAGTAACTAATACAAACTGGGGAAAAGATTGTTATTTATTTGTTCCTAACAATGAACTCACACAATGGGAATCTACTTTAAAAAAATTTAAAGATTATGGTGGAAAGATTATAGGATATAAATATCCAAAAGAACTTACAAGATTCCGGTTGCCGAAGAAACCAGAGGATGCATATCAATGTGCGAATGAACTTAAAAAACTGACAGAAACCAGCAAAACATATCTAGACCAAAATGGCAAAATTGCTATGAGATTTATATGTGATAAAACAAAGAATATTTGTTCTCTTCGTGCTGCTATAGATACTCAATTAGACACATTGAATGCATTAGTACCAATAATGAAAAAAAATCAGATAACTGGTTCTTATTGGGAAGACAATAGTAGTGCAGAAAAATACTGGGATCCAATAAAACACGAAGAGGTTGAATTAGCAAAAATTTTGAAAGACTATTTAAAATTTCGTGGCAAAAGTGATGAAGCTGATGCATCAAGATTAAATATTTTGTTACGAAAATGGAAGAAGGTTACATGTAGAGAACCATTTGTGTCAAAGGAATGTAAAAAAGAAGACTTTATAATAGAACTATTAAAAGTAAAATCGTATCATGAATATTTTAATAAAAAAAATATTGTAGACCTTGTTGATAGTGGTGAACTTACCAACTTAATTATAATTCAAAAATTAAAAGATGATATGGAAAATATATATAACCTACAAGGAAAAGAAAAACAGTATGTAGACAGGATTATACAAAAAGCAGAAGTTTGGTACAATCAATTGTTTATTTCCAAAGCATTGAATTTATCTAAATTATACAGTGATAAACATGAAGATGAATATAAAGAACGAGACAGTGTAATATTTTGGAATATTGCCAATAGTGAAGATGTTAAAGAAGTAATAAGAAAATATATTGAAGTAATTATTCCTCATTATGATAGAGTTCTGAAATATGAAGAGATAATAATGCCCTCTTCTTATGATCCTGTTGATTTAAAAAAAGCTATCGTTGCAGTAAACAAGAAAATGGCTGAATTATTTAAAAAAATTAAACCGATTTATGATACAAAAGATGATGAGAAACAACAAGAACAAGAACAAGAACGAATAGAAGAATATCTTCAAATGAAATCAAATGAACAAAAAATAAGAAATATAAAGTTCAAACAAGAAAAAGAAAGCAAAAATTTGGATCAGCAGTGGAAGGGGGAGTGGGATCCAAAGAAATCAAATATATTGGCTTTTGGGGGGACAAAGGAACCAAAGAAAACTAAAAAAGTAGCCAAAAAATCAAAAAAAAATATAATAATAGCAAAAGTAACCAAAAATACAAGAAAACATAGAGCGATTCATCAAACAGGGGGAAATAAAGGAAGACTTAAAAAAGGATATAAATATTCAGGAAAAAAACTAAAAAATGGAAAACCACAAATTATTAAATGTAAATCTAAAAAAAATTAAATATGTAAATTTAATATTTCTTTCTCATTGATAAGCACTTTTGTAGCAACGATTAAATTAGATTCTTTAGATGTATTCATTGTCTTGTATGTTTTTATATCTTGTTCCAGTGTTGTTGGAAAACTATCTAAATGCTTTTTTATTTTTTTTTGTACACTTTTTGGCAAGTTTTGTTTAATATTTGAAAGAACATAGCCATCAAATATAATCTCTCTATTACGTTGTGGAAAAAAACCATAATATAATAATACATAGTAATCCATTTTTGTTTTTCCATATGTTATATTAATTATTTCATTTTTCAAAATAATTCGATTGGATTTAAATTCAAAAGCATTTGAATTATCATTAAATGACCATGATACATTATTAGTATCTGAATGATTTAACATATCTCCAAAAGGAGCTAAAATATTTTTAGATATACCATTTATCATAATTCCAAAATTACGAGATCCAACTATATGCCGTGCTTATTTTTATGCCATAATACAGCAATAGCTAATTTAGATTTATTATTAATATTACTATATCTAATATTAGTATTCCATATAGGTAAGTGATATACATCATCGGCTACTATCAATAATGATTTTGGTATTGATATTACGTTATTATTATCATTTAATTTAACATTAGTCGTTGCGTTTGAAGCACATTCTTTCCCAGAAATAACTATCGTTATTTTTGTTTTTCCTTTATTTTTTACAAACCATGTTTTTAGTTTCTTTAATAATTTATCCCGAGATACACATTTATTAGTAGTCATATTATATATTTTAAATATATAATATGATTATATTATAATATTTATTGAATTTTAATTTAATAAAAGTTGTTTTGTAATTTGTTTATTTTTTTCCGTGTATTTTAAATCAATATCTTGCTTTTCTACTTTTAAATCTGTAATTTCTTTGTTTAAATTACGATTAATAGTACGACATTCATCCAAAGTTAGTTCAACTCTTTTTACTCTTTCATTTATTTCTTCTAAAATTCGTTGCTGACTTTTATAATAATCTCCCAAAAGATTTTTATTATCTCTAACACCAATTCTTGCTAATATTTTTTTACCTTGCCTTCCACTTCTTTTAACACATTTATTTGTAGATGGATTATATATTTGATCTTTTTCACAAACAGCAATCAATCCTTGTGCAATTAATTTTTTACCAAGCTTACCAGTTAATTTAACACATCGTTTAGTTTTAGGATTCATGCCATATCCAATTTTACATTGTTTTTTTCCGAATGATGGTAAATTTATTATATCATCATATAAATCTATTTCTTTTTTTAATTCACCTCTTCGTTCCATTAGTTTTTTATTAATGTTTTTAATTTGATTTATTTGCTCATCAGATTTTAAAGTTTTTATCTTTTTATTATTTTCATCTATTTCCTTTGTTATATTTTCAATTTGAAAATTTAAAGACTCTATTCGTTTAGTTATTTTTTTTGATATTATGGTTTTTCCTAACTTTTTTTTCTTTTTATTTTTAACATCATCTAATTGTTGTTTATAAGTTTCCAATTGTTTGACTAAATCATCTCTAATTTTAATTAATGATTTTTTATCATTTGTTAAATTTGAAACTTGATTTTTATAAAAGTCTTTTTGTTTATTTAAATTTTCCATTTTTTTATTTACCTTTATCAAATCCATCTTATAATTTGTTTCTAACTTTTCTTTATATTCCGTTAATTTAACATTAATTAAATTGACATAATTATCAATATCTTGTAATATATTTTCTGATGTATCATTTGAATCTAAACTCATTATAACTCTATATTATATATATATCATATATTAATATTTTTTTGAAACCTATATTAAGTAAATAAACACATTGATATGTAATAAAACTCTTATTATTAATGTTGAATATCAGATTAAATTATATTAAAGATTGGTTCAGTAATAATATTTCATTTAAATTTGGAAAACTAACACTATACTTAATTTTATTATTAGCATTTACTAGTATAGATTATTTGTTAAATGTTAGGTGGATAAATTCAATGAATAATTATACAGTAATATCAGGATCTATATTATTTCCTTTATTTGGATTAATTTTTTTTTATATCCCAACACTTTATTTACACTTGATTAATAAATTAGATATGACTGAAAATAATAAAGTATCCCGTAAGGATATGATAGCAATAGCATCATTCGATGGACTTAACGCATTATTAGCTACAATTCCTATTCCATATTTAAGTGTAGTTATTATGTCAATTGTTGATAAAGTAAATTTACCACTAGTAGCACTTTCATCATTTATTTTTCTAGGAAGAAGATATTATCCATCTCATTATCTTGGTATATTTTTAACATTATATGGTATATTAGTATCTTTTATTCCAAATTTTATGGAACACGACGTAAGCTTACATATTGGTTGGATGTTCATATATATGTCTTCAATTATTCCAGGAACAGCCTCATATGTTTATAAAGAAAAGAGATTAAAAGAAGTCGATGTTAGTGTTTGGTGGATGAATTCTTGGATATGTTTCTATCAATTATTAATTGGATTTTTATTTTTACCAATTACTATATTATCTAGTCATACTCTTACTTTTAGTAATTTTCCAAAACATATGTCAGAAGCATTTAAATGCCAATTTGCTGGAATTAATAGTAATCCAGGTGATGAATGTCAAGATGCATTTTTGTGGTTTATGTTATTTAATTTTATTTCTACAATTTCTAATATTTTAATGTTTCTTATTATTCAAGAGGGTTCAGCAGTTTTATTCATCATTATTAGAACTCTTAAAACACCTATTACATCATATTTGGCTAGTTTTCCACAACTAGCTGGTATATCCGCTTCCCCAGTTACTGTTGCCGATTGGTATGCTTTTGTTATGTTAATTGTTGCATCACTTGTATATTACTACAAAGATGAACGAGATAAATATCGTCGTCCAATAACTAATACTAATAATGAAATCGAACCGATTTTAGTTCAAGAAAATAATAATCTTGTTCTAGATATTGATGATGCTACACCTCTGTCATTACATTCACAATTTTCCACATTATATAATAATACGCTCGAAGATGAAAAGAATGTAGGATTATAATTATTTTATGTTATAATTCTAGGAACAATACCTAAACTATACAACTCTTGCCACAATAATTTTGAAGCAAAAGGTAAATTTATTTTTGAAAAATTATTTGTATTTCCACAAGAATGACATATATATACATTCTTTTGGGGATTAACAGTGGCTAATAAACCACATTGATTACATACATAAGCATTATACATATCCGAACACTCAAATATTCTTTCCTTTAAAAATCCAGATGTTCCATGTGATAATAAACAATCTACCTCCATTTCACCTAATCTTAAACCTCCATCTCTACTTCTTCCTTCAGCCGGTTGTCTCGTTAAATTCTGAACTGGACCGGTCGAACGAGAATTTCCTGTCCAACATGCTTTACCATTTCGTCTTGTATAAAACACACCCGATGGAACTTCTACACAATATACTGGACCTTCATAATCATATAATTCTTCTTCTTGAATTTTTTGCCTTTTTGTATGTCCATGATTTACTTCCGGACAATTTTTACTTTTTATTACACTACAATTCCATATATCATGTTTGTTAACAACTTCTTTTCCTCTTATCATAACTTTCTGAGCAAATGCTTTAAAATGTAACAATTTATTACTACTCCAACCAGCATGTAAACATAACTGCATAAATTGATTCGCTAATTTATCTGAACTTGTATAATATCGCGAAGCAGTAGTATTTTTATTCCAACAACCATCACCCAACTGCATTGAATGAATTAGTAATTGAGATTGTGTTTTACTTAATTTCCATACCCAATCTGGTAAATATTTATTTGGAGCACCTAATGATAATTTTTCCATATATTTAGCCAATTGTTTATTAGATATTCTTAATACATTATTACACACATGATAACGATATCCCATATTTTCTACTGCTTCATATAATACATCTTTTACTCTCTGTTTATGAACACAAATTTTTGTTCCATATGTTATTTTAGAACATCCTTCCGCAATCCAAATTCCAAAGAATGTAATCCACGAATCCATATCAGGTCTTTTTTCTTCGTGATATTTGTTATTATCATCAGTAATTGCTGGTAAAACAAATTGATAATCATCACAATTCCATTCCGCATTTTTTAAATATTTTCTACGTTTTCCAACAATATCTTCAGCTAATTCAAATTTATGAGGTAACCAAATATGTTTTCTACTGTATATTCTTGATACCCACATTCTATGATTAGCAGTTACATTCAAATCAATATTTTGATTTTTTATTCTATACATTTTACCTTTGTAATCTGGATAATAAAATATATTTAATGGTTTTTCATATACTAATTGACCATCTTTTAATGTTGCTATTTTATCTTCCATTTTTAATGTTTCGTGGTTTTTCCAACCATCTATCGTTAAAACATCGTGGTCTAATCGCGAACAGTGGATTTTATCTTTCACCATATGTTTCAGTCGTTGATAAAATGTTGGTCCGATAAAAATTTCGGTTTGAATTCTTTCACCAGTTTGACCATTATATAATACTTCAGTTCCTTTTCTATTAAATCCATATTTTTTGAACTCATCACAAATTTCATCCACATTTAATCTATTAAATGGTGTTCCGTCATATCTTTTTCCCTCAATAGCACCTCTTTTACTTAAAGTACATTCTAATAATTGACCAATTGTCATACGCGAAGGAATACACGCTGGATTAATAATAATATCAGGTGTAATTCCATCTTCTGTAAAAGGCATATCTTCAGCACGATAAACCATACCAATTGTTCCTTTCTGTCCGTGTCGAGAGGAAAATTTATCTCCCACCTGTGGAATCCTATGAGATCTAACTCTAACTTTAGCTAAACGATATCCATCTGTATTTGTAGTTAAAATTACTCTATCTACTATTCCAGATTCATTTGAACGAAGGGAAATACTATTATCTTTATATGAAACATTTTTCTTTGACCTTGAAGGAATATTCATTATTGGTGTCTTCTTACCAATAATTACATCATCTCCTGATACTACTGTTCCAATTTTTACAAGACCATTTTCATTTAAATTATCATAAGAACCATGTCTTAATCCAGAACATTCAGATTTATCCGGTCTACAAAATTTTTCTTCAGCCATAGTTGATAAATTTTTACGTTCTTCTGTTCTATATGTTCTATAAAATGTTGAATTAAAAAGACCTCTATCAATTGACGATTGATTCATTATTAAGGAATCTTCCTGATTATATCCTGAATAACAAGCAATAGCAACAATAACATTTTCACCGGCTGGTAATTCATTTAAATTTAATATATCTGAAACTTTTGTAGTTACTAATGGTTTTTGAGGATAATGAAGAAAATGACACAATGTATCTACACGATTTAAAAATGTAGTACAACTTACACCCATAGCCTGTTTCAATACGACAAATTACCAATTTAAAATATTTATTTCTTATATGGTAATAAGCCTTTCGTCATAGTTATTATATATTCCCCCACAAATACCATCTAAATTTTAGGAAGGTATATATGGTTTCTATATAATTACTCTGAAAGGTTGTTCTCTAATAAATTAGAGTGTCGTCCCGACTGTACATTAAGCATCTAATAGATTAATCTATTAGACACCGATAAGTGACCCAGTCTGTAGCGATATTGTATAATACCGACGGTCTAATTCCTGAAATAAAGGACCTTGACCGTTTTCACTTATCTTGCCTCCATCTTTTGTAAGATGCCTTCCCCCTGTCGAGGGCATAGGATCTATCTTTTTATGTCACACCCATTTCGATATACATCTTATAGGGATTTATAGACAGATAGACGGACTAAGATTTAGGTATTCATTTACATGAATTCGTTATTATAAGTCTTATTAAATGACCTTCTTTTCAAAAGGTAGCTAGCTTATAATAACTCTATTAGCCTTGCGACTAACCTAATCTTATTGGGCAAACACGATACCCATAGCTGATTGATAAGTATTTCTCGGAGATTGATTATGATCCGGAAATGGAATCATTGAAGCACAAATTCCTAACATTAAACTT
>ERZ651768.291-NODE-291-length-38011-cov-5.441583_pt1 | contig 38011 bp, 32 predicted proteins | sample MGYA00514754_ERZ651768 | MGnify/ENA metagenome assembly ERZ651768
GGTGGGGCTACGATCACCGCGGGAGCGAACATTCCCGGCCCGTCCGGAATCGTCACCACCATGCCGCTCATGCCGATCTCTGCGTTTGAGCGTCCCCATCTTGCGCAGCACACGGCGTCGATGTTGATCGTCAGCGCCACCGACGACGGGCGAGCCAACCGAGTCGCCGATCAGGCATTCGCCGACGTCACGACGGAGCTCGTCGACGCACAATTCGTGGGCGTCCACGAGGACGCCATGAACCCAGGAATTCAGGGGGCAACCGTGGCCTGGTTCCGATATCAACTAATGGGAGATGTCGCCGCGAAGGCCCAGTTCTATCCGCTGCCGACCTGCGGCCTATGCCGCGACGACACCTGGATGCGCCTCCGCCACAAGAATCCCGCGCCGTAGGCAGTGAGACTCGGGGTATGAATGACTGCCACATGCCCGCTCGGTCCATCCACACCAGGTGAAACAACATAACACGTTGTAAGTAAACAACTTACGGGGCGTGGCGCAGCTCGGTAGCGCGCCTGCTTTGGGAGCAGGAGGTCCCCGGTTCGAATCCGGGCGCCCCGACTGATAGGAAATAAATCCCTACTTTCTTGATGAGGTAGTGAGTGCCATTTTAAATGATCTCGTTTCTTAAGCTGATCATACCCACGGATTTTCAACTTCGGAGTCTCAGCATGCACACGAGAATGTCTAGTTTCATCGTTGGCGCCGTTTGGATCCTCGTTCTTGTAGCCGGCCCGGTAGCCGCTCAGGATGGGGTGCTCTCGGGAAGGGTGATCGATGCAGAGACCGGCGGTCCAGTGTCCCAAGCGCAGATACAGATTCTGGGTGGAGGTGAGTCTAGAGGTTCGACGAGCAACGCGCAGGGGCTGTATCAGGCCGATCTCCCACCGGGGACTTACGACGTTGTGGTCGAGAATCTAGGGTACGTTGGCGTCCGCTTCGAGAATGTCGGAGTCTCGGCCGGAGAGACCACTGCGTATGATATCACCCTCACTTCAGTGGCTCTGGCGCTGGACGGGGTCGTCGTGTCCGCTTCGCGGTCCGCGCCCGAGAAATCAACCGAGGCACCTGCCACCACCCACATCGTGAGCTCCGTGGAGATCGGGGAACGACCGACTCCCACCATGGCCGATCACCTCCGATCGGCTCCGGGCGTAGACGTGATCACGACCGGTCTTCAGGGGACGAACGTCGTGGTGCGTGGATTCAACAACATCTTCTCGGGTGCCCTACACATGCTTACCGATCACCGGCTAGCGGGTGTGCCGTCACTTCGTGTGAACCAGATGCACTGGCTTCCCACCACGGACGAGGACGTGGAGAGGATGGAGGTCGTGCTCGGACCGGGATCTGCGCTCTATGGGCCGAACACAGCAAACGGGATAGTGCACGTGCTCACGAAATCTCCTCTGACGAGCCAGGGAACGAGCGTCACCCTCGGTGGAGGCGAGCGTTCACTGCTTCAAGGCTCGTTCCGGTCTGCCTTTTTGCTCGGCGAGGATTTCGGATTCAAGGTCTCGGGAGAGTATCTCAGTGGTGAGGAATGGGGATACGTGGATCCGACCGAGCAGGCAGCCCGAGTGGCGACGGACAGTGACCCAGCGTTGTGCCTAGCGGACAGGTTGGGTCGGGGGCTTGATGCGACAACCGCAGAACTTGCCTGCGGCCGGCTTGGTGTCCGGGACTTCGACATCGAACGTTTTGGTGTCGAGATGAGGGCTGACTGGCAGTTTGCCGAGGATGGCACCATCGTGGCGACGTACGGTCGTACCGACGCTACGGGTGTCGAGATGACGGGCCTTGGGGCCGGGCAGGCCAAGAACTGGATCTACGAGTTCAAGCAGGCACGGTTGAACAAGGGCCGCTTCTTCGCGCAGGCGTACCACAACACGAGTGATGCGGGAGGAAGCTACCTCCTGCGCGATGGGACGCCCATTACAGACCAATCCAGCCTTTTCGTCCTACAGGCCCAGCATGGTTTAGCCTTCCTGGACGATGTGCAGGACTTCACTTTCGGTGTGGACTACTATGCGACCCGACCTCAATCGTTGGGAACGATTTACGGGTCCTATGAGACCAATGCCGACATGAATGAGTGGGGGGCCTATCTCCAATCCAAAACTGCTTTGTCTTCACGACTCGACCTTGTCGTCGCGGGGCGAATGGACTCGCACTCGGCCCTCCCGGACTACGTGTGGTCTCCCCGCGCGGCGTTGGTCTTCCGACCGAAAGAGAATCAAAGTGTGCGTCTTACATACAACCGCGCCTTCTCCACCCCCTCCGCCCTGAACCTCTTCCTGGACATCTCGGGCGGGTTCGCGCCCGCCCCGCTAGGACCTCTGGGCTACGGCACCCGAGCATTCGGGACCGGACCGAATGGATGGGCTCTCCAGAACGCAGACGGGAGCCTCCGCGGGATGCGTTCCCCCTTCAATCCGGGTGGCGCCGGGCAGCTCCTGCCAGCCGATCCGGCAATCCTCTGGCCTCTGGCAGTGGGGGTCCTTGCGGCGCAGGGCGCAATCGACGCCACTACTGCGGCGCTTTTGAACAGCCTCTCGCCAACAGCTACTGACATCGGTCTGATGCTTCTCAATCCGAATACAATGGCGTTGACCTCGGCAGCCAGTTCCGTCCTTCCTGACGTGATCCCGCTTCTTGAGTCGTACACGGAGACATATGAGGTGGGTTGGACTGGGGTGCTGAATGACCGAGTCGCGATTTCTGCGGATGTGTACCGCATGAAAAAGAACAATTTCGTATCGCCCCTCCTCCTGCAGACTCCCTTGATTACGCTGAACGGACAGGACGTCGGTGCGTTTATGGCGGCACCGGTCGGGGCAGCGCTCGTCCCCCAGTTCATGGCGGCCGGGATGGATTACGCTACGGCTGTTGCGACTGCCACGGCTACGGTTACCGCACTGGCGACCGGGATCGCTGGGATCCCGCTGGCAGTTGTATCCTCGGACCAAGTGACTAGCGGATCCGACCTGATCCTGACGTATCGGAATGTGGGTGACGTGACGGTATGGGGCGGCGACCTTTCCGTCCAGGCGTTTCTGACCGACGAGTGGACGTTGAGCGGAACCTATTCCCACATCAGCGACGACTACATCGACATCGTAGGGGGTGCCCCAATTGCAATGAACTCGCCAAAACACAAGGGGTCAGCCGGGCTCGCATACAGGAATCTGTCGTCCGGGCTCAGCGCGTCGGGAAGGGTAAGGATGACGAGTTCGTTCCCGGGTGAGTCGGCCGGCTTCGTGGGAACCAAGTGCATCACTGGCGGAACCGGGGGCATTTTCGAGGAGGATTGCATTGACTCCTCGACTATCTTCGACCTTACGGCTGGGTACCAAGTGCCCAATACGAGGGCCACGGTACAGCTGTCGGTGAATAATGTTTTCGATACCGCATACCGGTCGTTCGTGGGGGTGCCGTCAGTTGGCCGGTTCGCAATGATACGTGTGAAGTATGATCTCTTTGATTGAGCCGACTTCACTCGTTTCGCGGGGCCTGATATAGCGGGCAGGTGCCGTACTAGTTCGCAGGTTTGATTCCTGCCGGGGACGCTTAGATACGATGAAGCCCTGCAAGCATGTATACGCTTGCAGGGCTTCATCGTATCCCTCGGTCACTGCAGAACAAAAAAATGGAAGAAATGATTATTTACATAACAATTGGTTATATGTCTTTGGTTTATCTCTTAATTGGTTTGGGAATAAATGAGAGAAATGCAGAGTACCTACTTGCGGGTTACAACACAGCAAGTGAAGACAAAAAAAAGAAATTTAACCTAACTAAATACTTAATTTTCTTTAAATCATTCTTTATAAAATTATCACTGTTTCCTTTGCTGTCATGGTTGTTGTCAAGTCTTTTGATTGACACAAATCAAAGACAAATCGTGTTCTGGTCTTTTCTTCAATTAACACCTTTTGTTTTTTTCTTGAAAAAATCAATTGGAACTAATTGGAATATCGAACAATAAATTGTCGTTTAAATCTAGTCTGTTACAGTGGAGTGATGTTAGAAATGCCCCGAATGCCCCGGGGGATGCTCAGTCCTTTTCTTCACCGCCGGACTCGCGCAAGAACTGATCTCGGGCCTCGAGCCACGTTTCGAATTCGGTGTCCATCCATGGGCGAGCCAATGGGTAGTCAGCACCGAGGGCTTTGGCCTGGGAGATCATGTTCGCGATGGCGAGTTCCACGGCATCGTTGGGCCTCAGATTCAGGTAGCTGGAGTACCGTTCCAACTCATCGAAAAGATCCGTCGGAATTCTAAGGGCCACCTCTTTCCGGTCACCCTTATTTGCTCCGCTCCGCTTCGGCGGTGGTCTTCCCATATCGATCCTCCGTAAGTAAGTCTAAAAATGATCACCTGCTCGATGTATTGTACCTTTCCGTCTGGCCCAGGCTCCCCCTCTTTGCTGATTCGTCCGACTCCGCTACCGTCTCCTCCTTACAGTGTCCACTGCCGTAACAACTCATGGACCCGATAAGCCGGTACCAAGGAGAGATGGCCATGCTTCGAGTGCTCACCTGCGCAACCTTCCTGCTCGTTCTCCCTATCAGCACAGAGGGCCAGGCTCGCTTACCGAGCCCCCGAGGAGAAGCCACTACGCAGATCGGCGGGAGCTACGACGCGAACGGCGCATACCAGGGCGGCTTTTGGATCGTGGTGGACTACGGTCGTCCGATCCTCCGCGGCCGCGAGAATATGTTCGGGTCCGGCGCCACTTATGGTGACGGCTTCCTGCTTGGAGCACCGAATTGGAGGATCGGGGCCAATCTGTCGACGCGTTTCCACGCCGGGACGGACCTGATGTTCGGCGACCAGCGTCTTCCGGCTGGCGAATACAGCATCTTCGCGGATCTGGCGGAGGGTGAGTGGGTGTTGATTTTCTCGACCTGGGGTGTGAAGCAGACGTTCCAGGAAAACAATCCAAACGCCTTATGGGGCTCGTATGGATACACGAATGAGCGAGACGTTTTGCGCACCACGATGGACGTTCAAACCATCCCGAGGTCGGCCGACCAGCTCATCATCACGTTTACGGATATGAGCCAGGAAGGGGGCGACTTTACGATCTGGTTCGACGATCAAATGGCGTCGGTGCCGTTCACCATAGCGCGTTAGACTGATGCCTGGACAGACGACGCCTGGACAAACGCCGCCAGTTACGGGTGATCGCTCGTCGCCTCTACGCCCGCTCGGCGGTGCAGGCAACGTGGGGATCAGCAACGCCGTGCTTCGCGATCAGCCCGAGGTTCGTGCGCTGCGCGTTGTCGTAGAACCAGGCGGTACGCGCGTGATCCACGCGCACGCGAACGTCCAGTTCCATATGTTCGTTCCGATTTCAGGCCCTATGGAGCTGAACTTGGACGGAGGACGGTCCGTGCAGGTCCGACCGTGGCATCCCTACTTCCTCCGGGAAGGCACCCGACATGGATTCCACAATAGCGGCTCCATGGCGGTGGAGATCATGGAGATTTTTATCCGGTAAGTAGATCCGATCGGGAACGATCAATCCCCTGCATTTAGTGATATCCGATGCCTCGCCGTTCACATTGGCGGAGTTGAGCCTCTGGTTTTATGTGAAATGGTTCGGTCGCGAGGAGACGTTGTTCAGGAGTTGATCGAGGGACAAACCTAAGGAGATGAGAATGAATCGTTTGCTCACAACCACAGTCGGCTGTTCGTTTGCGCTCGTCGCACTTCCCACCTTGGCGATCGCTCAAGCTGGAGGATTCACGACGCTGTTCGATGGCTCCAGCCTCGATGGTTGGAGAGTTCTCGGAAACGCCAATTGGGAGTTGAGCGAAGGTGCTGTTTCAGCAAATAGCGGTAACGGGTTTCTCGTCTCGGAGGAGTCCTACGGCGATTTCGAGCTGAGCCTTGAGTTCTGGGTCGACACGCCCGCGAACAGCGGCATATTCATCCGCTGCTCCGATCCGCAGAGCGTCAACGATCGCAACTCGTATGAGGTTAATATCTATGATACACGGGCCGATCAGACGTATAGGACCGGAGGCATCGTGCACCTGGCTGCACCGAGTGCAGTGATCAACTCCGGGGGTCAGTGGAACACCTATCAGATCACGGCCCTGGGATCTCGGCTCGTTGTGAACCTCAATGGCACGCAGACCGTCGATACCACCGACGATCAGTTTGCCAGCGGCCCGATCGCGCTTCAGTACGGAGCAGGCATCGTCCGATTTCGCAACGTCCGAATCCGGTCGCTCGACTAGAAGGCTGTTGAGGGGCCTTCCTCTCCCTATCAGGTTGTGCCGACTCCTGATCAGTTGGTTCCAGCCGGACGGTAGGCCCCCGCGCCGGGCGCGATAGCCCGGTCAACGATCGAAGCCAGGGTAGAGAGGACGAGCAGGTAGCTCAACATCTCGGTCACCGTGGAAAAGATTTCAGCAACGCCCGCTGCCCAATCGAGCCGTGACACTGCGATGAGAACCAAGGGCACGAAATAGAGCATCCCGTTCCAGCGCCCCAGAAAGCTCATGTGCAGTTGTTTCTTCCGGTGGAGAAAATAGGAATCCAGCACGTACTGTGAGAACGCCACCGCGATGACAATGGGTAGGACGACCGTTACCTGACCCGCTATCGTGGCACCCGCAAGTCCGGAAGTAACAAACAAGAAATCGGTAGTGTGATCGAACAGTTGACCTCGAGGTGATGCGGTGGCTCTTCGACGCGCCACGATGCCGTCGCCGAAATCAGTCGCGATTGCGATGCCGACTAGGGTCAGCAGCAACACCGGTGTCATGAATTCTGGTTGGGCGAAGGCCAGTGCGGCCGGCACCGCCAACAACAGCCGAAGGGCGGTAAGCAGGTTAGCCATTACCGATTGAACAGTTCGCGCTGTGCACGTCGTAAGAACAGAAGTCCGATCACCGCGTTGAACAGAATGAAGAAATTGTGCTGCACAAATCCGAAAGCGGCCATCTGTCCCTCGTTCTCAGGGAACAGGATCACCCAGAAAGTGATCGCTGCGGCCCGCATTGGTGTGGGCACCGTGGCCGCAAAGAAGATCACGGGCAGATAACCCAACAAGGAGGCGAAGGAAGCTTCAACACCGAAGAGCCCTAGCGCAATCGTATAGACAACAACGGCCGAGAGTAGTGCGGGCGATCGTAGTAAAAAGAACGCCACGTAGTGCCACGGTTCGGCCAACTTGAATGCGTGGAGGATGCGCTTATCCCGGAGCTGGTTGTTGGGCAGGATCTTACCCTGGAAGTAGAGCATCCACAGGGCGAGAAGTACCGCTGCACCCATGGCAATCGGTGGGATGAGGCCGAATTCGTCGGGGAGTAAATCACCACTGACGTAGAATCCTACGGTGGCCCAAATCAGCAAATAGAACATTTCGCAAAACATGATGAACAACATGACCGAGCCAACTTCCCAACCCGGTACCCGATCGCGCTTGTTGAGATAGTAAGCCATGACCCCTTTACCGATCTGCTCATTAAAGATGGAGATGATGTAGGCGCTGGCACGGATCGGTAGGATGTCCCGGTACCTGATCTCTTTGATGAACCAATTGAGGGCGCGGGTCACGACCAGGGTGTCGATGAAAAAATACAGGAATGAATAGGCGATCATCAGCAACAGCCATGGTATCCATTGGACGTTGCTGAAGGTCTGCGACATGTAGTCGACGAGGGAGAGTCCCTCCCGTGCCGCGGCGCCATTCAAGCGGTTGTACAGGAAGACGAAACAACCTGCAGTGATGCCTAGAACGACAATACGCTGCAACGCTCTGGGTTTGCGACGTGGTACGGGCTCGTTTGCCGCTGGTTCGTTTGCTTCGAGCTCGTTTCCTTCAGTGTTTGTCGCGTCTGTTTCTGTCATGTCTCGTGCTTCTTCTCAGTCAGAATTGTTTCAAGTGTTCTGGACAAGGGCGTGAGGCTGATGCCCATTTCCGCGTCTGCATTTTTCTGTACCACCTCGCTGCTCGTGATGACGTCGATCACATCAGGCGAGATTCCTCCCCCCTTTAGTCTGCTGGTCACCGCAGCGGCCAACTTGGCAATCCAAAGAGGAATTGTACCAATCGTCAATGGGTTTTTCATCATTTCAGCGACTCGCACAACCAACGCTCGGTAAGTGATGGATTCGGGTCCGACCAATTCATGGACGGAGGTGCCCACGGGTTGCGTCTGACAGACCTGAAGTATCGCCAAGCTCAAGTCGTCTATGTCCAAAGGACGCAGTACCTGATGGCCGCCACCAAGCAGCTTCGCCTTGACCCGGGCCGCCGTTCCCACAAGTGAGGCTGCACCCGCTGTACCCGGTCCCAGCAGGATAGGAGTCCGAATGATGGTTGAGGGTATTCCCGACTCCGCAACCACTCTCTCGGCTTCACCTTTCGACTTGAGAAAGCCGTTGGACGAATCCGTGTTGGCGCCGAGGACACTGATCAAGACGATGTGTCCCATGCCCGCTTTCTTGGATGCTTCAACAACGGATGCAGTTGCGGCGACGTTGGCACTCTCATAGGTCGACGTTCTGCTTTGGATCAGAATGCCGGCCAGGTGCACGATGCAAGCAGCACCTTCCATGATTTCAGCGAGTTCGTCGACATCGTTATAAGAGACTATGCGAGGTGCTATTTGGGGTGAGCGGGGAAGGGAAGCGGCGGCCCTTTCCGATCGCACGCCGGCGACGACGGTGACATCGCCATTTTCAACAGCCCGCGCCAACAGGTTTTGACCCACACTGCTGTTGGCTCCAGTTACCGCGATTCTCATGCGTCAGGACTGTGTCCTGGTTACCGTGCGGTGTGCGGTTGTTCGAACATGCCGGACAAGATGCGTCCAAAGCGCATGGGGCTGCAAGCCGGTCGAACGACCCTCGGTGGGTTGCTTCGGTCGAGCGCTGGCGTATTCTCAAGACCGCATCGCGGCTTCTTCCAACAACGAAGTCAAAGAGGACAGTGAACCATGAACATCGATTTCGAGAACATCGATCGTAAGGCAGTCATTCGTACAAGCCTCCGCGTAGTCGCAGTCTTGATCCTCATCCCGGTTGTGGCATTGGGTGCCCTAATGGTCTCGGCGCGGTTTTCCGACGGACCGTCGGCGGTATTCAGGGGTGGACCACTGGTTGCGGGCGAGCTGGTGACGGGCCCAGAACCGGACTGGAGCTTCGCACGTGACGTCAGAGAAATCGAACTGCAGCTCCTGGACCCTCCCCAGTCCCGATTGATTTGGATCGCCGAATACGAGGGCAGGATCTTCGTTGTGTCTGGATACATGAACAGCTTTCTGGGAGGCCTGTGGAAAAAATGGCCTGCGCAAGCGGAGCGTGATGGTCGCGCCATCTTACGCATCGACGGGAAGAGGTATGAGCGCCAGCTCGTGCGCATCAAGACGGGTTACGTTGTGGAGGGGGTGACTGCGGAGTTCAGTCGCAAATATAGAGCTGGAATGACACCCGCCTCCATCGAGTCGGAGAATACCTGGCTTTTTGAGCTTGCCCCGCGTGGCCCCGGCATGTCAGGAGCCTCGAGATGAAACGGTTCTATTGGATTGCAGGCGGAGTGTTGCTCGCCGTCGCCCTCATCGTTCTGCTCGTACCCGGGGTCGGGGACAATATCGAAGGAAGGCTGTTGGGCTGGCTTTCCCGGAACGCTCGATAAAGCCAAACTCCCTCTTAAGATTCGAGACCGGGTCGTACGAGTTCAGCGGGTCTTTCGACGCCTGATCCTGCCCGCTCGTAGCGGGGGGCGAGTAGGTTGATGGGCGGTGTGAGCTCTGATGCCTCGAACGACCGCTCCGCGCGTTCGGCCGGTACCTCGCCATAGGCCGTGCTGCGTTGCTTGGGGACACGACCGCAACTGCGAATCAGCTCCTCCATCCGAACGGGGGCTAGCTCTTGGCCATGTTCGGAGCCCGCGGCCCGAGTGATCGACTCGTTCATGAGAGTGCCGCCCAGATCGTTCACTCCGGCGTTCAGGCAGGCCTTCACTCCCGGGCCGCCCATCTTCACCCATGAGACTTGGATGTTGGTGAAGTGCGGGTGTAGTGCCAGGCGCGCCACGGCGTGCATCAGCACGGCTTCGCGGAAGGTCGGGCCACGTCGTGCACGGCCCTTCAGGTAGATCGGCGCTTCCATGTGAACGAACGGTAGAGGCACGAACTCGGTGAAGCCGCCGGTTCGCTCTTGGAGGGAACGCAACCGGAGCAGGTGCCGAGCCCAGTTCACCGAGCTCTCCATGTGGCCATACATGATCGTCGCCGTGGTGCGGAATCCGACGTGATGGGCGGTCTCCATGACCTCTAGCCATTGCTCGGTGTTGATCTTGTCGGGACAGAGGATGTCTCGGACTTCGTCGTCGAGAATCTCGGCGGCGGTTCCGGGCAAGGTGCCGAGGCCCGCGTCCCGGAGGTTCTTCAGAAACTCTTCGAGCGTCACACCGAGGGTTGCCGCCCCCTGCCACACCTCGAGAGGAGAGAAAGCGTGCACATGCATTCGGGGGATCGCATCTTTCACTGCGCTACAGATATCGAGGTAAGTCTGGCCCGTATATTCCGGGTGAATGCCACCTTGCATGCAGACCTCTGTCGCTCCCCGGTCCCACGCCTCGGCCGAGCGACGAACCACTTCGTCGAGACCCAAATCGTACGGTTTACCGCGCAAGTTCTCGCTCATCTTTCCCTTCGAGAAAGCGCAGAACTGGCAGCGGAAGTAGCACACGTTGGTGTAGTTGATGTTGCGGTTGACGACGTAGGTCACGACGTCGCCGTTGGCCTTCGAGCGAACCTCGTCGGCCGCCTCGCAGACGGCGGCGAACTCAGTGCCGCGTGCCGCAAAGAGACTGACGATGGAGGTTTCGTCGAGAGGCTCACCTGCTACGGCCCGTCGTAGAGCACCGGCCAGCTCGTTGGTATTCGTCGTCACTCGGTGCCCTCGATCCCGCAACTCGACGAGCCGCAGGTCATGTTCGGGCGGCGCCACGAGCGAGCCCGGCGACCACTCGTCGACGCGGGCGAACCCTTCGGCGTCGATCCGACGGAGAACGGGCGTTCGCATCCCCTCGTCCAGCCATCGCTCCCCCTCCAGCGCGTAGCGGGGGTAGACGGTGAGACGCTCGACCAGAAGCTTGCCGGCCTCTTCGGTCTCTCTCGCCAAATGGTCAAGGTGCGGCCACGGAGCTTCCGGGTTGACGAAATCTGGGGTGAGCGGCGACACACCGCCCCAATCGTTGATGCCTGCGTCGACGATCCGAGTGAGCACACCCGGGCTCAGATTGGGGGGCGCCTGGATGCTCATCTCGGGACCGAACAGAATTCGCGCCACCGCGATCGTCCACAACAGTTCCTTGAGGTCCGGCTCCAGGGCCTCGGCCATCTTGGTCTCCGGCTTGGCCCTGAAGTTCTGGATGATCACCTCCTGGATGTGACCGTGCTCATCGTGAAGCCGGCGCAAGGCGAGCAGCGATTCGACACGCTCGAGTCTGGTTTCGCCAATTCCGATCAGGAGTCCCGAGGTGAAGGGCACCGCGGCCTCTCCGGCGAGTCGTAGCGTTTCGAGCCGACGAGTCGGTACTTTGTCCGGCGATCCGTGGTGCGCTTCACCCTTCTCCATCAGCCGGTCGGACACGCTCTCGAGCATGATGCCCATGGATGCCGAGACCGGCCGCAACGCCTGAAAGTCTTCTGCCGTCATCAATCCGGGGTTCAGGTGCGGCAGGAGATCGGATTCTTCGAACACGAGCTGAGCGGCCTCGCCCAAGTAGGACAGCGTCGTCTCATGCCCCAGCTCCTGGAGCCCTTGCCGAGCAGCTTTGTAGCGCAATTCCGGCTTGTCGCCGAGCGTGAAGAGAGCTTCCTTGCAGCCCATGGCCGAGGCAGCCTGCGCTTGTTCGACCAGCGCCGCTCGGCCCATGAACGCCGCCTCCCCCACCTTCGGAGGTCGGGCGAACACGCAGTAGTGGCAGACGTCGCGGCAGAGGTGGGTCAGGGGGAGGAAGATCTTCTTCGAATAGCTGACGAGATGTCCATGGCCCGCGTCGCGAAGCTCGCCGGCCACATCAATCAGTCGCTCCAAGTCCGTCTGTCGTGCAAGCTCGGCCGCTTCTTCCGAGCTCACTCGATGTCCTTCCCCGATTCGCCTGAGGAGACGGCCCATCATCACCGTCCTTGCCTTCGTCAACAGGGATAGGAAAAACAGAGGCCCATTTTGCCGGACCCGAAACGTGATGGGGCGGTTGAGACCCGTCAAGCGGGGATCCGCGGCCGTCCACCTCGGAGGTCTCAACTCTTGCCACAGCGAGCACCCTGCGGTCGCGTTCTTCCTCGATCTCTCCTAGGTTGCGATACGGAACGGATCTAGCTTGGAGTTTCTAGGGGATCCGTAGTACGGTCAGTAGTTGGATATCGGTGGCGAACCCGCAAGAAGGGAGGATCATGATGTCCCGATGGTGCGTAATTCGAGTCGTGCTTGGTGTCTTCTCGGTCATTCTGGTAGCTACTCCCGCGTCATCTCAGGTTGTCGCAACGCGAGACGTGGACTATCGGGCCGAGGTCGATTTCGAAAACGGGAAGGACCGTTTAGACATCTACATGCCCGAAGGTGCCGAGATGGCTCCTGTGATCGTCTTCTTCCATGGCGGCGCTCTTCGGGCCGGAAGCAAGGGAAGGGACGGTGCCTTGCTTAGCGAGCGATTCCTGCCGGCTGGCGTGGGAATCGTATCGGCCAACTACCGACTTTCTCCGGGTGTCATGCACCCCGCTCACATGGAAGACGCGGCTGCCGCGTTCGCGTGGGTTGTGAAGAACATCAAGCGTTATGGGGGGGACCCGGAAAATGTTTACGTGGCCGGTCATTCGGCCGGAGCCTATCTGGCCGCGCTCTTGGCTCTCGACCCTAGCTATCTCGCCAAGCACGACATTGAGCTAGCGTCGATCCAGGGGACGATTCCGATCAGTCCGTTCCTCTACGTGGAAGAGACCGCGGCGGACCGCCCGAAGGACGTGTGGGGCGAGAACCCCGCCGATTGGCTGAAGGCGTCGGTGACTCCCTACATCACGGCGGGGAAGGGCCCGATGCTCCTGATCTACGCGGATGGCGACGACGAGTGGCGCAGGGATCAGAACGATCGATTCGGTGAAGCCATGCGCGCGGCCGGCAACCGCGCGAGGGTGGTCGAGGTTCCTAACCGTACGCATACCAGTATCATGTCGGCGATGAACGCGGATGACGATCAGATTGGCGGTTTAGTACGGAGATTCTTGGGTCGAAGGTAAGGATAAGCATCCTTGCTGTGTCGCGTATCTCCCGGCCGAATAGAGCGGATCGGTCTGATGGCAATTCTCGTATTGGCCACCGCAGTTCCGATCCCGGTCTTGGCCCAGGGTGTGGTCGTGCAGGGGCGGGTCTTCCAATTCGGTTCGAGGGCTGTCATCCCGAACGCCACCGTCGATCTAGAAGGTCATGGAGCCATGCTCACAACGGCCGGTGGAACCTTTCGTTTCGAGGATGTGGAGCCTGGTGAATACACCCTGAGGGTCGAGGCCTTGGGATTCTCCCCCGAGAGCCGCGTCATCGAGGTGGATTCAACCACGACGGTGCCCGTCCTCGTTCCGCTGAGAATCGCCCCGTTGGCGGTCGACTCCTTGGTGGTTGAGCTACGAAGGATCGACATCAAAGGCCGGGTCCGGGACGCAGCGCTGGATCTGCTGCTGGTCAACGCGGAGGTCCTCACCAATCAGGTTGCGGGCAGTCTGACCGACGCCCACGGCCGTTTCACACTCAAGGACGTTTTGGAGGGAGTCCCTGTCCGCGTGGTCGTCCGGCCCTTCGGTTATCTTCGGGTGGATACCACCTTCGTGCCGGACGAGGATGAGACCTACGTCTTCGAGCCCGTACCGGACCCGTGGGTCGAGGAAATGATCGAGGCTCAGATCGATAAAATCGAAGAACGGAGTGCTGGGATCGGGGCCATCGGGAGAACACCGATGAACCGGGAGCGCCTCGTCTTTTATTCCGGCACGTTCAGTCTCCTGGAGGCGCTTGAAGTCGAGTACCGGAACCGCGAAATGGGAGAGATCGGCTGCATTATCATCGATGAAAAGCGCGAGGATTTTCTGCCGGCTGATCACTTCTTGCAGATCCTCCTTCCGGAAGAGTTGGAGAGGGTCGAGCTCCTGTTTGATGGACAGATGTTACGGATCTATACCCGGGAGTTCATGCAGTACATGTTCGACTCCGAACTCGAGCTCCGTACACCTGTTTTTGTGGACGTTTCCCCCCCCTTCTGCTTGTGATCCAACGTGGAGGTCTCCGGTTGCCTGTCCTCCCGGACTCTCGGGCTTATTCCGGCCCGACACTACATGTGCTGGATCACCACACCGCTCCGTCTCAGGTCGCATTAGCGACGACAGGAAGCTAGAGGCCGAGGCCTTGTCCGAATGGAAGTCGATTATGAAGAGTCACCGCCGACACTCCAAGCCTCAATAGGAGGGTCCTGCACCATATGGCTGTCAAACTCGACGACGAGCGCCGGGCAGTACTGGTGAGCCGGCTCCAGGATTTCTACCTACAGGAGTTCGACGAGGACCTCAGCGCCTTTCGGGCGGAGCAGGTGCTCGACTTTTTCCTCAACGCACTGGGCCCTCAGGTCTACAACCAGGCGGTTCAGGACGCGCGCGGATTCATGCTTCGCGTGCTGGATGACATCGACGGCGAGGTTCATGAGCCGGAGTCATCTTGATCCCTAATTTCGTCCTAGCAGCTCCCTGAACGTCGGCATCACCGCATCCGCCCAAATCTGGTAACCCCGCTCCGTAGGGTGTAACGCGTCCGCCATCACCTCGACGGAGATGGAGCCGTCGGACTCCAGGAACTGGTCGCCGATGTCCATGTAACGCACGTACTCGCCATCGTCGAGTGTGGCGATGATGTTGTTGATCTGTCTTATGGGCTCGCGCAGCGGGTCGGTTGCCTCGGCGCCGCGGGGGAAAATTCCAAGGAGGAGCACCTTCGCCTCGGGGAACTTGGCACGGAACCTGGTCACGATGGCGGCGATCGCCATGGAGATCTCTTCAGGCGTATTGGGCGGTCCACGAAATCTGAGATTGTTCGTACCGATCATGAGCATCATGACACGCGGCGTGTATCCGTCGAGCTCACCGTTCTCGAATCTCCAGAGCACACCCTGCGTGCGGTCGGCCGCAATTCCAAAATTGGCGCACTTCAGCGACCCGAAGTTCTCCTCGTATACGGCTTCACCGGAGCGAGCCCACCAATCGGTGATCGAATCGCCCATGAGCAGGCAGTCGATGTCTCCCCCCCTCGCGATCTCCAGGAAGCCCTCGTGGCGTTGCTCCTGGAAGGGAGCGGGGATCAACGCGGTGTTCTGACTCTGCGCCTGGACCGGTGCCAGACAGATGGTAAGCAGCGACACTCCGAACAGGGTGAGCGTCTGGCACCGTCGATTCCTGGTCATTACGCCTCCAAGAGAGAGAGAAGTAGCCATCATGCGTATCCATGCCGTGGGCGGCAATAGGACGCTTGCCGTCGGGCAGGTGTTAGAGGCACTTTGTCCGCTATGACCAAGACAACCAGCTTGCTTTGTTTCCTGATCGCTTTTCCTGGCGTTTGTTTGGGCCAGGACGAGGACTTCACGATCATCGTCATCCCGGACACGCAGTTCTATTCTTCCAGCATGAACGGCGGGAATCCGGAAATCTTCGAGGCGCAGGTGCGATGGGTCGTGGAGAACCGCGACTCTCTGAACGTGGTTTTTGTGACCCAGCTCGGAGACTTCGTGCAGAACGGCGACGAGGTGCTCGCGGAGTGGGAGGCGGCAGACGCAGCCATATCGTTGCTGGAAGATCCGATAACCACGGGGCTCCCCGAGGGCGTCCCCTATGGTGTCGCGGTCGGAAACCATGACCAGTCTCCCTTTGGCGACGCGGATGGCAGCACACGGTTGTTCAATCGCTTTCAGGGGGTGTCACGTTTTGACGGCCGGTCCTACTACGGCGGCCACTACGGAGCGACGAACGACAACCACTATGAGGTTTTTTCCGCGAGCGGCATGGACTTCATCATCCTGCACCTGGAATATGATACGTCCCCGGACGAGGCGGTTCTCCGTTGGGCAGACGAAGTTCTCAAAGAACATGATACAAGACGTGCTATCGTGGTGACACACTTCATGATAGGTCCGGGAAACCCCGGCGGATTCAGTACGCTGGGCCAGGCGATTTACGATGAACTGAAGGACAACCCCAACCTGTTCCTACTGCTGGGTGGACACGTCCCCACTTTTGGTGGGGAGGGCCAACGGGCGGATGTATGGGATGGCCGTACCGTCTATTCCTTACTGTCGGATTATCAGGGGCGGAATAGGGGAGGGGACGGTTGGCTTCGTATCATGCGGTTCTCTCCCGCTCTGAATGAAATATCCGTCCAGACTTTCTCCCCCTACCTTGACGGGGGACGAGGCTCCTTCGAGATCGACGAGAGTAGTGAATTCGTTTTGAGCTACGAGATGTCACGATGAGGCGACTATCAATGAATGGACGACAGCTGGCGGGAGTGGTGTTGTCCGGCGCGAGCATGATTGCGGTGCCCGCGTCCGCTCAACAGACTGATTTTACGTTTTACTCGCCCTTGGCAGAAGAGTGGTATCAGGCTTCCCAGACGTTCGAGTGGACTTCCACGACCGCGAACAACAATGGTCAGCGGGTCCAGGTCTCGTACAGAACGTTTGGCTCTCGCTCCAATCCGGCGATCGTTATGCTGCACGGGTATCCGACGTCGAGTTTCGACTTCAGGCAAATGATCGAGTTCCTGGAGGACGACTATTTCATCGCCACACTCGACTTCCCCGGATTCGGATTCTCCGACAAACCGCAGGGCGACTATTCCTACATGCTGGCGGACGACGCCAAGCTCGTAGACCACTACGTGAGGGAGATTGTCGGGTTGACGAGCTTCAGCCTCTTCACTCACGATCGGGGCGTCAGCGTGGGTCTGGCCTTCCTCGGAAACTATCTGGACAATCAGGACAGGGAGTATGAGATCACCTATCACTTCTTGTCGAACAGCGGCATGTTCCTGCCCTTAGCGAATCTGTTTCCGGGGCAGACCGTCCTACTGGATCCCGTGAGGGGACCAGAAGCGACCGTCCGCAACCAAGCCCGGCCAAGGCGCACCGAGGGGACGCCTGCACAGCTGGCTAATGCCGATATTGAAGCGTTCAATGATGGGATCGGCGCCAGGCTGGGCGTCGGCAAGTACCTGCTCGAGCGCGTGGCGAACGAATATGGCTGGCTTGAGAATCTTCCGAGGAGCCCTATTCCCGTAGCGTACATCTGGGGCCTGCTCGACCCGGTCAATCCGGTGCGGATCGCCAATCACGTTTGGGCCACGTATCTGAACGACAGGCCCGTAGAGAGTTCGTTGTGGTACATGCCAACAGCCGGTCACTACCCGCAACGCGATGAGCCGGAGGAGATGGCCAATATTGTTCGGTTGGCTCTGACCGGAGAGGTGCCTTCAAGGGACGAAGAGGGCGCGTTCCTACGCACCCTGGGTCGAAGATCCTCGCCGGCGTCTGGGATTTTTGTCGGACACTCAGACATCGAGGACATGGTGTTTCCGGGTGCGGTGGAGTACACCCCGTCCGGATACATCATTCCTCGGTAGAGGTTCGTATCGGTATTAGCTCCCGTCGGGCGATTTCCGTACCGGGAATCGGCTACTTCGGCGCCGGCCTTCATGCTGATCTGGATCACGCCCGCCGATGCTGCGTCCGCTTTGTCTACGAATGCGTCCGTATAATCTACTGCGCCGCCTTCCGCTGCGAGATCGTGATCAGACGCCGGGCGCAAACGTCGTGGAGCCAAGGCTTGCCGCATCGCACAGCCCAGACGCATTTTGTTCGCCATGTCCGATCCAGCTATTCGCCCGAGCGCAGCCTTCGAGTGGTCGCGTCGTGATTTCCTCGTCGTAGCTGGACTAGGCGTCTGCACACTTGGAGGTTGTGGTGTCGCACCCAGCGGATCGACGGAGACCAGGTTGTTGAAGGCGGCCCTGAACGGAGGTCGTCAGCCAGGCAGCCATCCAGCATTGCCGACCACGCCTGATGCGTTCGCCGAAGCGGCGCGGCGCTCCGTGGAGGCCGGGGCAGGGGCGATCCACGTGCACGTCCGTGACCCCGCTGCCGCCGAGAGCGTGCGTGCCGAGGATGTCGCGCGCGTCGTCACCGCGGTCCGCGCTGCAGTGCCCGGTACGGGGGTCGGTGTGAGCACACACTTCGGAATCGTCGGCGACGCCGAGCAGAGGCACGCGTTGGTAACCCAATGGTCGGTGCTGCCCGACTTTGCGTCGGTGAACTTCAATGAACCCGGCGCGGCCCCACTCGCCGAGCTGTTGATGGAAAAGGGGGTGGGTGTCGAGGCGGGGCTGTTCAACGCCGAGGCGACCTCGACGTGCGTCGAAAGCGGCCTGGCTCACGACTGCCTTCGGCTCATGATGGAGCCGCGTGGCGGCGATTTTCAGGATGCGGTGCGAAACGTGGACGAGATGGAGGCGGTTCTCGACGCTGCCGAGGTGGCCCGACCTCGATTGCTTCACGGATTCCGGTCCACCGCCTGGCTCCTGATCGAACTGGCTGCTCAGCGGGGGTACGACACGCGTGCGGGGCTTGAGGATACCTTCGAACTGGCGGACGGCACTACAGCGCGCGACAACGCCGAGATCGTGACCGAGGCCGCCCGGCGTATCGCGGCCGTGACGGGGTAGGCGACTACTCGTCGCCAAGCGGGACAACCGGCCGGGCCTGGGCCCGGCTCTGCAGGACAACGGGGGGCTTGGAGTTCGGGGTCAGGGCCCCTCTGAGCCGTCGGCGCCACGAGGCCTGCCGGAGCAAGACGATCTGAAGGTACAGATCGGTGCCTTCCACGACGACGAAGTGGATGTCGCCTTGCTTCTCGGGTGGGACCATCCGGAAGTCCACGCCTTCCCAGGTGAAATCGATCTCCTCGAGTTGGTCGAACTCTTCCGAGCTGAATCCGCGCTCGATGTACACCTCGTCGCCCACCCCGTACATGCCCTCTCCCAGAGGATCGCCCCATTGAAAGTACCAGGGGTCAAAGGGTTCGCCCTGCTCACGTTTGAAGGACTCGTCCATGGCATAGTCCATGGCCTCCAGGGCGTCCTCGTCGGCCAGGGACTCCAGGTGATGTTTGAGCTCATGGACGATCGTCTCCTGGAGCTGCTCCTCCCAGTGGAAGTCTGGATCGTCGTGGGCGGCTTGACGGAAGGAACCATAGTAAAGGACCACCTGCGAGCGAGTGGTGTCGGGGCCCTGCCAATCCGAGTGGTAGGTCTGGGTTAGACACTCACCGAGTGTGACCACGTCGGGGACTTCGGAATGCGTTTCTGCCGCCTCCACGGTCGTGACACCTTCGATGCCGTCCCGATACACTTCCGGAATTCTCTGGAAGGCCTCCTGGGCCGCGTGGGAGAATTCGTCGAAGGTCAGGTGGTCAGGTGCCTCGGCTGGGCAAGGTCACTCCGTAGCGCTCCAGCACGGGCACCCCGAACTCGAAGTCGTAGTACGTCATCCTCTGAATCCTCAGGAGTGAGCTCCGCCAGCCCACATAGGCGTCGAGCAGATTATCGGCGGTCTGGGCCTCGGTGCGGAAGGTCTGGAGAAGATCGAACATCGAGGCTGTTCCTTCGACGTACAGGGCCAAGGTCGACGCTGAAAGCTGACCCGCGAGCAGGAGGGTTTGCTCCATGCTCAGCGCCCGGTTCTGGAATTCGGCGACGTTAAGAACCTCGTTTTCGACGTTCCGGACGATATCCGTTTCGGCCTGCTCGATCCGTAAAGTGGTTTGCTCAAGGCTGATTTCCGAGGACGCGATGCGCTCTCTGCGCTCCCCTCCATCCCAAATGGGGATGGACGCGGTGACATCGACCGAATACGTGTTCGTCGGCGATCCGAAAACGTTCCGGAAGTACGAATCCGCAGCCTCTCGTCCGTAGCTGAAATTCAGGTTCAACCGGAAGCTGTTGCGCCCTCGCGTCTGGTCGAGGTTGATCTCGCTCCGCCGATATTGGATGTCTAGCTGCCTCATCCGCGGCGTGGCCGTAAGGGCAAACTGAGTCGCATCCGCGACGTCGATCGGTACCGGATTCACCATGATGACCGGATCCAGCGTGAGCGAGTCCGTCTCCGCGATATTGAGTCGCGTCTTGAGGCTAGCAGCACGGATGCGGAAGTCGCTCAGTGATTGCTCCAACTGCGCCTCAGCATTCGCGAGCTCGACCAATGCCTGATTGAGGTCGAGCGCACGGTCGGGGAAGGCCTGTGCGATGTCCGTTGCCGCGTCGACGGCGAGCTGGAGGTTCGCGACGAGATTCTCGTTGATGAGCCGGCCGTACGCGTCCTCGAAAAGCTGGAAGTAGTCGTCAGAGACATCGTCGACCAGCTCAACGACGTCACCATAAAACTCCAACTCCGCCACCTCCAGGTTCAACTGTGCCTCCTCGAGGTTGTTCTTCAGGTTGTTGGGCTGGAAAAGCGGCTGGGTATATCTGACGAAATACCGATTGTAGTAGCGAAGGTCGCTTTGCCCGTTGTCCCCGATCTGGTTGTACCTGTAGACACGGTTGTTGAGCGAGAGGTAGCCGTTCGTCGGATACCCAAAGAGGACCACCGGCTGGCGGATCGAGAGGTTGCCTTCCCATCGTCTGGTGGTCTCGTGGATGATCTCGTTGAGGGCGAGGGTCGAGTTCCATCGGGGATCTGCACTCGACTCGAACTCCGGTACGGACAGGTCCAGCGACACGTTGGTCTTCAGGCGGGCCTCTTCCGCGTTCAGCCGGTGCTGGGTGCGCTCGATGCTCAGGTTCAGGTTCTGGATTCGATAGCTGTTGTCGAGGCTCAGGTCCACCATGCGCTCTAGCGTCATCTCGATCGGGGTCTGTGCCCCCCCCTCGCCCGCGTTCTGGTCTTGGGCCGCGAGTGGCCCCGCGATCGTGAGAGACGCTACTAGAACGGACCCCATCCATGACACACCAACGTCCCATTTTTCCGTTCTCGATTTAGAACGCATCATAATTTGTCTCGGTCTCCGAGCGGGGTATACGTTTCATTATTAGGAAATTGTACTGCAGCAACCGCACCATCACCTGCGGCCCAACACCCTGGTCCAACACGGCTGACCTTTGCAACACGCTGGTATTATAAGGTATCACTCCCCTAACTCCCAGTTCGCTCAAGCAAGAGGCGAAAGGGCTAATCGAATAAGGAGGGCACCGAGATCACCCCGGGATGGTTTGAAGAATCGCCGGAAACATCCAGAAACCTAGGGCTAATGTCAGCGCGGTGACGGTTGCAATGTTGGTCACGTAAGACCGGCGTCCGGGTTCGGTAAAGGCCGCTTACCGATCTGGCAGCCGAAACTCTCGGCCCAACACGTAGCTGACTCCTGCCTCTAGGACCTCGTCACGCCCCTCTCTGATGCCGGCGATGGTAGGGCTCACCTCCAGGTCAGGGACGATACCGATGCGTTGGGTCGGCGTCCCGTCCGGGTAGAAAACACCGATTCCGCTGATCAAGGTTGTGATTCCACCGGGAAGTGGAATACCCGAGACGTTCCCATCGGCTCCGGCCGTTGTGCTCCCGACCACGATCGTGTTCGGTGCGGCCTGCAACGCCATCGTCGTGTATTCCGCTTGACTCAGCGAAGTCTCGTCTACGAGAATAACCACGGCACCGGAGAAATTCGGTTGCAGAGGTGTGAGCGTCAACGGAAATGTCCACGAGAAAGCGCCCGGATTCGAGGCATCGCCTATCGTGAAGCGAGCGAACTCCGTGGGTTCCGTGACCAGGCGTCCCCCGAGAGCGAACACCATGAACGCGCTCGGGTAGTTTCGGATGTCGACGACCAGAACGTCCGCATCAGCGGCGGCGTTGACGTAATTAGCGACGTCCGCCGCTACTACGGATGAGAGCTTTAGATAGGCCACCTCATCCGAAAGCAACTGGAAGGTCTCGCCCGGTAGATCATGGGTGAGGCCCGCCCGGAGATCGACCTCGACACTAGATACTCTCTCGGCAGAAAGGGAAAATGGACCGTCGAGACGAGTCCCCGTGATCTCGATCTCGCCGGGCTCCCCCCTTGTCAGGTTGAGAGCGATGTTTCGCAGCCGCGCCGCTTGGTTGGAGGCTGGATAGAAGGGTCGCCAGTCGGTCACGAGAGAATCGACCGAGCGGCCGTCGATCGCTCCGATCACGTCGCCGATGCGAAGCCCGGTGGCCGGACCTCTTACGGGATGTGAGAATCCTGTTACGACGGCTTCATCCTCAACGAACCGAAGGACGACGGGCAGTTCGGCTGAGCCGCGAGGAGGTTGTGGGTTGGAATCGGCCCGGAGGTTCGCGTGCGTATCGTTGATTCGAGTAATGAGCTCCGTCAAGGTGAGGCGATATTCATCGACGGTGCTCGCGGCCATTACCCGTGGCACGAAGTCGAACAAGACGTCTATCCAGTTCTCTCCGATCACGTCGCGGTAGGGGAACCAGTATTCGATGATGTTCCAGTACCGGTAGAGCGCCAGAAGTCTAAACCCGGCATCGGGTAACGGCTGATCTTGATAAGTCGCTTCGTTCAAGAATAGAGGATTACCGACGCCCGGTTCGTGACTCACGTAGTAGTGTTCGAGATTCGCGGGGCGGCGATTGTAGATGAGTTCGAGCCGACCACTCACCTCGTCGCCGAGTAGACCACGATCCCCAATCCAATCGATATCGGGCGACAGGTGCGAGTCGGCCGGAAGGACCGCACAACGGCCGCAGCTATCCGGATCACCTAGGTCCCCGAGCCACTCTTCCAGGGTGACCCTGGCCGACATGCGATCCCGTGCATCGAGCAGGGAAGGGAGGATTCGGAAGAGCTCGTAGTCCCAATTGACCGTACCGCCCGTGATTCGCGGATGGTGGTACTTCACGAATCCCCAGATCCTCCCGAGAAGGGTGAGATTCTCCACCTGTGTCGGAGTGAGGTCGCGGGCTTCGACGCGAGATCCGTCGTCGAACTCGTCATCCAGGTCGACAGCGGAGAGTACCGCAACAAAGGGAGGCGCATCCGAGGCGGGAATGCCGTCGACGAGCAATTCGAGGTCATCCACCCAAGCGGTTCCCTCGCCCACCAGGATCGCTCCCAGGACTACTGTACGGGCGCGCTCGTCAAGCGGCAGAGAAATACGGTACTCGGTCCACTCGGTCGAGCCCCGGAGATTTCGACTCTGCATGTTGTCGAATTGCACAGACCCACTTCGCCCATCCTGTCGCAGCCAAAGCCCGGCGAAACCGGTGACTCCATCCGTGCGAAGCCACCCCCTCAGCTCCAGCGTCTCGCCTGAAAACGTGACCGGAAGTGTCATCCCGAACGAGGAGAATTCCAGTTCGCTCTCCCGGTCGCGATTGATTCGCCCCGCGTATCGCCCACCCTGGACGAACACGCTGTCCAAGGACAGAGTCTCCGCTGGCCCTCCGCTCCAACCCACTAAGCCGGGTGATTCGAAGGAGAGAGCCCGCCTGTAGTCTTCTTGGGCGGTGCCTCGACCAGGCCCCGATAACAATAGGACTAAGGCGATGGCGAATGCGGTCGTCCTGGGCATCGGCGTCACCTCCAAGGGCTCCAGCACATCATCAGTCTGAAAGAGTGTTGCCGGCCTTGCCGCCGCGATCGTCTCTGGGGCCACCGGCCACTAGTGTGTCGGGCCGGAGCATGAGCAACTGCAAAAGGCGAGTTACGTTGCCGAAATGAGGGTGCGGCGCCCTTAGTTGGGATCGACGCTCAAGCATGATCGTAGCTCCGGTAGGTAAGGCGCTCCCCCAAAACCTATAGGCGCGGCGCGCCACCGCCAGTCTGAGGGCCGCACTCGCTTGCCATCGAGCGTAGGCCGAGTTCATCTTGTCCGCGATTCTCGATCGTCACAATCGGAGGAGGCACGGCAATGGACCGGCAAGAGTGCGCGACCTATCGAAACGGATCACACGGATGGGAAAAGGTGGTTCAGACCACGATGGTGGCGATCCTTACTGTGGTGGCCCAGGTGGTGCTCATCTTTCCGTCGACAGCCGAGGCGCAAAACCTCCCCATGGCCGATCCGGAGAGTGTGGGCATGTCGTCCGAGCGACTCGAGCGGTTGGACGCTGCCATGCAGCGGTACATCGACACCGACCAGGTGGCGGGGGTGGTCACGCTCGTCGCGAGAAGAGGTGAGGTCGTACATCTTAAGGCACAGGGGCATAGATACATAGAGGGTGGCAACCTCATGTCCACGGACGACATCTTCGTGATCATGTCGATGACCAAGCCCATCGTGAGCACGGCGCTTATGATGCTGTTCGAGGAGGGCTATTTCCTCCTGGACGACCCGATTTCCAAGTACATGCCCGAATTTGCCGACAAGGAAGTGGTTCTCGAGGTGGACGGCGGCGTCCAACGTGTCCAGGCGGATCGTCCCATCACGTTCCGCCACGTCCTGACCCATACCGCTGGCGTCGATCCGTCTCGAAGCCTCCTCTCGGAGGAGGAGCAGGCACGGCCGCGCCGCGCATCCACGCTGGAGGAGACTCTGGTTGGGCGGGCGTCGATGCCTTTGGCGTTCCATCCTGGAGACGAGTGGAATTACGGCGGCTCCACAGACTATGTGGCGCTCCTCGTCGAGCGAATTTCGGGCCAGCGTCTGGACCGGTTCCTCCAGGAACGCATCTTCGATCCTCTTGGCATGGTTGACACACATTACAATGTGCCGGCATCAAAGGTGGGTCGGGTGGCGGCGGTCTACAGCCCGACGGGTCCGGATAACACCATCGGGCTGCGGATTGCCCCGGCTACACGAGAGCAGCCCACTCGGTACTTCGGCGGCACGGCGGGGCTATCGTCCACGGCGGCCGACTACTTCAGGTTCTCCCAGATGATCCTGAACGGTGGCGAGCTCAACGGCGCCCGGCTGCTCAGCCCCACCACGGTCAATCTCATGGTCACCAATCACACGGGCGACCTCCCCATCTACATCAAGGGTGCCGACGCCTACGGATTCGGGCTGGGGTTCACGATGTTGACGGATCCGGATAGGTCCAGGCAGGCGGTCACACCAGGAACCTTCGGTTGGGGCGGGGCCTACGGCACCGTCTTCTGGATAGATCCCGTCGAAGACATGGTGAGCATCATGATGATGCAGATGTCGCCCTACAGCCATTTCACTCTGCGGCAGGACTTCCCGAATCTGGTCATGCAGGCCATCACCGAGAGCTACCACTCGGGGCAGCAAGCCATTCGCGGTTATGAGCCGATCCCACGATAGGAGTAGGGTGAAGGAGGAGAATCGTGAACGCGCGCGTGGGTAGGCTCCTCACGTTGCTGGTGATCATGGCAGGATCGCTCCCGGCAAAGGGACTAGCGCAGAACGCTCCCGCATTGCGGGACTTCGACGCGGAGATCGAGGCTGCTCTGCGATCGGCGAAGAGGGCCGCCGGGTTCGAGTTCCTCGGCACGCTCAACCGGATTTGCCTCCTACCGGCGAGTGGTCGAGTAAACACGAGTGACAACCTGCCGCGCTACGTTAGGGACCCCACCAACGTGCCTGCCCGTGAGGCTTGGTACGCGGAATCCGCGAAAGTTTTCGACAATCTCTACTTCGTCGGCGGAAAGATTCACACGTCGTGGGCCCTCACCACGAGTGAAGGCATCATCATCATCGACACGGTCTTCCCCTACAACTCTGAAGAATTGATCATCGGCGGGCTGGAACGACTCGGCCTCGATCCCGAGGACATCCGGTACGTCGTCATTTCCCACGCCCATGGGGACCACATCGGAGGCGCCCAGATTCTGCAGGAACGGTATGGCGCCCAGGTCGTCATGGGTGGCGCCGACTGGGAGTTGGTCGAGAGCTATCCGAACCGCTACAGCACCATGGCTCCATCGCGCGACATCGTGGCGACGGACGGCATGGAGCTCACGCTCGGCAACACGACCCTCACAATCTGGGAGACCCCGGGGCACACGCCCGGCACGCTGTCATACACGTTCACTGTCTTCGACGACGGTAGGCCGGTGAATGTGGCGTATTCGGGTGGCACCGCGTTCAACTTCGTGAACAGCACACCGGATCCGGGAATCGAGAACTTCCAGAGTTATATCGACGCGCAGCAGCACATTGCCGAACAGGCCGCCGCCACCGGCGCGAGTGTGCTCCTCTCGAATCACTCGGAGTTTGATAACGCGTTCAACCGGAACAGGATGCTTGCCGGTCGCGGGGACGGTCCCCACCCGTATGAACTCGGTGAGGATTGGGTTCAACGCTACTTCCAGGTCATGCAGGGTTGTGCTCGGGCAGCGCAACTCCGCCTCGAGCAGGAGCGGGCTGAAGCGGGAGTGTTGTAGACTCAGGATCCACGCCGATCGCGTGAGGCTTCCGAGCATTTGCCCAGCATCGGTTCGGTTATAGTTTCTGGTTCGCTCATCGGTGAGATTCCAACTGGATTTGCCCCTGGTGCCCGACACCACCCCACTGACAATTCAAGGCAAGCCCAGCCCGATCCGCGTGATCGGCGGCGTGATCTACTTCCTCTTTCTGCTCTTACTGTTTTTTGTCAGCATCGAGTTGATGGGCACCACCTTCGAGATGTTTGGCGGAAGAGGGCTCGCGGATCAGCTCCTGAGCTTTGCGTCGAACCCGGTCTCTGGCCTGCTCATCGGCTTCTTGGCCACGAGCCTCGTCCAGAGTTCCTCGACCACCACCACCATGGTTGTAATCATGGTGGGGGCCGGTACAATCGACATTGGGCTCGCCGTACCCATCATCATGGGCGCGAACATCGGAACGACAACCACAAACACGATCGTGTCCCTCGGGCACGTGACCCGTCCGGCGGAGTTCGAACGGGCGTTCGCGGCTTCCACGGTGCACGACTTCTTCAACGTGCTCGCGGCGTTCACTCTCCTGCCGCTGGAGGTCTACCTTCACCCGATTGAGCGAACGGCGGTCCGTCTGCAGGGGATGTTCGCCGATGCTGCTGGAGGCGTGGGCTGGGACAGCCCGCTCAAGGCCCTCAGGGATCCGCCCGCCGACTTCATCGCGGGTATGGTCACCAACCCGCTCGTGCTGCTCATTCTGGCTTTGGCTCTGCTCTTGCTCGCCCTGCGAGGGTTGCTCGTATTGATGCGGGGTGCCGTTCTGGAGCGCGTGAGCGGACTCTTCGACCGAGTCCTCTTTCGTAACGACGCCGCGAGCTTCGCGCTGGGTGTCGCTGCGACAGCGACGGTGCAGAGTAGCTCTGCGACGACCTCTTTGATCGTTCCCTTGGCGGGCACTGGGGTTCTCAGCCTCCGTCAGATTTTTCCATACACCATCGGGGCGAATATCGGGACGACGATCACCGCGATTCTAGCCTCGCTTGGAACCGGAAGCGCGGCGGCCATGATAGTGGCACTGGCTCACTTGACGTTCAACGTGTTTGCCGTCTTGGTCTTCTATCCGCTGAAGGCCCTGCCCATCGGGCTCGCGACTTGGTGGGGTGCCTTCGCGGCTCGATCGAAGGCGGGCACGGCCACTGTGTTATCTATCTATATAGCGCTGCACGTCATTCCGCTGGCGTTTATTTTCTTGGCGAGGGGGTAGCAAAATTATGTGGAAGGAAATCGTAACTCTCTTCAGATCTCGGGGCCCATTACAGGAGGCATATGACGAGGCCATCCTGATGCTTCGGGCCTCCCACGACATGTTCGACCACGCGGTCAAACAGCTCCACGCAGAGGGCGTGCTGGAGTCCGACATCTACAAGCGGGATCGGCAGCTCAACAAGTACGAGCGTAGTGTTCGTCGCAAGATCGTCACGCACATGTCCGTGTCTTCCAAGCCCGACATCAACCTCGGGCTGGTGCTCACCGCGATCGTCATCGACATCGAACGGATCGGCGACTACACCAAGAACATTGTGGAGTTGGCAGGTGCAGTTCCGGGCCCATTCGATGGGCTCGAGCTACACGGAGAGGTGGCTGAGATCGAGAAGAACATGGCTCGGATGTTCGACGACATCGTGCCCGCCCTCGAGGGCCCCGACGAGGCTAGGGCCAGGGCCATCATAGGCTCTCACACCATCATCGCATCCAAGGTGGACGATCAAGTACGAGCCCTGTGCGCGAGTGAGGTGTTGTCAGGACGGTCCGGTCATGCGGTCACGGTGGCGCTCTACTTGAGGTATCTCAAACGTGTCAGCGCACACCTCAAGAACGTGGCGACCAGCGTGGTAAATCCTTACTACCGGATCGGATTCCGCGAAAAAGGAAGTAGCCCAAGCGGTTGAGCTCCATACCTTGCGCGAGTCGACTATCCCAACGGAAGTTGTCCCGTGGAACTGTTACCCATGCCCATCCCGGATTCGAACATGCCGAACCCCACTAGCATCTTTGCCAGCCGTCTCCTCCGGTTCTGTCTGACGTCGTTCGCCGTTTTCGCTCTAGTCGACGTGGTGGCGGTTCCTGCTGCGGCACAACAACGGGTCGGATCGCCGCAGGACGGCCGGCCGAGCGATCCTCCAAGGCTTCGAAGGAACGTCCGTAACATCCTGGGAGGTGTTCCCATGACTGATGCGGACAGCATGCATCAGCGGGTCGTGGCCCTCCTCGATTTCGACAGCTATAAGGAACTCGTTCGTGGGCTGACGCAGTTCGGTGACCGCGAGCAGGGCACCCCCCGCAACGCGGCGGCGGTCGACTGGATCGAGGAACAACTCCGAGGTTGGGGATACGAGACTGAGCGCCTCCAGTACATGTACACCCCCCGCGCCGGTCGGGGTGCTCCGTCGCCCGAGCCCGAGCCCCGCGAGGAGGTGTATGCGACCAAGATCGGTACCACGAACCCGGGTGAGATGTATATCGTCAGCGCACACATGGACGGGCGCGGCGGTGGTGAAGCCGCCAACGACGACGCCTCGGGCACCGCGCTCGTCATGGAGATCGCTCGCTCGCTCGCCTCCCCGGGGGTTGAGTCCGACATGTCCATCCGCTTCGCGCTCTGGAACAATGAGGAGACGGGGCTGAACGGGGCGGGTGCTTACGTCGAGCAGCGGGCCGAGCTTCAGGGCATCGAGAACCCGGCTGGCTCAGGCCAGTATCCGGAGCCTCGGTGGCTGGGCATGATCCAGCACGACATGATGATGTGGGACCATGGAAACCCCGTGACCTTCAATCAGGCTTTGGACGCCGATGTCGACGTCGAGTTCCAACTCAACTCTGCGTTCGCCGAGCAGTCGGCTCAGCTCGGGATCGCCCTCATCAACGCCAACCGCATGCACGCGACGGACTATCCGGCCGTGCTCAGCAACGCGATGAGTAACACTGACTCGACGCCCTTCATGGACGTGGTTCCGGCGGTGAGCTTGCGTGAGAATCGACGCCTCTACGAGACGGGCAACGGAGCGAATCCGCACTGGCACCAGCCGACGGACCTGTTCGAGACCTTCACCGACGCGGATTTCACACTTGGCCTCAACGCGGCACAGACGACGCTCGGGGCGATCGCTAAGCTGGCGGGGATTCGGATCGAGTAGTGGCTGGGGACTAGCGGAAGCCCCAGATCGGGGAGGTTGCTGTCGGTACGATTGAAGATCAGCCCCCTAGCACCGGATACTGCGGTACCTTTTGTAACTCCGACCAGGAAGCCGGTCTGCGAGTCGTAGTACCACTCGCCACGAAGCGCTGCTGTCACGCGCACCGCGGCCGTCACCACACCGACATCCCAACCCTTCCAACGCCCACTTCGTCGATTCGAGTGCCGTGGGCGCTTCCGCCTTCTTGTACTTGGCCGGCGGAACGCACAGGCAAGAGGAGACGCCCGGGCGGTGTCGCGATCACGTGGAACACGGCTATTCTGCCGTCGCACCTCGTGGCCTCGGATCCCATGTTGACCGCTTCGGTGCCTCCCCTCACCTTAATCCTCACCGAAAATGGCCCTGGCCTTGCCTCCTCTCCTTGATGGGTGAGAAAACCATGAGACACCTCCTGCTCGCCACGATCAAACTGATGCTGGTGCCGTTGGCGCTGGTTTGCTTCTCGCCCCCCGTGCTAGCTGCTGCGCCGATGCTGCAAGCCGATCGGCAGGACGATGAAGAAGAGGACGAACCCAAATCGTACAGCGACGTGATCACGGATGAAGCAGTCACGAGCGAGGGTATCTTCAACACTCATATGATTGGAGACGACCTCTTCTTCGAAATCCCGCTGGACATGATGGAGCGGGAGATGCTGCTCCTCACCCGTATCGCGGCCACGCCGGCGGGAGTGGGCTTTGGGGGCTCCAAGGCGAACACGTCGACCGTTCGGTGGGAGAGGCAAGGCGAGCGGGTTCTGCTTCGCTTGGTGAACTACCAGAACTTTGCAGACGACACGACTGCGATCTCCGAGGCGGTCCACAACTCCAACTTCGAGCCGATTATCATGGCCTTCGATGTGGAGGTGATGTCCGACGACGGTTCGGCCGCGGTCATCGACGTAAGCGACCTGTTCACCGACGACGTCACCCTGATAGGGCTGCAAAAGGGACGACGTGAGACGTACGGTGTGCGCTCCGTAGACAGTGACCGCACTTTCGTGACCCGTGCCACCGCATTCCCGACCAACGTCGAGGTGCGGCGCACCCTCACCTATTCGGCCAACGACGCGCCGGCCAACGGCGCGAGCAACACGCTCTCGATGGAAATGCACCACTCCATGCTTCTGCTTCCCGAGGATCCCATGGAACCCCGTATGTGCGACGAGCGTGTGGGTTTTTTCAGCACATCGCAAATCGACTACGGCCTGGACGAGCAGCGCGCGACAACACAGTGCTTTATCACCCGCTGGCGGCTCGAGCCAAGCGATCCCGCTGCCTACGCCCGTGGAGAGCTCGTCGATCCGGTCAAGCCGATCGTCTACTACATCGATCCAGCGACGCCCGAGAAGTGGCGCCCCTATATCAAGCAGGGCGTCGAGGACTGGCAAGTCGCGTTCGAGGATGCGGGTTTCAGCAATGCGATCCTAGCCGCTGACGCCCCCACACCCGAAGAGGATCCCACCTGGAGTCCCGAGGACGCACGTTACTCGGTGGTCCGCTACCTCGCTTCGACGACCCAGAATGCGTCGGGGCCGCACGTGCACGACCCCCGAACGGGCGAGATCCTGGAGAGCGACATCCAGTGGTACCACAATGTGATGAACCTCGTGAGGAACTGGTTCTTCGTTCAGACCTCTGCGGTGAACCCCGAGGCCCGAACCGTAAATTTCAGTGACGAACTGATGGGCGAACTGATCCGCTTCGTTGCGGCACACGAGGTGGGACACACGATCGGGTTGCAGCACAACATGCAGGGCTCGTCGGCTTACCCGGTTGATTCGCTGCGGACGCGCTTCACGTGCACGATGGGTCTGGCCGCGTCGATCATGGACTATGCTCGCTTCAATTACGTAGCCCAGCCCGGGGACGACACGTGCCTCATGCCGATGATCGGACCGTACGACAAGTTCGCCATCGAATGGGGATATCGACCCGTACCAGGGGCAGACCGGAACAGTGAGCAGGCTGTGCTCCGCGATCGGATCGCGTTCATGCAGGAAGATCCGATTTACCGTTTCTCGAGTCCGAATGGTGAGGACCCGACCGCCTTGACCGAAGCGATCGGAGACGACGCCATGCGAGCGTCGGATTACGGAGTCGCGAATCTCGAGCGGATCATGAGCCATCTCACCGACTGGACATTCGTGGAGGGTGAGGACTACTCGGATCTGGAGGAGCTCTACACCAATATCGTCGGCCAGTGGAACCGCTACATCGGGCACGTCGTCACGAATATCGGCGGTGTCGTACAGACCAGGAAGCGACAGGGCCAGGCTGGCGTGCCGTTTGAGATGGTCGCCAAGAACGACCAGGCGAGGGCGATGGAGTACCTGAATCGCCAGGTCTTCGCGACCCCCCAGTGGCTGCTGGACTCCGACATTCTGGACCGCTTTCAGGGCAGCGGAGCCCCGGACCTCGTGCGGGCCCGGCAGGTCGGAGCGCTGAATCAGGTGCTCAACGTGCCCCGCATGAAACGCCTGGTCGAGCAAGAGGCGTTCCACGGATCACGGGCCTACTCGCTCGGCGACATGTTGGACGAGTTGCGGGAGGGTGTGTGGTCAGAGATTCACACCACCCAGGACACCGATGCGTACCGAAGGAATTTGCAGCGTGGATATCTGGAACGGATGAAAACGCTCATGGCCGACGAGGACGCACAGGAAACCGACGTGGCGCCTTTCGTTCGAGGGCAGCTCCTCACGTTGAGCGGCGAGTTGTCAACTGCCGCGGCACCGGTCACCCATCGCGCCACGCGACTCCACTACCTGGACGCGATCGCGCGGATCGAGGCCATCCTGGAGCCGACTGCGGACAGCGCGCCCTAGGGCACGCAGAGGGCTGGCGCCGTTCGCGTCGTCGATGATCGTGCCCGCCACACGAGTCTCGAGTTCCCGGCCTCTGGCTTAGGACCACGCCGCAAGGAGTGTCGACAGCACGATGACCAGACACTGCCCTCTTGCGTGGCAACGCGGTTGTTTCGACGGCATCAACGCGATACGGAGACCCTCATCGGCCCGACTCGACGAGCGTCATGAAGTCCGACCAAGCAACCGGGAGCCCGTGGATCGGGACGATCGTCTCGACGTCGAGTCCGAGGCGCCTTATGTGTCCCAAGAGTGACCGGTTGGCCGGTGTTGCGCGGGCCTGAGGCGGGACGCCAGGACCGGCCGAGTCGAAGAGATCGGCCTCGATCAAGATCCGTTCGGTCGGGAGATAGACGACCAGCATACCCTCGGCGTGCGTCAACGGGTGCACGTAGGAGATGTGCATCGAGCGCTCCCCGTCGTTGAGCCAGTAATTCTCCCGTACAGTCTCGTATTGATAGCCTTCGGCTAGCTCCGTCGGCGGCCAGAGGGAGAGCATGTCGGGGGCGAGCGTGCGCGGTGCGTAGTTGAGCACGTCCCGCGTGTAGAACTCGTAGTTCTTCCAATGCGTGATGATGGTAGCCCCGATGTGCATATAGGTGCGGAGCCCACCGATGTGGTCGTGGTGCTGGTGCGTGTTCACCAGGAACCGGATCGGTTTGTTGGGTGCCAGGCGCGCGACCTCATCGATGACCGCGAGGCTACGTGACTCGTCGAGCGGAGCCTCAACGACCGCGACGTAGTCGTCGAACTCGACGGCCACACTGTTGTGTGAGGACCCTCCGAGGAGCCACACGCCATCGGTCAACTCCCGGGTGGTGACCACCGTCGAAAACTCGGCCTGGCGTACCACGTCCGGGACCGCGACCGGGTCGTCGCATTCGTTCGCCCGGATGTCGGCAAGGGTTCCCCCGAACGCATTGTGGCCGGCGTTGATGCTCTGGGCTTGGAAGTTGTCGTCCCATCCTTCGTGCTGATGCCAGCCCGTGGGAAACCGCACACCGTTACCGATGTCGACGTAGCTCGCGTTGGTGAACTCGTGCTCGTAGTTCATGTCCCCGAGGACGGGATCGGGCACCCAGGTATGGATCCGCTGGAGCAGATTTTCGCTGTTGATCGTGGCATCCACTCTGTACTTGCCGAGAACGGTGATCGAGACGATGAAGACTTTCTCCGGCACGGTGGTCGCGCCGTCCCGACCCATTTCCCCAAGTTCCCACCGCCACGCTGCCTTCGGATCGGCGCCGGGCATCATCGCTGCCTTGAGGAATCCGTGGGGGTTGAGCCACATATCAAGCTGCCACCGCTCCGCCTCCTCTGGCGGCGCCGGAACGGGCTCGTTCCCCGGTCCGTCCACGTGCCAGGCGTACTCTCCGTTGACCATGAAGCGCTGGCGAGCATTCTGTTGGATCGGCGTACCGCCACGCCATCCGAGCCCGTGTTTCCAAGAGGCGGGATTGTTGCCCGGTTCCCGGTCGAACTCTTCGACCATGGTTCCGGTCTCCCAGTTCATGGTCCGGGTGTAGTTGGTTAGAGGCCGCCCACGCGGCCAGTCCACTTCGTATCCATTCAGGCGTTGCTGGCCCACCATGCCGGCGTAGGCGGACCCCGAGATCGAAACGCAGCGTAGGTTGGCCACCCCGATGACGGCGGAGGCGGCCTGCAAGATGGGGCCCGGATCGAGGTAGCCGGGTGGCAGCTCCTGGGCTGCGACGGGCCTCCCCAGCAGTCCCCCCATCAGTATGGCTGCCATAGCGAGACACGTTTTCCGGATTGACATGCGCACTCCTCAGTTCCCGTCCGGGAGGTCCACGCGGGTGGGTGTGGCCGCCCCCGAGACGATGGTTTCCGCGCCCATCGCGATGGCTCGGATTGTGTTGGTCAGGTGCTCCAGATCCAGGGTCTCCACGTGGTCGGTCACCTGGTGATAATCTTGGTCCACGTCGATCGGCGTTGTGGAAATCGAGTGAGCGGGCACACCCGAGCGGGCGAGCGTCGCGTTGTCGGAACGGTAGAAGAGGCGTTGGTCAGGGTATGGGTCCGGGTAGAACTCGTATTCGGTACCCGTGACAGCCTCCTGGAGGATCAAGCCGAAGGAGGATTGCTCGAAGCCCGTGATCCAGGCGGTGTTCGGCCCCTGTACGGCTGGCTTGCCGATCATCTCGATGTTGAACATGGCGACGATCTGGTCGGGATCGAGCTGGGTCGAGTAGTACCGGGAGCCAAAACCACCCCGCTCCTCTGCGGTGAAGGCCGCGAAAAGCAGCGTCCTTTCGGGTGTGCCCCTCTCGGCAAAATATCTGCCAAGCATGACCACTGCGGTCGTGCCCGACGCGTTGTCGTTCGCGCCGTTAGCGATCGAATCTCCTGCGACGGGCTCTCGAATCCCGATGTGATCGTAGTGGGCGGAGAACAGCACGTACTCGTCGCTCCTCCGGCCCGGGATCATGCCCACCACGTTGACCAACCCTTGTTCAGACGCGGAAGCCCCTCCGTTGCCACCCACGTTTGCCGCTCTCCTTGTCGGTGTCGGAACACTGAACCACTGGAGGTATCCGTCCGCACCCTCGGGGCTCTTGAGTCCCGCAGCGGCGAACTCACCGGCGAGGTATTCGGCGGCTCGTACAGCGTCGGCGGAGAACGCGCTTCGGCCTCGCATGTCGTCGTCGGCCAGCGTCGAGATGATCTGCTCCACCCGCGCCTGTTCGATGCGTGGCGCCTCGGGCGTGGCGGACGCAGTCTGCGCCGACGCACACTCGGAGAGTACAGCCGAGGAGAGTAGTGCCGAGAGGACGGTGACTCTGATGAAACTGGACATTGGGGCACTCATCGGCGTGAACCTTCGCTGTGGCTGGTCGGCAGGGCGAACACACGCGGTCGATCCTCAGCACCCATCATAAGCGATCTAGGAGGTCGCCGGGAGGCGTGGTCGGTGGACGAACCAGGCCCTCCGTCGCTAGGATGGATGCTCCTCACCGGTCCGCGAAGCACCCTCACCCATCAAACCATTTCAAGGGAAACTCCGATCGCACCCATTTCGGGGGACCAGAGCAGGCTGACGCGGCACATGCGCTTGCGTTCCGCGACTGCTCTCGTGATCGCGAACATGATCGGCGCCGGCATCTTCACGACCACGGGATTTCAGGCTGCTGATCTCAGGAATCCACTCTTCATTTTTGTGCTGTGGGTGATCGGGGGGACTCTCGCCTTGCTCGGTGCCCTCTGCTATGCGGAATTGGGAGCCATGATGCCCCGCGCTGGGGCGGAGTACGTCTATCTCCGTGAAACGTATGGCCCGGCCGCGGGCTTCATGAGCGCCTTCGTGTCCCTTGTGGCGGGGTTTTCCGCCCCGATCGCGGCGGCACTCAAGAGCTTCGTCATCTACGCAGGCCACTTCTTCCCCTTCCTGGCCGACGATCCGACCTTTGGGGGGATGGCGGTCGTCGACTTGATTGCGGTGGGGCTGGTCTGGCTTCTGGTCGGAATCCACCTGCGGGCGGTACGGTCCGGCACCGGCTTCAATGACTTCATGACCGTCTTCAAGGTGGGTGGCATCGTCGTGATCATTCTCGCCGCGGCGTCCATCGGCCGCGGGGACGTCTCCAACTTGGTCACTGCCTCACCATCCTTCCAGGAGCTGAGCCGTAACGACACCCTCGCCGCGTTCGGCACGTCGCTGATCTTCGTGATGTTCTGCTTCTCGGGCTGGAACGCGGCGGCCTACGTCGCGAGTGAGATGGAACATCCTCAGCGGGATCTACCGCGTGCCCTCCTCGTCGGGACGGCGACCGTGCTCGCCCTCTATCTCGGGCTCAACGCGGTCTACTTCTATGGGGCTGGCGTCGACGAGTTGGCCGGCCAGGTCGAGGTGGGGCTCGTGGCGTCGCGCTCCCTCTTCGGACCCACCGGTGTGAGTATGGTGACGATCGTGCTGTGTGCGTCTATCCTGGCTTCCGCTTCTGCGATGACGTTGGTGGGGCCACGCGTCTACTACGCTCTGGGCAAGGATTTCAAGCCGTTCGCATTCCTCGCCCGGACCCGGCGGGGCGGCGCTCCAGCTGTCGCGCTCATCATTCAAGGGATCGTCACTTCGATCATCATCGTCTCGGGACGCGTCGACCAGATCCAACAGTACGCCGGCTTTACGCTCACCCTCTTTGCGAGCTTGGCCGTTTCCTGTGTGATCGTGTTGCGTGTCCGCAGGCCAGAGGCTGCGCGGCCGTTCCGCACGTGGGGCTATCCTCTGAGCCCGATCCTGTTTCTCGGGGTGTCGGCGTGGATGATGTACTGGGCTTTTCAGGGACGTCCGTTGGAATCCACACTCTCCTTTGTAACCGTTCTGGCTGGGGGTCTCATCTTCGCTCTCTTCGTTCGCCGGGGTAGTGCCAGCGGGTCGTAGGCGCTGGCTCCGAATCTTTTCAACCACATCCCACGTCGAGTAGTTAGAATTAGGCTCACTCGATGAAGGGAACGGCATGGAAAGCCTATTTGCAGACCCGTTGGCTCTGGTGGTTCTCGTCGCGGCTGCGATCCTACTGCTATTCCTCCTTTGGAAGGTTTTCCAACTAACGCTAAAGCTCGCCGCGATACTTGTGCTCGTCGCGCTGATCGGCTTAGTCGTCCTCGGGCTCAGCGACCTGGCATTTTTCGCTTTTTGATGAGCAAGCACACTTCCAGAACACTTGAGCCTCGGTAACCGTAGGGAAACTGACTGGTAGTATTAATCCACCGCCGGAGACTTGCCTCGTGATCGGATCCGTTCTGGAAGACGTCCGACTAGCGTTACGCACCCTCGGGAAAGATCGCGCCTTCACCCTGTTGACCGTCGTGACCCTGGCCGTGGCCATCGGTGCGAACACTGCGATCTTCTCCGTCGTGGACGGCGTACTGTTTCGCCCCCTGCCGTTTCCTGATGCCGACCGCATCGTAACGGTGGCTGCCGGAACGCTCCCGGCGCCGGGCCGGACTATTCCCGATGCGATCCCTTTCTCCGATCGCGGCTATTGGCACTTCGTGGACAACAACCGAGTGTATGAGGCGTTTGGGGGATACTCGGGTGGACAGCAGATGGCTCTCATCGGGGACGGCGAACCTCTACAGATCAACGCGGCCGCAATGACCGCCTCCGCCTGGGAGGTTCTCGGGACTATCCCCCAGCGTGGCCGCTTCCCAACGCCCGAAGAGGATGTACCGGGCGGCCCCATAATGGTGGTGTTGAGTCACGGCCTCTGGGTGGGTTATTTCGGATCGGATCCTGATATCATCGGGCAGACCATCGAGCTGACCGGGCTCCAAGCCGAGGTGATCGGGGTGATGCCGAATGGGTTCAATTTCCCGTCACCGGCCATCGACCTCTGGATTCCGCTGCGCCTGGATCCTACGAGCCAGAATTTCGGGGCACACAGCATCTATGGGCTCGCCCGGCTCGCCCCGGAAGCCACGATTGAATCAGCGCTCGCCGATGCCGAGAGTCTCATCGCTCGCTTCGGTGAGGC
>ERZ651768.292-NODE-292-length-37986-cov-14.060856_pt1 | contig 37986 bp, 36 predicted proteins | sample MGYA00514754_ERZ651768 | MGnify/ENA metagenome assembly ERZ651768
GGTACAGCTGGTCGGTCATGGCCCGGCCTCCTGGCGTGCTGGTCGCCCGCTCATGGCCCGGTCTCCCAGTCGGCCGGGCGGGTACCGCCGACGTCCACCCGCAACTCGCCCTCCACCACCTGCCAGGCCATCTGGTCGAGGCCATCGCCGTCCGGCGGCCAGGTGACTTCCGGAGCGCACGAGTCCGTGAAGACCGAGGCCGTGCCGTCCCACTGGACAAGGCAACGGGCTTCACGCCCCGGGACCCGGGCCGAGAACGCGGCCCAGCCGAAGGCCGGATCGTCGCCTGCGTGGGTGATCCAGATCGGCCGGTCCCTGCCGGCCAGGTCGGGGAACGGGACCGGTCCGTTCCGGGCGATCTCGGTGGCGAGGTCGGCGGCGTGGATGCCGCGGAAGTCTGGGTCACCCAGCTTCACCTCGATGGCGTCAGTCGAGCCGGCCAGCCACAGCACCAGCATTAGGGCTCCCACGGCGGCGGCCAGCCCGACCATCGTCACGGCGATGGCCCGCGGCACGTCGAGCCGCATTCCCCGGGCGACGGTCATGGCTTGCAGGCCCCTCTCGATCGTCGGCCGGTGGTGTGTCGGAAACCCGGGCCGTAGTTCGGTCCCACTGGGTCGGTCCCGGCGGGGTGCTGCCTAGTATCGCTCCGGTCCGGCGTCGATGACAGCAGGCGGCGACCATCCGACGAGACCGACCGTGAGGTCCGCAGGAGGCGACTGGCGTGGATCTGTTCGAATACCAGGGCAAGCAGTTCTTTGCCCAGTACGGCATGCCGGTATCGGACGGCGAGATCGCCTTCACCGTCGACGAGGCGGTGACGGCCGCCGAGCGGCTCGGCACACCGGTCATGGTCAAGGCCCAGGTCCACACCGGTGGCCGGGGCAAGGCCGGTGGCGTCAAGTTCGCAGCGACCATCGACGACGTCCGGCAGCACGCGACGAACATCCTGGGCCTGGACATCGGTGGCCACGTCGTGGGCCGGGTGTGGGTCGAGCGGGCCTCGGACATAGCCGAGGAGTACTACGCCTCGTTCACCCTCGACCGCTCGGCGAAGAAGCACCTGGGGATGCTCTCGGCCGAGGGCGGCGTGGAGATCGAGACGGTGGCCGACGAGAACCCGGATGCCATCGCCAAGGTCTGGATAGATCCAGTGGACGGTCTAGACGAGGCGGGAGCCCGGGCCTGGGTGGCTGCTGCGAACCTGCCCGATGCCGCCGTCGAGGGCACGGTTGACGTCCTCCAGAAGCTCTACACCGCATACGTGGACGGTGATGCCGACCTGGTCGAGATCAACCCGCTCATCCTCACGCCCGATGGCCGGATCCACGTGCTGGACGCGAAGGTCACCCTGGACGGCAGCTCGGTGTTCCGCCACGAGGACTACGCGGAGTTCGATGAGACGCAGACCCGGGACGAGCGGGAGACGGCGGCCCACGCCCGGGGCCTGCAGTACGTGGGACTGGACGGCTCGGTGGGCGTGATCGCCAACGGCGCCGGGCTGGCGATGTCCACCGTGGACGTGGTCAACCAGGTCGGGGGCAGCCCGGCCAACTTCCTGGACATCGGCGGCGGCGCCAACGCAGACGTCATGGCCGGGGCCCTGGAGGTCATCAACAACGACCCGGCGGTGCGGTCCATCTTCATCAACATCTTCGGCGGCATCACCAGGGGCGAGGAGGTGGCCAACGGCATCATCGGGGCCCTCGAGCGGGTCCGGATCGACGCCCCGATCGTGATCCGACTTGATGGCACGAACGCCGAAGAGGGTCGGGCAATCCTGGAGCCGCACCTGTCCGACACCCTGCAGATGGCGCCGACGATGCTGGATGCGGCCCGACGGGCCGTGGAGCTGGCCACAGCGGCGGGCACCGACGAGAACCGGGGGGTCTGAGCCGTGAGCGTCTTCGTCGACTCTGCCACGAAGGTCGTCTACCAGGGGCTGACCGGCAGCCAGGGCCGCTATTACGGCCTGCTGAACCGGGACTACGGCACGCGGGTGGTGGCCGGGACGAACCCCAGGAAGGCCGGGACCGACGTTGACGGCATACCTGTCTACGCTTCGGTCGCCGAGGCGGTCGCCGAGACCGGGGCCACCGCGTCGTGCATCTTCATCCCGGCGCCCGGGGTGCGCGACGCCGTGCTGGAGGCCGCCCGGGGTGGCGTGGAGTTCATCGTGGCGATCACCGAGGGTGTACCGGCCCATGACGAGGCCGACCTGTACAACCGGCTCCGCCGGGACTTCCCGGGCGTGCGGCTGCTGGGCCCCAACTGTCCGGGGATCATCTCGCCCGGCCAGTGCAACATAGGCATCACCGCCGGTCACATCGCCCTGCCCGGCGGTCCGGTTGGCATAGTGAGCCGGTCCGGCACGCTCACCTACCAGGCGCTGTACGAGCTCAAGGAGAAGGGCATCGGCTGCACGACGTGCATCGGCATCGGTGGCGACCCGGTGCCCGGCACGTCGTTCATCGACTGCCTGGCCGCCTTCGAGGCTGACCCCGACACGAAGGCCGTGATGATGATCGGCGAGATCGGCGGGTCGGCCGAGGAGGAGGCCGCCGAGTTCATCGCCGACCACATGACCAAGCCGGTGTCGGCCTACGTGGCCGGCGTGACCGCTCCGCCCGGCAAGAAGATGGGCCACGCCGGTGCCATCGTCTCGGGAGGTCGGGGAACGGCCCGGGCCAAGATGGATGCGCTGCGGGACGCCGGGGTCAGGGTCGGCCTGAACCCGACCGAGGCCGGCGAGCACATGGCCGACATCGTCGCCGAGCTGGGCTGACAGGGACCCGCCTGCCGTCCACAGGGGGCACAGGTCCGCCTTTCGTCCACAGGGGGCACGCCTGCCTGCCCCACCTCACTGCAATCCAGGGGAACGCGCCCGGTTCCGACCGCCATTTCGCCATCAGCGGTTGCGGGGGCCGCTGGTACGGTCGCCCCCATGTCGTTGGCGGTGCTGGTCTCGGGTACGGGCTCGATCCTGGATGCGATGGTGTCGGCCGGCCTGCCGGTCGCCCTGGTCGTGTCGGACCGACCGTGTCCGGCCATCGGGATGGCGGCAGACCATGACGTGGAGGCCGTGGTGGTGCACCGGGACTCCTATGGAGACGACTTCGACCGGGACGCCTACACGTCCCGCCTGACCGACCTGCTGGTCGACCGGGGGGTCTCGCTGGTGGCTATGGCGGGGTTCGGCACGATCCTTGGCCAGCCGATCTACGACCGCTTCGCCGGACACATCCTCAACACCCACCCCGCCCTGCTGCCCGCCTTCCCCGGCTGGCACGCGGTACGTGACGCTCTCGCCCATGGGGTGACCGTCACCGGCTGCACCGTGCACCTGGCGACCCTCGAGGTGGATGCCGGTCCGATCCTGGCCCAGGGGACCGTAGAGGTGCGTCCCGACGACGACGAGGTCAGCCTCCACGAGCGCATAAAGGCCGTCGAGCGGCGCCTCTACGTCGACACCATCCGATCCGTCCTGGGTGGCGAGCCGCCCGTTCCGGCGGGTGCCTCCGGTGGAGCATCGGCATGAGCGCCCCGACGGGCCGCCGGGCTCTGCTGTCCGTCTACGACAAGACGGGGATCGTGGAGCTCTCCCGCGGGCTGGTCGAGCTGGGGTGGGAGCTGGTCTCCAGCGGTGGAACGGCGTCCCTGCTGGCAGCCGAGGGCATTCCGGTGACCGGGGTGGCCGAGATCACACAGACGCCGGAGATGCTGGGTGGACGGGTGAAGACCCTCCACCCCGTGGTCCACGGCGGGATCTTGGCCGACCGGTCCGACCCGACCCACGTGGAGGACCTCCGCGAGCGGGGCATCACGCCCATCGACCTGGTGGTGGGCAACCTCTACCCGTTCTCGTCGAATCCGGACATCGAACTGATCGACATCGGTGGGCCGACCATGGTCCGTGCGGCGGCCAAGAACCACGCCCACGTCGGGGTCGTCGTCGATCCGGGTGACTACGAGGGACTGCTGGCAGAGCTCCGGGTCGACGGTTGGCTGGGAGATGCCACCCGCCGCCGCCTGGCCAGGGCGGCGTTCGCCCACACTGCGGCCCTCGACGCGGCGATCGTGGCCTGGTTCGACGCCGATCCGGCCTCCGACCACGTAGACGATCCCCTCAAGCCGTCCATGCACCTGGCCCTGGACCGGGTACAGGACCTCCGGTACGGCGAGAACCCCCACCAGGTGGGCGCCCGGTACCGGGCCATCGGGGCTACCGGGTGGTGGGACACCGCCGTGGTGCACGGTGGCAGGGCCATGTCGTACCTGAACCTGTTCGACACCGAGGCGGCGTGGCGGCTCGTGCAACTTCTCGGCGACGAGCCGTGTGCGGTTGTCGTCAAGCACGCCAACCCGTGTGGGGCCGCTGCCGGCTCCGACATCGCCGAGGCCTACGTGGCTGCCCACGGATGCGACCCGGTGTCGGCCTTCGGAGGGATCGTGGCCGTGAACCGTTCGGTCACCCTGGCCATGGCCGAGCCCCTGTCCGAGGTGTTCACCGAGGTGGTCGTGGCACCGGCCTACGAGCCGGACGCCCTGGCACACCTCCAGGCCCGGCAGAACCTCCGGATCCTGGAGGCCGGTGCGCCCAGCTGGCCTGAGCTCGACATCAGGGGGATAGACGGCGGCCTGCTGGTCCAGACCGCCGACCGGATCATCGCAGGGCCGTCCACGTGGCAGGTGGTCACCGACCGGGAACCCACCCAGGCCGAGTGGTCCGATCTGGAGTTCGCCTGGCGGGTGGCCACACGGGTGAACTCCAACGCCATCGTGCTGGTGAAGGACCGGTGCGCTGTCGGAATCGGTGCCGGCCAGCAGAACCGCCGCGACGCCGGACGCATCGCCGCCGAGAAGGCGGCAGGTCGGGCTATCGGCGGCGCCTGCGCCAGCGACGCCTTCTTCCCCTTCCGGGACGGCCTGGACGCTGCAGCCGAGGCAGGCGCCACTGCGGTGGTCCAGCCAGGAGGGTCGTTGCGCGACGACGAGGTAATCGCCGCCGCCAATGCCCACGGCATGGCGATGGTGCTGACCGGTGAACGCCACTTCCGACACTGAGATCCGGGCCGTTCGGCAGCCTCCGCGGGCCCGATAGCGTCGCTCCCATGAGCGCACAACTCCTGGAAGGTGGGCCGGTCGCCGAGGCCGTCCTGAACGATGTCCGGGCCCGGGTGGACGCCCTCAAGGCCGTAGGCGTCACGCCAGGCCTGGGCACGATCCTCGTCGGCGACGATGGGGCCAGTGCCGGATATGTACGCAAGAAGCACGAGACCTGTGAGTCGGTGGGCCTCGCCTCCAGCCACATCCAGGTCCAGGCCGGTGACCCCCCTGCGGCGCTGGACGAGGCCGTGGCCTCGTTCAACGAGGACCCGTCGGTCCACGCGTACATCATCCAGCACCCGGTGGCTGAAGGCTTCGACTTCAACGCCGCCCTGTCGGCCATGGATCCAGCCAAGGACGCCGATGGCCTCCACCCGACCAACCTCGGCAGGTTGGTGCTCCAGGAGGACGGTCCGGTGCCGTGTACGCCGGCCGGCATCCAGGCCCTTTTCGTGCACTACGACATCGACATCAGCGGCAGGCACGTGGTCGTGATCGGCCGCGGTCCGACCCTGGGCAGGCCGCTGTCGCTGCTGCTCACCACCAAGGCCCCGGGCGCCAACGCCGCGGTGACCGTGGTGCACTCGGCGGTTCCCGACCTGGCCGACCTGACCCGTGAGGCCGACATCGTCATAGCCGCCCTCGGCGTTCCGTCCTTCGTTCAGCCCGACATGGTGAGGTCGGGAGCGGTCGTGGTGAGCGGCGGCATCTCCTGGGAGGGTCGCAAGCTGCTGGCCGACGTCGACGAATCGGTGGGCGAGGTGGCGTCGTGGATCACCCCCCGCCTTGGTGGCGTGGGCCCGACCACGGTGGCCATGCTGCTGCGCAACACCGTCGAGGCTGCGGAGCGCTCCGTCTCCTAGCCGTACCGGCTCCCGGACCGGTGGCCCGGTCGGACCCCTGACCCGGCGGGTCGACGGCCCCGTTTGATGGCCCTGTGGCCCGGCGGCCCGACCCGACAGGCCGGCTGGTCCACTGGATGTTGACGGGTCGGGAATCGGTAGGGTCGGCCCCATGGCAGAGAAGATCACGATGGGCGCAGGCGGCGTCCTGAACGTTCCGGACGACCCGATCATCCCGTTCATCGAGGGTGACGGCACCGGGGTCGACATCTGGCCGGCAGCTCGTCTCGTGTTGGACGCCGCTGCGGCGAGGTACGGCCACTCCATCGAGTGGAAGGAGGTGCTCGCAGGGGAGAAGGCCTACAACGAGACCGGTGACTGGCTGCCCCAGGACACCGTCGACACGTTCTCCGAGTACATGATCGGCATCAAGGGCCCGCTGACCACGCCGATCGGTGGCGGGTTCCGCAGCCTCAACGTGGCCCTGCGCCAGATCCTGGACCTGTACGTGTGCCTGCGCCCCGTCCGCTGGTTCAAGGGTGTGCCCTCGCCGGTCAAGCGTCCCGATCTGGTCGACATGGTGATCTTCCGCGAGAACACGGAGGACATCTACGCGGGCCTCGAGGTGGAGGCCATGACCCCCGACGCCCTGAAGCTCCGGGAGCTGCTCGAGGACGCCTTTGGCTGGCGCATCCGTGAGGACTCCGGCATAGGGATCAAGCCCATCTCCAGGACGGGATCCCAGCGACTCCAGCGGGCCGCCCTGCAGTACGCGGTGGACCGCGGCCGTCCCCGCGTCCACTGGGTCCACAAGGGCAACATCATGAAGTTCACCGAGGGCGCATTCCAGAAGTGGGGCTACGAGCTGGTGCGCGACGAGTTCTCCGACGTGGCAGTCGGCTGGGACGACTGCGGCGGCGAGCCGGGCGACAGGATCCTCGTGCAGGACACCATCGCCGACATCGCCCTGCAGCAGGTGCTGACCCGACCATCGGAGTTCGACGTGATCGCCACCATGAACCTGAACGGCGACTACCTGTCAGATGCCCTGGCCGCCCAGGTCGGCGGCATCGGCATCGCGCCCGGTGGCAACACCAACTACGTGACCGGCCATGGAATCTTCGAGGCCACCCACGGCACCGCACCCAGGTACGCCGGTCAGGACAAGGTCAACCCGTCGTCGGTGTTGTTGTCCGGGGCACTCATGTACGAGCACATCGGCTGGCAGGACGCCGCCGACGACATCGTGCGTGCCATCGAGTCTGCCGTCTCCGACAAGATCGTGACCTACGACTTCGCCCGGCTGATGGACGGAGCCACCGAGGTCAAGTGCTCGGAGTTCGCCTCGGCCGTAGCCGACCGGCTCTGACCTGACCCCCGGAGACGCAGCCGTGCCGCGGTCCAGTACCGCCTCGGGGATCCCTGAGAGCGTGGTGAGGCGCGGGTGGCGGCTGACCCGACGTTCGCTGCGGGCCCATCCGCTGGCCCACGCCACGGCCATCATGGGCGCCAACGTGTTCGCCCTGGCCGTGGTGGGCTTCACCGTGGTCATCGGTCGGGTAACCGACGAGGTGATCGTTCCGGGCCTGGACGGCGACGGCGTCACCCGCCGGTCCCTGCTGATCGCGGTGGCCACTGTCGTGGGCATCGGCGTCGTGCGCGCTGCGTCGATCATGGTCCGCCGATGGTTCAACATGCTGGCGATCAGCAGGACCCAGCGGACCTGGCGGCTGGCGGTCACGGACCGGTTCCTGGACGTCCCGCTGGACTTCCACCGTTCCAGGCCGGCCGGCCTCCTGCTGGCCCATGCCGATGCCGACGTGGAGGTGGCCACCTCCATGCTCATGCCGCTGGCGTTCTCCATGTCGGTCGTGGTGCTGGCGCTGGCCTCGCTGGCCAGCCTGCTGGCCGTCCACCCATTGTTCGCGTGCGTAGCCCTGCTCCTGTTCCCGACGCTGACGGTGCTGAACCAACGCTTCACCAGGGCCGTCGAGGCACCATCGGCTCGGGGCCAGGCTGCGGTCGGCGTGCTCTCGGGCATCGCCCACGAGAGCCTCGACGGCGTGATGGTGGTGAAGACCCTCGGCAGGGAGCGCGAGGAGCTCGAACGGTTTGCCGAGGCGGCGGACGAACTGCGCGGGCACCGCCTGGAGGCCGGTCGGCTCCGCAGTGGATACGCGCCGGTCATCTACTCGCTGCCCAACCTCGGGGTCATCGTCCTGCTGGTCCTGGGCACGTGGTTGGTGGGCCGAGGGTCGGTGTCGATCGGAGACGTGGTCCGGGCCATGTCCCTGTTCAGCATCCTGACCCTGCCCATGGAGATCCTGGGCTACATGTTCCAGGAGATGCCGCGCTCGGTGGTCGCCATGGACCGCATCGACCGTGTCCTGGCAGTCAGCCCCGAGTCCAGGCCGGACCCCGTGCCCGACGTACCGGATCCGGTCGCCGTGGAGTTCGACCGGGTGTCCTACGCCCACCCGCCTGCCGGATTGGTTGCCGGTCGGGCCCCGACCGCCAGGACGCCCGTCCAGGCCCCGGTGCTGGTAGACCTGTCCTTCCGGGTGCGGCCCGGAGAGTCGGTCGCCATGGTCGGTGCCACCGGCTCGGGGAAGAGCACCGTGGTCTCCCTGCTCTGCGGCCTCGTCCCGCCAACCGGTGGCCGGATACTGCTCGGTGGAGTCGACGTCGCCGACCTCGGTTCGGACGGCGCAGCCGGCGTCGTGGCTCCGGTCCTCCAAGAGACCTTCCTCTTCGCCGACACCGTTCTGAACAACCTGACCCTGGGGCGCGACGTACCGGCCGAAGAGATCCAGGATGTCCTGGCCATCGTGGCGGCCGACGGGTTCGTGGCGTCGATGCCCGATGGCCTCGACACCGTGGTCGGAGAGCGGGGCGTGACCCTGTCGGGCGGACAGCGCCAACGCCTGGCCATTGCCAGGGCCCTGCTCCGTCGGCCCCGGGTGCTGGTGCTGGATGACTCCACGTCGGCCGTCGACCCCACCATCGAGGCCGGGATCCTCCGAAACCTCAGGGTCACGCCGTCGGCCGGACCTGCCAGCTCGGACCGAGCGGTGCCGACCCTGCTCGTCATAGCCCACCGACTGGCCACCATCCGCATGGCCGACCGGGTCCTGTTCCTGGACGGCGGGCGCATCGCCGCCTCGGGCACCCACGAGGACCTGCTGGACGTACCCGCCTATGCCGCCCTGGCCCGTGCCTACGAGGAGGACAGCCGGTGAGCAGCGCAGACCCGGCCCGCGAGGCGCGGGCGTTGGACGACATCGAGGGTGCCGGCGCCTTCGGCGTCCTTCGACGGGGGTTGGCCGCCTCGCCGGAACTCCGTGACGGGCTGGCCTTCACCGCCTGCATGGCCCTGGCCGTCGCAGGTTCCAAGCTGCTGGTACCGCTGACGATCCAGGCGGTGCTGGACGGCGCGGTCAGCACCGACGGCGTACGGATGGGACGGGTGCTGGTGTTGTCCGGAGGGGCCGCCGCGCTGGTCGTCGGCAGCATCCAGCTGGGCCGGGCCACCTACTACCGGTTGGTCCAGACGGCCGAGAACGTGCTCTACGGCCTGCGGGTGCGCACGTTCGAGCACCTCCACCGGCTGAGCCTCGCCGAGCACACGGCATCCAGCAAGGGCGCCCTAACGGCCAGGGTGACCAGCGACGTCGAGACCCTGACCAAGTTCGCCCAGTGGGGCGCCGTGGCGTGGATCATCAACTCGGTCCAGATCGTGGCCGTGCTGGCCATCATGGCCGCCTACTCGTGGCAGCTCACGCTGGTGACCCTCGGCCTGCACATCCCCCTGCTGCCGATCCTGCGCTGGATGCAGAAGCGCCAACTGCTCGCCTACGACCTGCTTCGTACCCGGGTCTCGGAGACCCTCGGGGTGATCTCCGAGACGGTGCACGGGGTCGAGGTGGTCCGTACCTACGGCTACCGGGAGCCGACCCGCCGTCGGATCCGATCCGCCGTAGACACCCAGTACCGACAGCAGATGGTGGCGGCCCGCTACTTCTCGCTGGTGCTGCCCGCATCCGACGCCTTCGGGGTGACGGCCATCGCCTCGGTCATCGGTGCCGGCGTCTGGTGGGGTGGTGGCTGGGGCGTGAGCTCGGGTGAACTGGTGGCGTTCGTGTTCCTGTCGAACCTGCTGGTGGGCCCGATCACCGAACTGGGCGAGGTGCTGGACCAGACCCAGACGGCGTTGGCTGGGTGGTGGAAGATCCTGGACGTGCTGGACACCGAGGTGGAGGTAGTCGACCCCGCCGAGCCGAGGCCGGTTCCCGGCGGGGCGCTGGAGGTGCGGGTCGAGGCCCTGGAGTTCGCCTACCGGACCGGCGACAGGGTCCTCCACGGGATCGACGCGGTGCTGCCGGCAGGTTCCTCGGTGGCGGTCGTGGGCGAGACCGGATCGGGAAAGACCACCTTCGTGAAACTGCTGGCCCGGCTGGCTGATCCGACGGCAGGTCTGGTGCTGGTCGGTGGGATCGACCTCCGGGACGCGTCACCCGACGACCGGCGAAGGGCCGTGCGGATGGTCCCCCAGGACGGCTTCCTGTTCGACACCACCGTCAGGGCGAACGTCCGCTTCGGCCGGACCGGTGCCACCGACGTCGACGTCGACGCGGCAATCAACCTGCTCGGCCTACGGGAGTGGGTGGACCGCCTGTCCGACGGCCTGGACACGAGGGTGGGCGAGCGGGGCGAGGGCCTGTCGGTGGGCGAGCGGCAGCTGGTGGCCCTGGCCAGGGCCCAGTTGGGCGATCCGGGGCTCCTGATCCTGGACGAGGCCACCTCGGCCGTCGACCCCGAGACCGAGATGGCCCTCGAGCGGGCGCTGGAGCGCCTTGCCGTCGGCCGGACCACGGTCAGCGTCGCCCACCGGCTTTCCACGGCAGAGCGGTCCGACTTCGTGCTGGTGTTCGACGCCGGCCGGATAGCCGAGCGTGGTACGCACGCCGAACTGTTGGACCGGGGCGGCATCTACGCAGGGCTCCACGCCTCGTGGATGGGCAACACCCGTGCCGTCGGGTCCGTCGGGACGTCGGACGTGGTTGGAACCGATGTCTGAGCCGCGGGAGCCGCTGGATCACCATGGCCCGGGAGAACCGCTGGACCCGGTGACGGGTCGGAGGGCCGGTGAGTGGGCCGCGGTGGTCGCCAGCCTTGCTCCCGTCGACGGGCCCTGGCCGCCTACGGGACCGATAGTGGTCGTGGCTCCCCATCCGGACGACGAGCTGCTGGCCGCCGGTGCCACCCTGGCTGCAGCCTCGGACGCCGGGACGGAGATAAGGGTGGTGGCCGTCACCGACGGCGAGCTGTCCCATCCGCACCTGACCGGGAGCGCCCGCGACGACCTGGTGGGTCGGCGGCTGGCCGAGACCGACCGGGCCTATGCGGCGGCCGGCATCGTGGCCTCCCGCCACCGCCTGGCGCTGCCCGACGGCGCCGCCTCGAACCATGCAGATCGGTTGGCCGACCAGTTGACGCCCCTGCTGGACGGCGCCGGCTGGTGCCTCGCTCCCTGGGAGGGCGACGGTCATCCCGACCACGACGTGTGCGGTCGGGTGGCCGGCGACGCCTGTCGGGACCTGGCGGTGCCGTTCGCGAGGTTCCCGATCTGGTCCTGGAACTGGGACGATCCGTCATCGCCGTCCATCCCGTTCGACGGGGCCGTGGCCTGGTCGTTCGATGACGACCTGAGGGCCCGCAAGCAGGCTGGCATCGCCGCCTACGCCAGCCAGGTGCGGCCCGCCGACGGTCACCGTCCGATTCTCCCGGCGGGGTTCCTGGAGCACTTCGCCCGGAACTCGGAGGTGTTCCTGCCGGTCGCCCGCTGAGCGGGCGACAGAACGATGCTGGCCTCATTCGGGCAGGCCCCGTACGTGAGCCGCGTGTCACGCCCACGCGCTGCGGACCGAGATCCGGGCGATCGGTAGCCTCGTATCCGTTCGACAGCCGCTTCCGAGGAGCATCCCGTGAGCCCCACCCCCGTCCGAGTCGCCGTAACGGGCGCCGCCGGCCAGATCGGCTACAGCCTCGTCTTCCGAATCGCCAGCGGTGCCATGCTGGGCCCGGACCAGCCGGTCGTCCTCCAACTCCTGGAGATCCCCCCGGCCATGGGAGCCCTAGACGGCGTGGCAATGGAACTCGACGACTGTGCCTTCCCGCTCCTGGCAGGTCTGGAGTTGAGCGACGATCCCGGGACCGCCTTCAACGGGGCGAACGTCGCCCTCCTGGTCGGTTCCCGTCCCCGGTCCAAGGGCATGGAGCGCCAGGACCTGCTGGAGGCCAACGGTGCCATCTTCACCGGCCAGGGGCGTTCCCTGAACGACCACGCGGCGGACGACCTGCGGGTCCTGGTGATCGGCAACCCGGCCAACACGAACTGCCTGATTGCCATGAACAGTGCACCGGACGTGCCCGACGAGCGCTTCACGGCCATGATGCGCCTGGACCACAACCGGGCCCTGACCCAGGTGGCCCAGAAGCTCGGCACGAGTGTCAACGACGTGTCGCGGATGACCATCTGGGGCAACCACTCCGCCACCCAGTATCCGGACCTCGTCCACTGCGAGGTTCCAGGTGGCACCGCCGCCGCGGTGATCGACGACCAGGCGTGGCTGGAGGGCGACTTCATCCCGACCGTGCAGCAGCGTGGGGCGGCGATCATCGAAGCCCGGGGAGCTTCCAGCGCAGCCTCGGCGGCCAATGCGGCCATCGACCACGTGCACGACTGGATGTCGGGTACCCCGGCTGGCGACTGGGTCTCCATGGGAGTTCCGTCCGATGGCAGCTACGGCGTGCCGGAGGGGCTGCTGTGCGGGTTCCCGGTCACCTGCGCGGACGGTGCCTACGAGGTCGTCCAGGGCCTAGAGATCGACGACTTCTCCCGGGCCCGCATCGATGCCTCGGTCGCAGAGCTGGCCTCCGAGCGGGACATGGTTCGGGATCTCGGGCTGATCTAGGCGGAGCACCCGGCCAGCGGGAGGCCTGCCGGTCGGCGGTAACCCGGTCAGCCGGCGCGGACCGCGGCGAACACGTCTCCCAGGCCGTCCATCACGGCCCGATGGTCCACCAGCACCCGTGGGTCGCCGCCCAGGACCACGTCGCCGTCGATCACCGCCCGTAGCGGGTCCAGGGTGCCGTTGGCCATGGCGGTGGCGGTGGACGAGTTGGTGGTGAAGCGGAGGTCCGGCTCGTCCGCCGGACCGGCGATAACCCCGACCGTTCCCCGCTCCATACGTACGTGCCAGGTGGCGCCGTCGACCACCCGGTACTCGAGGACCAGGACCACCTCGGTGGTGGCCTTCCGGAGCCCGTCATGGGTCGACGCCGCCACGTCCATGGCCTCGATCCAGGCGTCGGTGAGGGGCTCGACCACGGTTGCGCAGCCTAGGTGCCGGGTTCAGGCCGGTGGCTGCCGCATGGCGGGTGTACAGCCTGTTCCGCTCCGCCCGGACACTGCGGTGACGGCTACGGTCCGCTCCACCATCCCGGTCGCCACGGCCGGGAGCGGAGCCGAGGTGGGATTACGAAGGGATGACCGCGTGACCGAGATCGGGCGTGGCCAGAAGACCTACGACTACGGGCCCCGTCGCGGCCGGTGGCGTCGCCTGGAGGGCCCCGATGACGTCCTGGACCTGATGGACCACGGCGCCGACGGAATCGTGGCCGTGATCAGGGATGCGGGTGCCACGTTCCTGGGCCCCATCTTCGAGGAGTTGGCCGGCGTGGTGTGCACCGGTGGCACCATCCGGAGCCACATCGGGATAATCAGCCGGGAGTATCGGATCCCCGGTGTGATCGCCGCCGGGCTCACCTACGACCCGGACGACGGGACCGAGGTGGAGTTGGATGGCTCGGGCGACGAGGGCGTGATCTCTCTGGTGGCCGGATGATCGCCGATCCGGGCGGGGATGCCGACGGTGGTTCGGGTGGACCGGCCGCCTATGCCGACGGCGGGAACGGAGGCTCGGACCGTGACCGGGTGAACGCCTGGCTGGCCGCCATCAACCCGGTCACGAAGCGGCTGGTCGCCGAACGCACGTCCTACTCGTCCCAGCTCATCCCGGTCACCCCGTACGTGACCGTGTCGTGCATCGAGGCATTCCTGCGGTACCCGGAGGCGGTGGCCACGATCACAGCCGCCATGTCGCCAGAGGAGATCGGTGCAGCAGCCCGACGGCCCGGTTGTCAGGTCGACTCGGTGTTCCTGTGGGGGCTGGCCAACTTCTTCCTCATCGGCCGAAACGTCATGGCCATGGTCGACCCGACGCTGGACTCCGTCGAGCGGACCCACACCGTGCTCGACTTCTGGGCCCGCGCCTCACGGGCCTACAGGGGCGGCCGGCACCTGCATGCCGCCGAGGTGGGAAACCGCCTCGACGTGTTCCACCCCGACATGGTGTCCCACCTGGCCGCCGGGGCCGGTTGGGTGGACGACGAACGCCGTGACCGGATCCGTCGTGCCAACGCCACGATCATCAACCACCTCTTCCTGCTCTACTTCGACACCCGCGTGGGCCACGCAGACACCGGTCCGTACCGCCTGGATGATGGGCGCACCCTGATAGTCCGGGACTTCTACCGCCTGGCCGAGAGTGACTTCGCCTGGTCCGGCGTGGCCGCCAACGTGCCCCACCGCAACCTCACCGCGGCCCTGGTCCTGGGTCCGGAGGTGGACGTGACGATCACCGACTACGGGACGACCATCTCGACGCCCGAGAACTACCTGGACCACCTGACGGGGTTCGGGCTGTTCAGGACCGATGGGGTCGTACCCGGTGGGCTGCCGGTTCCGCTCTCGGACCGGGACCTGGAGGCCACTGCCGTTGCGGCGAAGGCCGCCCAGAGGCAGCACTACCGGGACATAGTCGCCATGGGCCGCGACGAGCGGATCGCCTGCGGGTCCTACGTCTACTTCACCTTCCTGCGACCGTTCGCCGAGATGGCCGGCGTAGCCGACGACATCGACTGGACGTGTCCCCGGGACACACCGGCAGATCTGTACCCGCTGGTCACCGCCGACATGGATCCGCCGGAGCGCGATCCGGACGCCGACATCTACCCGGCCTTCGCCTGAGGCGGATCAGCCTTCCGAACGGGCCAGGTGGTCGACGCCGAGCACCACGACGACGGCCGCCACGGCCAGGGCGGTCGGCACCACCAGGCCACCCGCGGCGTCCGGCCATCCGAGGCCGGCGCCTCCCACCGCCTCTTCAGCGTGGCGGCTCACCACGCCCACCCCGTAGGGCCATGGCCAGAGCACCCGCAGGGAACCCGCCATCAGCCCGACCATCACTGCCAGCACGTCGTCGTGGCGCCGTTCCAGCAGGCCGGCCAGCACCGAGGAGAAGCACGCCAGGCCGACCACCGCACCGATGCCGAACACTGCTGCGTCGACGAGCAGGCGCTCGTCCACCACCGCGATCACGGCGGAGTACATCCCGAGCATGAGCAGCAGGAATGAGCCGGAGATGCCCGGCAGGACCATGGCGCACACGGCCACCGCCCCGGAGGCCAGCAGCGCCAGGAGTGGCGGATCGGTTACCGGAGCACCCTGGAGTCCCAGTCCGGCGAACACCAGGACGGCCACCAGCGCGCCAGTGCCGAGACGCCCAGGTGTCCACGCCACGTTGCGACGTGTCACCAGCACCGAGGCCACCACCAGGCCCAGGAACAGGCCGGCCATGGGCTCCGGGTGGTCGACGAGGGCGTCCTCGATCACGCCGGCCAGCAGGACGACCGTGGTCAGCAGCCCGACCAGCAGGGGGACGAGGAACCACCAGTCGACCTCGCCCAGATGTCGGAGGCCGCCACGGAGATCGCCCCGGGCGAACCGGCCCAGCGCCCGGGAAGCGCAGCGAATGGCATCCAGCAACCGCTCGTAGATCCCGAACAGCAGGGCCAGCGTTCCGCCGGACACGCCGGGGACCACGTCGGCGGCTCCCATGCAGGCACCGCGCCCCACCTGGGTCAACACCGTGCGGGTGTCGGGACGGGTCGGGTCGTGGTGCTGCCCCGTGCCCGCCATCAGGCCCCTGTATCCCCGTCTGACACCAGGTAGGGGGCCAGGCGGGAGGCCATGTCCGCGGAGAAGCGGGTGGGCCTCCCGTTGGTGCCGGTCACCGCCGCGACCACCTCCTGGGTGGCGAGCACCTCGTCTCCGCGGAGGAGCCGTTGGCCCCACCGGGACGAGGCCCGACGCAGTTCCAGAACCTCCGTCTCGATGACCAGTGCATCGCCGGCGATCGCCGGGACCAGGAACCTGGTGGCGATCCGGGAGACGACGAACCGGTAGCCGTCGCCCTCCAGGTCGTGGAGGCCGAGCCCCGCCTCGTCCAGCAGCTCGATTCGGCCGGTCTCGAACAACTGCACGTAGACGCTGTGATTCAGGTGGCCGTAGGGGTCCAGCTCGTAGAAGCGGACCTTGACCGGATGGCGATGGGGAGCGGTCGGAGCATTCGGCACGCGGGTGACGCTAGCCGTCGGCGTTCCCGGGGCCGGGGCCGCCCAGGGGCTGTCGGCGGGCTGGCGTCCGATGGCACAGGGCTACCCTCGACTCCATGGCGGGTACAGGCTCACCGTTCGAAGTCGAGATCCATTCCGAGGTGTTCGAGCCGGAGTCCGCGGCATCGGAGGGCGGCGCGGTTCTGCTGGTCTCGGGAGCCGATTCGCACTGCACGCGCTGGACGCCGGAGTTGATCCAGCCACTGCTGGCCCTCGGCCATCGCGTCGTGCGCTACGACCACCGGGACAGCGGCCTCTCGACCAAGGTGCCTGTGGAGGTCGGCTACACGCTGGACGATCTCGCCGATGACGCCTGCGCGGTCATGGACGGCCATGGGATCGACCGGGCACATCTGATCGGCCGATCCATGGGGGGCATGGTCGGTCAGGTCATGGCGCTGGACCATGCCGACCGGGTGGTCACGTTGACGCTGCTGGGCTCCACCCCGGGTCTGGGCGACGAGAGCCTGCCCCCGGCCGCCGACTGGCTGGTCGACAGGATGGCAGAGCGGCTCTTCGCCCCACCCCCGGCCAGCCATGGGGAACGGGTGGCCTGGATCGTGGAACTGGACGAGATGTTCGCCGGGAGTCGCTATCCGGTGGCCATCGAGGACCGGATCCGGGTGGCCCTCGATGAGGTGGAGCGGTGCTGGTATCCGGAGTCCGGACACGGTCCGGCGGTCAACTCCTCGCCCTCCCGGCTCGACCGGCTGGGTGAGGTGGTGGCGCCGACCCTCGTCGTGCACGGAACTGCGGATCCGGTGTTCCCGGTCGAGCACGCCCTGGCTTTGGCCGAGGGGATTCCCCGCGCCGAACTCTGGCTGGTGGAGGACCTGGGCCACGAGCTGCCCGATGGCCTCGTGCCCGAGTTCATGGACTGCATGAGGGCCCACCTGGTCCGCGGGGCGTGACTTGACCCACCTGCAGGCCGGCCTGCCGGCCTGAACGCGTGGACCGACCATGCCGGACGCGGAAACGACGCCCTCCCGGCGGGTGGGAAGACGCCGTTCCGTCGGGGCCCTGTTCGAGTCGTCGCGCGTCAACGTTCTCCATGGCCCAGCAGGGCTTTGGTCGCGAGAGCGTGAGGGGACCGGCTCGGTGCAGGGGCCTCGGGCTCACCCGCCAGGCGGGGCTCGACACCGTCCTTCGAACCGGTCGGATCGCACGTCGTGCCCTCCCTCGATCGCGATTGGGGACTGCGTCGATCACCACCCCGCCGAAGGGGCGAGACAGCTTTGACACCGTCGCGCCACGGGGCTCATCTGTCAACCGCTGTGGCCATCTTGATTGGCGAATGCCGGGTGCTGATTGGCGAATGCCGGGTGCCGGCCGTCAGCGCTGACCGGCCAGGGCCCGGTTCCTGACCTTCGCCTTCACGTAGTCGCGGTTCATGAAGGCGATGAAGTCGAGCGAGATCTCCTTCGGGCAGGCCTCCGAGCACTCGCCGTGGTTGGTGCACGAGCCGAAGAACTCCTCCATTGTTTCCACCATGGACTCGGTCCTGCTCCACCGCTCGGCCTGGCCCTGCGGGAGCAGCCCGAGGTGGCCGAGCTTGGCCGATGTGAACAGCTGTGCCGCCGAGTTCGGGCAGGCGGCCACGCAGGCGCCGCACCCTATGCAGGCGGCGGCGTCGAATGCCTGGTCAGCGGCCACCTTTGGCACCGGGATCAGGTTGGCATCGGACGCCGCACCCGTACCGACCGAGATGTAGCCTCCGGCCTCGATTATCCGGTCCAACGGGGAGCGGTCGACGGCCAGGTCGCGAATCACCGGGAATCCGGCAGCCCGGAACGGCTCGACCACGATCTCGTCGCCGTCCCGGAACTCCCGCATGTGGAGTTGACAGGTGGCCGTGGCCTTCTGGGGGCCGTGGGCCCGGCCGTTGATCATGACGCCGCAGGTGCCGCAGATCCCCTCACGGCAGTCGCTCTCGAAGGCCACCGGCTCCTCGCCGGCGCCGTTGAGCTGCTCGTTCAGCAGGTCGAGCATCTCCAGGAACGAGGCGTCGGTGCTGATGGTCTGCTGGTGGACGTCGAACCGGCCCGCGTCGTCGGGGCCGTCCTGGCGCCACACCCTGAGGGTGACGCTGATGGTCTCGCCGTGTCCTCCGGCCATGTCGTCGTGGTCCTCTCCGGTTCCGGTCTTTCGGTCTATTGGTCCCTGTCGCGCGGTGCGCCTGGCCGGCCCCGCCGCCCTACTTGTAGGAGCGCTGTGACAGCGCCACGTTCTCGAAGGTCAGCTCCTCGCGGTGGCGGGTCTGGGCCATGCCCTCGCCGTGCCATTCCCATGCCGCCACGTGGGCGAAGTTCTCGTCGTCCCGCTGTGCCTCACCATCAGGGGTCTGATGCTCCTCACGGAAGTGGCCGCCGCAGGACTCCTCCCGTTGGAGGGCGTCCCGGGCCATCAGCTCGGCCAGGTCGAAGAAGTCGGCCACCCTGCCGGCCTTCTCGAGTGACTGGTTGAGCGTCGCCGCGCTGCCCAGCACACGCACGTCCCGGCGGAACTCGTCGCGGAGCGCCGGTATCTCGGTCAGGGCCTTCTCCAGCCCGGCCCGGTTGCGGGCCATGCCGATGTACCCCCAGACGAGCCGCCCCAACTCCCGGTGGTAGTGGTCCACCGATCTGGTGCCGTTGATCGACAGCCAGCGCTTCTGCTCCTCCTCCACGCCGCGCACGGCCTCGGTGAACACGGGGTCATCGGTCGGAACCGCCGACTGGCCCAGGAGGCCCGCCAGGTCGTCGCCGATGGTGTACGGGAGTACGAAGTAGCCGTCGGCCAGGCCCTGCATGAGCGCGCTGGCCCCCAGCCTGTTGGCCCCGTGGTCGGAGAAGTTGGCCTCGCCGATGGAGTACAGGCCGGGCACCGTGGTCATCAGGTGGTAGTCCACCCAGAGTCCACCCATCGTGTAGTGGATCGCCGGGTAGATACGCATGGGCTGCTCGTACGGGTTCTCACCGGTGATCCGGTGGTACATGTCGAACAGGTTCCCGTACTTGGCCGCGATGGCCTCCACCCCGTCGCGGGCTATTGCCGCCTGGAAGTCCAGGAACACGCCGTTCTTGAGCGGGCCCACGCCGCGCCCTTCGTCGCACACCGTCTTGGCGTTCCGGGAGGCCACGTCACGCGGTACCAGGTTCCCGAAGGCCGGGTACTTGCGCTCCAGGTAGTAGTCGCGCTCGGACTCGGGCACGTCGGCCGCAGCCCTGGCGTCATCGAACGCCGTGGGGACCCAGATCCGTCCGTCGTTGCGGAGCGACTCGGACATGAGGGTCAACTTTGACTGGAAGTCGTCGCTGACCGGGATGCACGTCGGGTGGATCTGCGTGTAGCAGGGGTTGGCGAAGAAGGCACCCCGCCTGTGGGCCCGCCAGGCCGCGGTGACGTTGCACATCATCGCGTTCGTGGAGAGGAAGTAGACGTTGCCGTAGCCCCCGGTGGCCAGCACGACGGCGTGTGCCGAGTGTGGCGTGACCTCGCCGGAGAGCAGGTCGCGGGTGACGATCCCGCAGGCCCGACCGTCTTTGAGGACAACGTCGAGTAGCTCCGCGCGGCTGTGCAGCTCGACGGTTCCGGCCGCCACCTGGCGCATGAGGGCCGAGTAGGCACCGATCAGGAGCTGCTGTCCGGTCTGGCCCCGGGCGTAGAACGTGCGCGACACCTGGGCGCCGCCGAACGAACGGTTGTCCAGCAGCCCGCCGTAGTCGCGTGCGAACGGCACGCCCTGGGCCGTGGCCTGGTCGATGATGTTGACCGACACCTCGGCGAGCCGGTGGACGTTGGCTTCCCGGGACCGGTAGTCGCCGCCCTTGACGGTGTCGTAGAAGAGGCGGTGCACCGAGTCGCCGTCGTTCGGGTAGTTCTTCGCCGCGTTGATGCCGCCCTGTGCGGCGATGCTGTGCGCCCGTCGGGGGCTGTCGTGGAAGGTGAACGCCTTCACCCGGTAACCCAGCTCGCCGAGCGAGGCGGCCGCCGAGGCGCCGGCCAGGCCCGTGCCCACGACGATGATGTCGAACTTCCGCTTGTTGTTGGGGTTGACCAACTTCATGGAGAACTTGTGGTTCTCCCACTTGTCCGCCATGTCCCCGGCCGGGACCTTCCCGTCCAGGCGTGGGCTGGTTCCCGTGCCGGTGTCCACGTGGGTATCCATGGTCACGGTGACACGCTCCCCGCCGAATCGGTCGTGTTCCCATCGGTGGTATGCCCGTCGGCCGCCGAACCCTCGGCCTCCTCGGCCAGGCAGGCGTTGCCCTCGACCTCACCGACCGGACAGACCCGTTCATCCTCGTCGATCAGCCCGGCCTGGGTGAGGATCGGGAAGCTCAGGTTTCCAACCAGGATCAGGCCTGCCAGCGCCGTGGCCAGGGTGCGTCGCAGGTGGTTGTAGCGGGGGTTGTTCACCCCGAGGCTCTGGAACATCGACCAGGCACCGTGGAATACGTGCCACGCCAGGGCGATGTTGGCCACCACGTAGATGATGGCCACCGGTAGGTAGCCCATCGACTCGGCGACGTTGTGGTACGGGTCGCCCGACACGAAGTCGTCGCCCAGCCACCAGCCCCAGGTCAGGTCGGCCAGGTGGAACAGGACGAACAGGGCGATGATCGGACCGGTCCAGCGCATGGTCCGGCTGGCATAGGTGGCGGCCACGTGGTCCCGGCCGCCCTCGTACTTCTTGGCGCCGCTGATGCGACCGGCCTTCTCGCTGGCGTTGCCGCTCATCCGACTGAGGGTGATCGCCGAGTGGAGGTGGACGACGAACATGGTGAACAGGCCGAGGCGCATCAGCCACAGCACGCCACCCTTGGGGACCAGGCCACCGCCGATGGTCCGCAGGGACTCGGCGTACTCGTGCATGCGGGCCGGACCCTCGTACACGTGGAGGTTGCCGACCATGTGGACGATGACAAAGCCGATAAGGCCGATGCCGGTCAGGGCCATGACCCACTTGCGGCCGACCGCCGACTGGTAGAGGTTCAGCGGGAAGGGCCATTCCCGTCCGCGTGGTCGGACCGGTGCCACGCGGTAGCGCTGGTCGGTGGTCTGTGCCATGGACTCTCTCCTCGGGAGATCACCGTGGCGGCAGGCGGGCCGGGATGATCGCCGGGACGAGGGTAGCGCGTGGTCGTTGGGACGGTCCGTGCGGATGGTGGGGCCAGATAGCGGATCGCCGGGCTGGATGACGGGCCCGGTGGACCGCCGGGTGACGTGTCGCGTCGGCCGACCTTCAGCCTGCGCCGATGCGGCCCCGGTAGTGGTTGGTGGCGGTCCGCTCGCCGTCCGGGCCGGAGCGTTCTCCACTGCGTGTTCCGCCATCTGGTCCGGGCTGCGTCACCTGCAGGTCCAGCACCACCTCGCCGGTGGCGTCGCCGAGTCGATGTTCGACCGTCCCTATCAGGGTGACGGAGTCCGCCTCGATCGAGCCACCCCACGACCATGTCTCATCCCGGCCGGCCACGGTGAGCACGGCGTCCACCCGGACGTGGTCTATCGGAGTCCGGCCGTCGTGGACGACCAGTATCCGGCAGCGCATCGTCGACCTCGGGGTGATGGACACGGGTGGAGGGTCCGCCACCACGATCGTCTGCGCGCAGGCTGCGGCGACGGCCTCGAAGGCCGGCTTCGGAACCCGACCGTGGTCCAGCAGGGAACCGGAGATGGCCGGGGACCCGTCCAGCAGGCGGTCGAGGGCGAAGCCCCCGGTGGGGAGGTACTTGCGACGTCGCAGTGACTCGATCTGGATCCGCAGCAACTCGGCCTGATGGCGGCGGGTGGCTGCCGCCCATGATCCGGCGTCCGGATGGTCGGCCGGCGGGAACCGCCGGATCAGCACGTCTGCTTCGGCTCCGTACTCGGCGGCCAGACGCAGCATGTCGACGTCTGGCCAGGTGGCCGGGTCGAGGGTGCCGTCGTCGAGGGCGGGAGAGCCCTCCGGAACCGACTGGGACCCGAATGCCGACACGAAGCGGCCGACCCGGGGCAGGCGGTCCAGGTAGTCGGTCAGGTCACCGCGCCGACCGCTGTACCAGCCGAACCACAGGTGGCTGTCGGCGTCGTCCAGGTGGGGCAGGTTGGGGAGGACCCCTGAATGGCTGATGACCGGTCGGGACGGGTCGGCCTGGTCCAGTGCCCTGCGGACCGTGCGGTCCAGGACGGTTCGGTTCCAGGTCGGCCGCTGCTGCTCCAGCAGCCGCGGCGCTGCCCGGGTGCGGTCGACCGGGTCGGGAGAATCGTGCCCGCACCACACCACCACCGACGGATGGTGGCCCAGCAGGTCGACCATTTCCCGGGCCTGTCGGGCCGCCTGTCCGCGTACCCCCCGGTGGTAGCCGCCGGTCAGGGGCATGTCCTGCCAGAGCAGCATCCCGGAACGGTCGGCCGCCTCGTACAGGGCTGGCGCCGATACGTGGCCGGCCACCCGCAGCAGGTTCAGGCCGGCCTGGCGAGCCCGGTCCAGGTCGGCGGCGGCCGATTCGACGGTCACCGATGACAGGCGGCGGTCCAGGGGCGGGACGATTGCCCCACGCAGGAACAGCCGCTCGCCGTTCACCTGCCAGATGTGGTCGCGCATCCGGACCGACCTGAAGCCGATGGTGCGGACCGCGGTGTCGCTGACCAGGCCGTCCTCGGTGGCCACGTCCAGCACCACGTCGTTGAGGGGCTGGTCGCCGAGCTCGGCAGGCCACCACAGGGGGGGGCGTGGTACCCGAACCGTCCACTCCACCCGGTTCTCGCCCCCGGCCAGCGGTTGGCCGTGGCGGTGGTCGATGCCCAGAACCCGGGTCCGGAACACAGCGGACCGTGGACGGTCGGCGTCGACCACTGCGCGCAACGCCAGGGTGGCCACGTTGTCGGTGGCGCGGGTGCACACCACGCGGACGTGGCGGAGGTGGATCGGTCCGGTCCGGTGGAGGCGTACCGGTCGCCAGATGCCACCCGGGTTCACGTCCCCGGGGCCGCCCTGGGTGGAGCCGGTGAGGGTGCGCTTCTCGTCGGGGTTGCCGACCTTTGGACATGTGACCTCCACGGCCAGCAGGTGCTCGGATCGGGAGCGGGCGGCATCGGTGACCTCGAGGGCGTGGCGGTGGAAGTACCCCTCGGTGGGGCCGAGGTAGGAACCGTCCAGCCAGACGTCGCCCTGGTAGGCCACCCCGTCCAACTCCAGCCAGAGCCGCTGGTCGGTGGCCGGTTCCACGGTCGGGAACCGGGTCCGGTAGAGCAACGGGCCCTCTTCCCCGCTGAAGTCGGCCTCGTCCTGCCAGTGCCCGGGGACGGCGACCTCCGTCCAGTCGCCATCGTCCAGGTCGTCGGCGGGGAAGGTCCGGCGGAGGGCGTCGTCGGCCACATGGGCCCGCCAGGGCCCCGGGAGCTCCATGACGGCGACGCTACCGGTGGCTCGGCGGTTGGGCGGGGCGACTGCGCGGCTTCCCGACGTGGCTGGACGGCGGCGAGAACTCTCCTACCAGGGTGACCGCTACCGGGGTGCGGTTGCCAAGGTGTCTGTAACAGGGGTGCGGTTACCAAGGTGCCGGTCACCGGGGTGCCCGTCACTAGGGTGCCCGCCATGACGCGACCGACCACGCTTGGTGAACTGCGTTCGGTCGGCTGGGAGTCGGTGCCGGTAGCCGAGGAACTCCGCCGCAACGCGGCGGCAAGGATCCGGTCCGGGGAGCCGTTGTTCCCGATGGTCCTGGGGTTCGAGGACACCGTGCTCCCACAACTCGAGAACGCCCTGCTCGCCGGGCACGACGTGATCTTCCTGGGCGAGCGGGGTCAGGCCAAGACCCGACTCATCCGGAGCATGACCGGGCTCCTGGACGAGTGGATGCCGATCGTCGTCGGGTCGGAGATCAACGACGATCCGTACCGGCCGGTGTCCCGCCACGCCAGGGTCCTGGTGGCCGAGCTTGGCGACGACACCCCGTTGGGCTGGGTGCACCGCGATGACCGCTATGGGGAGAAGCTGGCCACCCCCGACACCTCGATCGCAGACCTGATCGGTGAGATCGACCCGATCAAGGTGGCGGAGGGCCGCTACCTGTCCGACGAGCTGACCCTCCACTACGGCCTGGTGCCTCGGACCAACCGCGGCCTGTTCGCCATCAACGAGCTCCCGGACCTGTCGGAGCGCATCCAGGTCGGCCTGCTGAACGTGCTGGAGGAACGGGACATTCAGATCCGGGGCCACCGGATCCGCCTACCCCTGGACGTGGTGATGTTCGCCTCGGCCAATCCCGAGGACTACACCAACCGGGGTCGCATCATCACCCCGCTGAAGGACCGCTTCGGCTCCCAGATCCGGACCCACTACCCCCTGGACGCCGATGTCGAGATGGACATCGTGGAACAGGAGGCGTCCATCCCCGAGGTCGACGGGCTGACCGTGGCCGTGCCCGAGTTCATGAGCAGGGTTGTGGCGACGATCAGCCACGAGGCCCGACGCAGCCCGCACCTGAACCAGCGGTCCGGGGTGTCGGTGAGGATGAGCGTCGCCAACCAGGAGGCGATGGCGGCCAGCGCCATCCGTCGGGCCCTGCGGTCCGGTGAGACCGTGGCGGTGCCCAGGGTGTCGGACCTGGATGCCCTGACCGCCTCGATGGCCGGCAAGGTCGAGGTCGACAGCATTGACGAGGACCGGGACGGCGAGATCCTGGATCGGATCGTCCGGGCGGCCGTCCTGGGGGTGTTCCGTGAGGTGGTCCCCGGTGAGCTGCACCGGGGCGTGGTCGAGGCCTTCGAGGAGCACGATGGCGTGTCGGTCGGTGAGGCCGTGGGGTCAGCCGCCTACGCGGAGGTGGCCCTGGAGATTCCGGCGCTGGCCACGGCGGCCGCCGTCCTCCTGGGAGACGAGCCGGATGGGAGCGATCCTCCACCGGCGCTGGTCGCCAGTGCCGTGGAGCTGGTGCTCGAGGGCCTGCACCTGTCCAAGCGCCTCAACAAGGTGACGACCGGAAGCGGGTCCCGCTACCGGAACCGCGGTTGACCAACCCGCCGGGCGGGTTGCCCTGCGGGGAGGCGCATTCCGATGTGTGGCGCGTCACGCCCTACGGGTCATGACACCGGCGTCGAAGACCACGCGGTCGCCGACCCGGGTCTGGAACAGCACCCGCTCGCCATCGGGCCCGTCGTCCACCCAGGCGCGTACGTCCAGCGTCTCCCCGGGCATGACCGGCGACCTGAACCTGCCACCCATGGAGGCGAACCGTGCCGGGTCGGAGTCGCAGAGCGCGTGCAGGAGCGCGCGGCCGATGAACCCGTAGGTGCACAGCCCGTGGAGGATCGGGGTGTCGAAGCCCGCCCCAGCGGCGAAGGTCGGATCGGAGTGCAGCGGGTTGCGGTCGCCGCTGAGCCGGTAGAGGAGGGCCTGGTCGCGCCTGATGTCGTAGGTGACCACGTGGTCGGCCTCGCGGTCGGGGAGCTCCCAGTCGTTGGACGGGCCACGGTCGCCACCCCAGCCGCCCTCGCCGCCGATGAACAACCCCGAACGGGTGGACCACAGCGGGTTCCCGTCGGGATCGGTGACGTCGGTCTCCAGGTACACGAGCGCCGCCTTGCCCTTGTCGTATATCTCTCCGACCTTCCCCGTGGCGATGCCCGAGCCCGCGGCGGAGATCTCCCGGTGGCAGGTGATCTCCTGCTCGGCGTGGAGCAGGAACATGGGGTTGAAGTCGCCGAAGCCGGGGCTCCGACCGCCGGCGATGACCACACACTGGGTGGGAAAGGCCCGCTGCGCGATGCCGTCCGAGTTCTCGGTGGTGAATTCCAACTCGAAGCCGGTGGGGTCGGCTACGCCGGCACCGATGCCGAGGGAGTAGAGCAGGCTCTGCTTGGAGGTCCAGGAGATCTCGGTCGGTTCGCCGACCGAACCGGCGGCGTCGGGGTTGATGGGCATGGGAACTCCATGGTCTCGTGGCGGCTAGTCGTTGTCGGCCGTCGTTGTCGGTAGGCACGGGCGCGCCGTCGTGGCTGTCGGTGTGGGCCGACGCTACGGGAGGGTTCCGGTGACGGCCCAACCGCGGACCGAGGCTGGGGGCCGAGCCGACGGGGCGCCGTCCGGAACGTCGCCCGAAGGTGGTCGCCTAGCCGACGGGTAGCCGTCCGGAACGCCGGGGCTAGGGTCGATCCGTGACACGTTGGCGACGTCGGACACGCCGTCGGGTGACTCGACGGTCCACCTACTCCCGGTGGGACGGCACCCAGGACGTCCCGGACCTCGATGCCGATGCCCTCCTCCAGGCCATGGGCGACGAGCTCATAGAGCACGGTGACCCCGAGGCGGCCCTGCGACGCATGATGCAGCACGGCCTCGACGTCGGGGGCCACCATCTTCAGGGCATCCGGGAGATCCTCGAGAAGTTGCGCCGTGCCCGGCGGGAGCGCCTGGAGCGCGACGACCTGGGCGGTGTGTTCGGCGAGATCGACGACGCCCTACGCGAGGTGATTGACGTGGAACGGACCGCCCTGGATGGTCCCGGACCGGACGCGACTGATCGGGGTGCGCCCGTCGTGGACGAGGCCCGGCAGGCCCGCCGAGACCACCTGGACCTCCTGGAGCACGAGAACCTGGCCGGGAAGGTCCGCGGACTCCAGGAGCACGACTTCGCATCGGAGGAGGCCCGGCGACGCTTCGAGGAGCTCCTGGAGAAGCTCCGCAACCAGCTCATGCAGCAGCTCGTGCAGCAGGTCTCCGACGCCACGCAGGCCATGACGCCCGAGGACCGATCCCGTATGGCCGACATGCTGGCCGAGCTGAACCGGATGCTCGAGCAGCGGGCAGAGGGCCTGGAGCCGGACTTCTCCGCCTTCATGGAGCGGTTCGGGGACTTCTTCCCCGAGAATCCGCGGACGCTGGACGAGCTCCTGGAGGTGCTGGCCCGTCGCATGGCGGCCATGCGGCAGGTCCTCAACTCGATGGCGCCCGAGCAGCGTGCCCAGCTCCAGGAGCTTTCCGACCAGCTGATGCAGGACCTGGACCTCCAGTGGCAGGTCTCCCGACTGGGCGACTCGCTGCGCGACATCTTTCCGCGGATGGGATGGGATGAGTCCCACGAGTTCACCGGCGACCAGCCCCTCGACCTGGGCGGAGCCCTCGAGGCGATGGAGGAGCTGGCCGAGCTCGGGCAGCTCGAGCAGATGCTCCGGGGGGCGTCCTCGCCCGGCGCCCTGGCCGAGGTGGACACCGACCGCGTCCGGGACCTGCTCGACGAGGAGTCGGCGGAGAGCCTGGATCGCCTGGCCGAGATGACACGGCTGCTCACCGAGGCGGGCCTGATCGACAACACCGAGGGCCACCTGACCCTCACGCCGAGGGCCATCCGGCGACTCGGGCAGAATGCCCTGGCCGACCTCTACCGGCGACTCAGCCTGGACCGGTCCGGACGCCACGAGCAGCCGCGGGCGGGGCTGGGCCACGAACGTGAGTTCACGACCCGCCCGTGGGAGTTCGGCGACCCCTTCGACCTGGACATCGAGCAGACGGTCCGCAATGCGGTCTCCCGGGCCGGTGCCGGCGTCCCGGTGGTCCTCGCTCCCGAGGACTTCGCCATCGAACGCACCGAGTCCGAGGTCAGGGCCTCCACGGTCCTGATGCTGGACCTCTCCCTCTCGATGCCGATGCGGGGGAACTTCCTCCCGGCCAAGAAGATGGCGATGGCCCTGCACTCGCTCATGTCCACCCGGTTCCCCAGGGACTTCCTGGGCGTTGTCACGTTCAGCGAGGTGGCCAGGGAGATTCGACCGGAGCGACTCCCCGAGGTGTCCTGGGACTACGTGTACGGCACCAACATGCAGCACGGCTTCGCGCTGGCCCGTGCGATCCTGGCCCGCCAGTCGGGTAACAGGCAGATCATCATGGTCACCGATGGCGAGCCGACGGCCCACCTGGCAGACGACGGCCGGCCGCTGTTCAGCTACCCGCCCACCCGGGAGACCGTGGACCGGACGCTTCGCGAGGTGCGACGGTGCACCCGTGAGGGCATCCGCATCAACGTCTTCGTGCTGGATGCCACACCGCACCTGGCCCGGTTCATCGAGGACATCACCCGGATGAACGGGGGGCGGGCCTTCTTCACCACCAACGAGAACCTGGGCGACTACGTCCTGGTCGACTTCGTGGAGAACCGCAGGGTGGCCCGCTGAGCCCGGAGTTTCCCGTAAAACCGTGATTCCACTTGCAATTCCGGGAATCACAGTGGTGTAATTCCACTGCTGGGACTTCCTCACGGGGATTTCCCCCATCGGGGGGACGTGCAGGCCAGCGGAAAGGCGGCAGTGACGATGGGAATCATCGCGAAGCCCGATCTGGACACGGACTGGAAGGACTACTCCAACTGCCTCGGGGTGGATCCGGACCTGTTCTTCCCGGAGCGCGGTGCGAGCACCAGGGAGGCCAAGGAGGTCTGCCGGAGTTGTGTCGTCCAGAACGACTGCCTCGAGTACGCCCTGCAGAACGGCGAGAAGTTCGGCATCTGGGGCGGTATGAGCGAGCGCGAGCGGCGCCGCATCCGGCGCCAGCGCGCGCTGGAGCGACAGGCCGCAGAGCGGGCTGCCGAGGCGGTCTGACCGGCGGCCGTGGGCGGGCGGTCAACGAGCTAGGCCCATGAGTAGGGTGTACCCATGAACGCTCTAGCAGTGCTGGGTACCCAGGAGCTCCTGATCGTGGGCATAGTGGTTCTGGTCATGTTCGGTGGTAGCCAGATTCCGAAGCTTGCCCGCAACCTGGGCCGGGCCCAGAAGGAGCTCCAGAAGGGGCTGGCCGAGGGCCAGGCCGAGGTCGACGGCGACACCGACTCCTGAGCCAGCGGTGCCATCGGCCCGACCGACCCGGTGAGGTGATGGGTACACTGCCGGGCCGCCAGTCGACCAGCGGGCACCGCCGTGCCGGCCCCTCTCTCCAGGAGTGATCCACGCCGATGAGCAACTTCACCGAGGAACTCCCGCCACAGCCGCCGATCGGCGACGTGAGGGTCGTATACCTGGGCCCGGCCGCTCCCCACTGGGAGGTCCGTTCCACCTTCGGCGATGCTCGGTTGATCGAGTCCTTCCGGGACCGGGTACACGCCCGCCTGATGCTGCTCCCGCCGCATGACCCGCAGTTCCGACGCAACCGCGAGCGCATCAACCGCGATGCCGAGCGCGAGAACGTCCTCATCTCGTGGGACCTCGGCTACGAGGAAGACGAGGGCTAGAACCCACGCATGGGCCACCGTCCCTCGGCCAGCGGACACCTGCCCCATGTGACGGGATCAGCCCCGGCTGGAACGGGAGCATCCCCGACCAAAAGGACAGCAACCCCGACGATGGTCGGGGCTGCTGCCGGAACGGGGCGTGGAGGGGTCGCCCCGGGGGATCAGGCGGCCACGGCCACCAGCTCGTCCTTGCGTGCCGCGGCACGTCGGGCCTTCAGCATTCGGCGACGCTGGCGTTCCGAGCAGCCGCCCCAGACGCCGTGCTCGACGCGGTTGGCCAGCGCGTACTCCAGGCACGGCGCGGTGACGGTGCAGTCTGCACAGACCAACTTGGCTATCTCGACGCCGATGCCGTCGTGGGGAAAGAAGACCTCGGGATCGCTGCTCGCGCAACTCCCCCGTGCCATCCAGATCGTGTCCATGGGTCGTTGTTCTCTACTTTCTCGTCGGCTCCGCCCGTGACTGGCGTATTTCTCCCACATCGGACCGAAAACCCCGGTAAAGCCCGGATATTCCCGGATTCCGGTGGCACGTGGAACCCCCCGCGACGCTGATGGACACCGGACGCTCGGCCCTCTCTCCCATGGGGTCCTCCCGACGCGAGGTTTCCACCCCGGCGCGGGCGCTCCTGGTAGTTGCGCTGCTCTACCTGTTCCTGACAGGTGTGGAGCTGCTCAGCGGCGGCTTCAGGACCATGGGAGCGGGCTTCGTCGACAGCCTCTTCGAGGGGGTCTCGAACCCGTTGGGTGGTCTCTTCGTGGGCCTGCTGGCCACGGTGCTGGTCCAGTCGTCGTCGGTGTCGACCTCGGTCATCGTCGGCCTGGTGGCCTCCGGCGTCGTAGGCGCCGACGACGCCGTGCCGATGGTCATGGGTGCCAACGTGGGTACGACGGTCACAGCCCTGTTGGCTTCATTGGGGCACATCCGTCGCGATGTCGAGTTCCGTCGAGCATTTGCCGCGGCGACCGTGCACGACTTCTTCAACATCCTGGCGGTACTCGTCTTCCTGCCCCTCGAGCTGGCCACCGGCTACCTGTCCGAGACCGCCGGCTGGATCACCGAGCGCGTGATCGGGAGTTCGGGTGCCGAGTTCAAGAGCCCGTTGAAGGCTGCGGTGAAGATGCCGGCCGGCTGGGTCGAGGACCTGCTGTCGAGCTTCGGGGCAGGTGGGAACTGGAAGGGCGGGCTGATGATCGTCATCGGCCTGGTGTTCATCTTCCTGGCACTGGCGTACATCACCCGCAACATGCGCCTGCTCGTGGCGGACCGGGTCGAGGCGGCCATCAACCGGACGTTGGGTGCCGGCTCCGGTGCCGTGGCGATCCTGCTGGGTGCCGTCATCACCATCTCGGTGCAGTCGTCGTCCATCACCACCTCGGTTCTGGTGCCGCTGGCCGCTTCCGGCGTCCTCACGCTGGAGAACATCTACCCGGTAACCCTCGGGGCCAACGTCGGTACCACCGTCACCGCCCTGCTGGCCTCGTTGGCCACCGGCAATCCGGCCGCGGTCACCGTGGCCATCGTCCATACGTTGTTCAACGTGAGCGGGATCGTCCTCTTCTATCCGATCCGCGCCATGCGTCGCATACCGCTGCGCCTGGCGACGGGCCTGTCGGACCTGGCCGTCGAACGACGCAGCACGGCCATCGTCTATGCGGTGGGCATGTTCGTGGTCATACCGCTGCTCGGCGTGCTCATCCTCCGTTGATCCCATGTACACAGGATCGAACCACTGGAACATCCGACGAGACGTGACTAGACCCGACCCGACAAGCGGCAAGGGCCCGCCTTCTAGGGGACCCGGACCCCGCAGGACCGCCAGGACACCCAGCAACCAGGAGAACATCCCATGGTCATGAGCTTCTTCCGCCGCAGCGAGGACAGCGGCATAGATCACATCGAGGCACAGGTACAGCGCATGGTGACCGATGCCCGTCACACCTTCGACCTGGCCATGAACGCCATCACCGGTGGTTCGGTGGCCTCGGTGGGGGAAGAGGTCCGGCGCACCGACCGCCGGATCAACGTTACCGAGATGGAGATCCGCCGCGAGCTGGTCGTCCACTTCTCCGTCCACGCCGACGGTGACGCCACCGAGATGCTCGTGTTCATGAACATGGTCAAGGACCTCGAGCGGATTGGCGACTACAACAAGAACGTCTTCGACCTGGCCGAGCAGGGCGTGTCGTTCCTGGACGCCGACGACCTGGACCGCATCCTCGGATTCCGTGACGAGATCTCATCCCGGATCGCCCTCATGGGCGAGATCCTCACCATGAGGGACGTCGAGGCGGCCCGGGCCTACATCGCCCGGGGCGATGAGATGCGCCACGAGTTCGACGACCTCGTCACCGAGCTCGTCCACTCGACCGGGTCGGCGCACCATGCGGTGCCCAGGGCGCTCCTCTACCGGTTCCTGAAGCGGATCACCGCCCACTCGCTGAACGTGGTGACCGCCGTGGTCATGCCGGTGGACCGCCTCGACTACTTCGACGAGGACGACGAGGGCCGCGAGGGCGACGCCTGAACAGGTCCGGATCCGATCCCCGGACCGCCGCTGATCCCCGGGAACGGGACCGGCAGCCGTAGGGTCGACGACCATGCGCATCCTCGTCACCAACGACGACGGGATCACCTCGTCCGGCCTGCACTCCCTGGCCGCAGCGGTCGTCGCCGCGGGGCACCAGCCGTTGGTGGCCGCACCGTCGTGGGACTGGAGCGGAGCCTCGGCCTGCCTGGGACCGCTGGACGACCCCGACCGCGTGCCGGTCGACCGGGTGGACCTTCCGGGTCCGGACGGATCGACGACGACCGGGTACTCGGTGGGCGCTCCACCGGCCCTGATCTCGATGCTGGCCGACCTGGGAGGGTTCGGCGAGCCACCTGAGATGGTCGTGGCCGGGATCAACCGCGGTCCCAACACCGGTCGATCCACCCTGTTCTCCGGGACGATCGGCGCCGTCCTGGCCGGCGAACGGTTCGGATGGTCGGGCCTGGCCGTCAGCCTCGACGTGGCCGTGTCCGACGTGGCAACGTCGGTCGGGGACGGGCCCGGCGCCCGGGCCGGCCGGCCGGAGCCACACTGGGAGACGGCGGCAGACCTCGTCCGGACCGTGCTGCCGTGGCTGGTGGCGGCACCGGCGCGGACCATGCTCAACCTGAACGTGCCCGATGCGCCGCGGGTCGACGTGCTGGGCCTGCGGTGGGCCGGGCTGGCCCCGGTGGGCGGCGTGCGGACCGTGATCACCGGGCGGGACGACCACGGGCTGGACCTGGACCTGGTACCCAACGACCGACCGGTGCCCGAGGGCACCGACAGCGCTCTGCTCCGGGCCGGGTGGGCGACCGTCACCCCCCTCGTACCGGCCAGCGCCGCCGACGTGCAGCTTCCCCTGGAGGAGTGGTCTGCATCCTGGCTGGATGGTCGGGCAGAGGGCGGATCGACCGGCGGCCCGTAGCCTCCGACCCGTGGCAGCCGACCTCCCGGGGACCGATCCCGCCGATGGGCCCGACCCGGCCCACAGGGGCCCCGTGAGCCCCTTCACGCGATTCGCCCGGATGCATGCGATCGGGGCCATGTCGGACGCCATGATCGCGGTGGCCCTGGCCAGCTCGATCTTCTTCTCCATCGATCCGGATGCAGCCCGGTGGCGCGTCGCCGTCTACCTGGTCCTGACCATCGCCCCGTTTGCCGTGGTCACCCCGTTGATCGGACCGCTGGTGGACAGCGTCAGGGGCGGGCGCCGGGGAATGATCCTCATAACGGTCGTCGGGCGTGGGCTCATCGCATGGCAGATGGCCGCCCACCTGGACGGCCTGCTGCTCTTTCCGCTGGCCTTCGGCCTGCTGGTGCTGCAGAAGGGCTACTCGGTCGCCAAGAGTGCCGTGGTGCCGTCGCTGGTCCGCAACGAGCTGGAGTTGGTCGAGGCGAATGCCAAGCTGGCGATGTTGAGCGCAGTGGGGAGCATGCTCGGTGCCGGACTGGGTGGAATCGCCCTGCTGGTGGGACCGGCTGCTCCGACGAGGGTCGCGATGGTCGGCTATGCGCTCACGCTCGGCCTGGCATGGAGGGTGCCGACGGTGCTCGTGGCGGCAGCCCGGGCTACCGCAAGCGAGATCGCCGCACTTCGCCAGAAGGGCATCAGGGCCGCGGCGGCGGCCATCGGCGTGCTCCGGTCGGTGGTCGGGTTCACGTCGTTCCTCCTGGCGTTCGAGTTCAGGGGCGGCGAGGAGGGCGTTCCGATCGATGGAGCGGGCCGCGCCGCCGGTGCCTCCACCGGCATCGTGCGGGGTCAGGACGTCCTGGGGAGTCCGGCCGCACCGGTCTGGCACTTCGGCCTGGTGCTCCTCTCGGTTGGCGTCGGGGCGTTCCTGAGCGCCACCCTGGCGCCGAGGCTTCGTCTCCGATTCTCGGAGGAGCGGCTCATCCGCGGGGTCCTGTTCGTCGGGGTGAGCGGCGCGGCGCTGGCCACATGGCTCGGGGGCATCCGGGGCGCCGTGGTGATAGGGGGGATGGTCGCCCTGTGCAGTGGGACGGCCAAGCTGGCCTTCGATTCGCTGGTCCAGCGGGACGCGCCCGGGGCGAACCACGGTAGGTCGTTCGCCAAATTCGAGGGGCGGTTCCAGATGGCCTGGGCGGTCGGGGCCTTCCTGGCCGTCTTCCTTCCGTTGCCGGTGGAACACGGCTACCTCATCGTGGGGGTGGCGATGGCCATGGCCCTGGCGTGGTTCCGGTTCGGGTCCCGGCCGCAGCAGCCCGTGGTCACCCCCGATGAGCCGGATCGTCCCGATGGACAACTCGGTTTCTGGCGCCGGGACTGACCCGGGCGTGGCACGTAGCCCGGTTCCCGATCCGGGGACCTGACGGGTTCAGTCGGTGCCCTCGACGATGACGACGGTGCAGTCGGCGTTGGCGTGGCGCAGCGCGGCGACCGGTGCGTACTCCTCGGAGTTCACGAACCGGCGGGCCGCCTCGATGTCGGGGAACTCCACGACCACGATGCGGGTGGGCGACCAGAGGTCGTCCTCGATGACGTCGAGTTCTCCGCCCCGGGCCCGGTAGGTGCCCCCGTACCGCTCGACCATCGGGCCGGCGAGGGCCTTGTACTCCTCGTAGGCCTCCGGGTCGGAGATCCTCGTGTCGACGATCACCCACGCGCTCATGGGATCCTCCCTCCGGTCCAAGGCATGCGGCCTAAACCCGTAGGCCTGTCACGGCACGTCGGGCACATCGGGCAGGTCGATGCGGGCCAGCCACAGACCCGGTGCGTCGACCTCGGCCGGCGTCGGCAGGTTACGCTCATCAGCCCAGAGGCGGGCCAGCCCCTCGCCACCGCTCCGCTCGACCACACCGTCGACGAAAGCCGCACCACGATCCACCTGTTCCTGGGTGAGGTCGAGGCCCAGGATCCGCTCCACGAACCGGTCGGCCTCGCCGGTGCCCACCCGACGCCGACGGACGGCCTCGGTCACCTGTCGGTACGACCCGATCAGGGTGCTGCCTATGTCGTCCATCACGTGGTCGACGTAGCCGATCACCACGGCGACCAGGGCCTCCAGCCGGGGAAGAAGTGCTTCCTGCTCCGGCGAGCGGACGGCCCCCAGCACCATCTCCGGGTCGAGCGACTCCTGGAGGCGGACCAGGGCCTCCGGACCACCGGTCAGGTCGATGTCGCCCAGCCGGTCCCGGAGGGCTGACGGGTCGTTGCGAAATGCCCCGGCGTGCCGGGTGAGGAGGTCGGTGAGCACGGTCCGGAGGTGGGGGACGCCGAGCACCGCGTGGTGGGCGACCTCGTGGAGGCAGATCCACAGCCTGAGGTCTTCGGCCGGCAGGCTCCAGTCGGTGGCGAATGCCTCGACGTTGGGAACGACGATGAGCAGCTCGTCGCCGTCCCGTGGGATGGGCAGGTCATAGGTGCCAAGGCTGCGAAGGGCGAGCCGACCGACCATCGTGCCTGTCGTGATGCCGGCCATCATCGGCGCCATCGCGGCCAGGAGGCCCGAGAGCCAGGCAGTCGAAGGGTCGGCGTCCTGGTCCGACGGGTCGAGGTGGGGACCGGAGCCCATGTCCGACGGGCCACCCGGGTCGCCGGGGTCGCCCGGAACGTCGCCCGGAATATGGGACATCCTGGTCAGGTATGGGCGATAGGCGTCGACCGATTCGGAGGCCCATGCCGTCCGGGTCACGGGCCGGAGGTGCAGGGCCGCTGCGTGGGCCACCTGCAGCCCGGTTCGGTCGGCGATCTGGAGCTCGGCGACCCGGAGCAGCGACTCGTAACCGATGCGGACCACCGGGTCGACGTTGGGTTCGCTACCGCCCTCGGAGGCGACGGCCATGGCGATCTGGCGGGCCGGATCCGAGCCGCCGGTCCCGCCACCGGTCGGGAAGCCGCCGGGGAGTCCGGGGAGGCCGCCCGTGCCGGGAATACCGCTGCCGAACATCTCGCCGAGGGCCCCGAACAGCCCGGCGAACGGGTCCTGCGGATCGTCGGATGCCCCCGGACCCTCCGTGAAGTCAGGGTCCTCCGGATCTCCGGGACCGTCGCCGGGTGACTCTGGTGGATCCTCGTTGCTCACGAGGGCACTCTATGACGGTGACCAGCCCCGCCTTCCTGCGCCCGACACGTTCCGGCGGGCCTTGCATGGGGTGCCTGGTATGAGGGTCGTCGTCACCGGGTCCACCGGTGCCGTCGGGCGACGGGTCTGCGCCCGGCTGGCCGCCGATGGCCATGAGGTGGTGGGCCTGGATCGGCGCTCCAGCGTTCCGCCCGCTCCGGGGGTCGAGATCAGGGTGGTGGACCTGGCTGTGGCCGACCTGCGGGACCTCCTTGCCGACGCCGACACGGTGGTCCACCTGGCGTCCGGCGTGACGGCAGGGGACGTGGGTGAGAACACCGGCCACGACCGACTGGCGGTGGTGGAGAGGCTGTTGGCCGCAGCTGGCGACGTGGGGGTCGGCCACCTGGTCGTGCGGTCCTCGGCCATGGTCTACGGGGCGTGGCCCGACAATCCGGTGCCGCTGACCGAGGATGCGCCGGTCCGCCCGTGTCCGGACTTCCTGTTCGCCGTCCATCGGGCACGATTGGAGGAGATGGCCGCCTCATGGGCCGCCGGCGACCCTGCGCGGGCGCTGACCGTGCTGCGCCCGGCGGTGACCGTGGCCGAGGAGCGACCGGGTGGGTTGGCCAGCGTGGTCGGTGCGGCGACATCCATACGAAGCCACGAGGGGGAGCCGCTCGGGCAGTTCCTGCACTCGGACGACCTGGCGGACGCCGCCGTGTGCGCGGTGGCCGCCCGATATCACGGCCCACTCAACGTGGCTCCTGATGGCTGGATAGGCGTGGACGTGATGGCCGAGTTGGGTGGGCCGGGGCCACGACTCCGCCTGCCGGGCAGCCTGGCTGCACTGGTGGGTCGGGTGCTCTTCCGGGTCGGCCTGTCGCCGGCGCCACCGGGGGTGTTCCCGTACACGGTGCACCCGTGGGTGGTGTCCAACGACCGGTTGTGCGAGCTGGGCTGGAGGCCGTCGCATTCCAATGAGGAGGCCTACGTGGCGGGCCACGAGCCGGGCGTGCTGGACCGCCTGGATGCCCGGGCCAGGCAGCAGTTGTCGCTCGCCGCCGCGGGGCTGCTGGTGGTGTCCCTGCTGGGGTTGGTCGTGTGGCTGGTGCGCCGCCCGCGCCGCCGTTGAGATCAACCGGTCGTGTCGGCTAGGCCGCGCCACCGGCGACCGGTCCGGCCCCATACGATTGCGCCCGATGCTCGCTGGAACGTCTTCTGATTCGGAATCCGATGTGCCGGAACGCATGTCGTCCGCCGCGGGCGGTCCGACGGCGGAATCCACGGATCCGGATACCTGGCTGGGCCTGAGCGCCGAACCCCTCCCGGTTGACGAGATCACCCGCTGGGTCGGGCGCCCGGACTGTGGGGCGGTGGTGGTCTTCAGCGGCAACGCCAGGGACCATGCCGATGGGCGGGTAGGGGTCACAGGCCTGGAGTACGAGGCGTACGAGTCCCAGGTGGTCCCGCGTCTGTCCAGGATCACCACCGAGGCCCGTCGCCGCTGGCCGGCGCTTGGGAGGGTGGCGATGGTCCACCGTGTGGGCCCGTTGGCGATCGGCGAGGCGGCGGTGGTCGTGGCCGTATCGTCGCCCCACCGGGACGTGGCGTTCGACGCCGGACGGTGGTGCATCGACAGCCTCAAGTCGACCGTTCCGATCTGGAAGCGGGAGAAGTGGGAGGGTGGCGAGAGTTGGGGCCTGGACGCACAGCACGTGGCCGACGTGGACGGGCAGGCCGACACGTCGGAGGCCCGCCGGTGAACCCGGCGGTGCTGT
>ERZ651768.293-NODE-293-length-37983-cov-13.384794_pt1 | contig 37983 bp, 37 predicted proteins | sample MGYA00514754_ERZ651768 | MGnify/ENA metagenome assembly ERZ651768
TGACCGAATATCTGTTTTCACAGACACGTTATAGAAATTTATTATCACATTTTCTACAATTTTATAAGAACCAGTTCATGAACCTGGACACACTTCAATCAAATATGGAATTTTTTGTAGACTATTTATACAATGCTGCGGAAGAAGATATCTACCGGACCCTGGACTATGGATTTACACTGGATGATTTTGTGAACAGCTACGGATATGATTTCCAAGATGCACATGTTAAACAGGGTATCATGGAATTTTTTCAACACCGCGAAATATCTTTAGATAACCAGATCAATTTTGAGGATGGGTCAACCTTTATTTATGAAGCTGACATTGAAAATAATATTATCGTAGTAGGGGATACAGTAAACATGGCTGCATCACTTTTTGGTCCACCGTCCAATTTTCATATGTTCTATGCAAAGGAAGGTGCAACAGGCTGGAACTCGGAACCGGTTATTTTTTCCCCTGACACACTCAGCGATCTCATTGAAGACCATGATAGGTGGACAGCGGACATTATCCTCGATAGTGCTGGACACTATTATTGGTACCTGTTTGCAACCAGCGAAGGAGAGAGTGAGAGATATCCTGTTTACGATTTCAAGACCTTTGAAGTGATCGATCAGGTTGCACCACAGCCAGTTGTGGTCAATGAATTACTTGCAAACAATGAGAACACGAACACGGATGAGGCCGGTGAATATGATGACTGGATCGAACTGTGGAACTATTCCGATGTCATTGTTGATCTTTCGGGGCATTTTTTAACGGACAAACAGGATAACCTTGCTAAATGGCAATTCCCAGGCTCCAGTGTTTTTATCGGTCCAGGCGAATTTCTGATTATTTGGTGCGATGAGGATCAAGAGCAGGGGAGCCTCCATACAAATTTTAAACTATCATCAAGTGGTGAATTCTTAGCGCTGGTTGCACCGGATGGAAGCACGATCATTGATTCGGTCTCCTTTCCTGGTCAGCAATCGGACATATCCTACGGGAGAACGGATGATGGGAGTGAAGCATGGACATATTTTATTGCTCCCACTCCTGGATCCTCAAACCAAGTACTCAGCGCATTGAATGAAGTATCATTACCGAGACTTGTTAAGATCCAGTCCATTTACCCTAACCCTTTCAATATGAGTTCTACGATCCTGTTCCAGGTTCGGGAACCTGGGGAGACGATACTGGAAGTTTACAATATCACTGGTCAGTTGATCCGCCAGGAGGTCCTAATGGTCAATGTTCCAGGAACCCATAAATGGATCTGGGATGGGACAGATCAAAATGGGGTCTTCGCAGGGTCTGGTATAGCGATGGTCCGTATATCAAGAAGAAACGAGAGTACCACCGGGAAAATGATACTGGTCAAATAACAGTTGCTGGCTGGCGAACTTTTATTTCTCTTGGGCAATTAGAACAGAAACATGGTCAATACGTACTTCTTCTAATAACTCATCATAGCCCACGCAGCGTCCTTTTATGATCACCCTTGTTCCAACAGCAGGATATTGATCGATCATTTGTGTTGAGTCGAGTGTGCAGGTAACACCATGATCGATGATCATCAGGCTCGGTTCAGTGCTTGTAAGTTTGCCTTCGATACTAAGTACCTTGTTCAGGTATTTAGAGTTTGCTTTCGTGATATCAGAACGGTACTCCGATAACAGAACAACAGCTCTTAGCTCAAAGGACGGTTCCATCAGGGTCCATTCAGGGTGGGGTTTAAAGAACAGGAATAAGAGCATCAGTGATCCTATCATAATAACCGGAACAAGGAGCCGTACGATGGTCCAATATGTTAAACGCTCTTTCATGGGTCAATTGTCAGAATAAGGGTTTTGCATGTTTATTCCGTTTATATGGTAAATTAGATCAAAGTAGTAAATAATATCCCAATGAATAAATCATTATTGATAATTGTCGCGATGGTATTCTTCGTAGGTTGTGAAGAGAATGTAGAACAGGACTATAACAATGGTTCGGAGAATGGAATGCCTACTTATGATTGCGATGAACTGAGATCATATTATACCGGCTCTGTACAACCTATTCTTGATTCCAAAGGCTGTACTGGCTGCCATGCTACATCTGATCCTTCTGGAGGATTGGCACTGGACTCGTTCGAGAATGCGCGTGATGGTATTATACATGGTAACGTATTAGATCGAGTTGGCCGGGAACCAGCAGAACCAGGATTCATGCCGCGGGGGGGGACAAAACTATCTCAGGATCAGCTGGATATACTCCAGGGATTCTCTGATATGGAGTGTCCATAGTGAAACGAATATCCCAAAGCTGGTTCCTGCTTGTTCTGTTACCAGCAATGATCTTTGGGAAAGATATATTTCTTACCCGTTCCGGAAACATCGAGTTTTTCTCGACCACACCTATAGAGGATATTAGGGCGGTCAATAAGCAGGTCTCCTGCGTACTGAATGTTGAAACTGGTGAGGTTGCGTTCCAGGCGCCAATTAGGGGTTTCATGTTCAAGAACGCTCTTATGCAGGAGCATTTCAATGAGAATTATATGGAATCAGACAAGTTTCCCAAGGCTGTGTTCAGAGGAAAGATCGATAATTGGTCGAACGATACAATTGCTGACACGGCGTTGGGTGTATCTCTGTCTGGTTCCCTGACAATTCACGGGGTGACAAGAGCTATCAGAGAATCAGGTCAGATATGGCAAGAAGGCGCACTGATAAAGGGAACAAGCGTATTTGATATCAGGGTCGCAGACTATGGTATCGATATACCAAGAGTTGTCCGCAATAATATTGCCAAGACCGTTAGTGTGGATGTTTCTGTCCAAATGAAAAAAAGACAACAGTGAAATATTTCCTACTTATTCTTCTTCTATCGTTGGTCCATGCTCAGGATGGTCTGTTGGATGTTCTTGAGGATGATCCTGAACCACCTTTCCCTGTTATGGCCGCTTTTAAGGGCACACGGGTGGTCAATGCTCAGTCACTGGAGATTCCCCGTCCGAGTATACTTCAGTTCATGATCCAGCATCGGTTCGGCTCTATAGAGAATGGATTCTACGATCTGTTTGGGATGGATGAGGCCAGCATTCGCTTTGACCTGCAGTATGGTCTCACTGAGCGTGTTGCATTAGGGGTCGGACGGAGCACCCTGAACAAAACATATGATCTTCTTCTAAAGACCAAACTTTTGAGACAGATGTCTGGATCAAAAGGGTTTCCGGTCTCTGTTCTATGGTTCAGTAATATAGGTATTAATACCGAACGCAGATCGGAGACCGATCCTGCTGTGAAAGATCTATTTGTCAACAGGATCAGTTATGCCCACCAGCTGATCATCGGCAGAAAATTCAATAATTTCTTATCCCTGGAGATCCTGCCAACCATTATTCATCGAAACCTGGTACCAACCAAGGATCATGAGCATGATCTACTATCGATCGGAGTGGCAGGACGCTGGAAACTATCAAACAGATTTTCTCTGAATTTTGATCATTTTTCACCGCTCGGTGATCGGAATACCTCTTTCCAGAGTGGTTGGGGATTAGGTGTTGATATAGAGACCGGTGGTCATGTCTTCCAGATAATGCTGACAAACGCTCGCGGTTCATACGAGGGGGCCTATATAGAGGAAGCTACCGGGCAACTATCGGAAGGGACCCTTTATCTGGGTTTTAATATTTCCCGTGTATTTTCCTTTGCAAACCCTGATCCATCCCGGTGGTGATCGGTACGGATCTTGCTTCTGATCTCTTATGAAAGATAGATCCTAATCATTAGGGTCTGTGGTCTCTTGGAACAGAAAACCATGATCGATACGTACTTGTTTCTTTTCCTGATCATAGCCTATGATACGACCCTTCATGTTCACAAGCTGCATATCGGATACACCATTCGATCCAACTGATTGGCTGGGGTCAAGTTTACAAATAAGTGTACCATCAAGCTCTATCGTATCATTTCTTGTACCTGTGACCCGACCCTCGAACTGAACCATCTTGAACTTATATTTTTCGTTTGCCAATACCGGATCCATTTCATATTCCCACTGTAGGTCTCCGTGCTGGAATCTTTTCAGTGGTTCTTTGGTGGACCAGTTATCCCATATTCTGTCTTCAAAGAGTATGGCCCATATCAATAGTATGGTCAACGGGATCAGTGGTTTGACCATTTTCCAGGTATACTTAAGATTGTACATAGCTCAGGATAAGGCCAGAGGGGTCTCTATTCACCAATGATCTTTATTAGAACGCGCTTTTTTCTGCGGCCATCGAACTCGCCATAGAAGATCTGTTCCCAGGTACCAAAGTGTAACCTTCCATCAGTGACCGCTACCACTACCTCACGACCCATTATCTGGCGCTTATGGTGTGCGTCTCCGTTGTCCTCGCCGGTCAGGTTATGGTCATACCGGGAGATAGGAGCATGGGGCGCCAATTCTTCTAACCAGCGTTTATAGTCTCGGTGTAGCCCAGGTTCGTCATCATTTATGAATACGGATGCGGTGATGTGCATGGCATTTACAAGGCAGATGCCGTCCTGTATACCACTCTCAGCTAATGTGAGCTCTACATCAGGGGTGATATTAATGAAGTCCATGCGTTCCTTTATATCGAACCAAAGTTCCTTATGGAATGATCTCATGATGGGTCCTTTCAATAAATATTATTTTGGAAGTGATCCTTGATCATTGCTTTATCTTGGACATTTCCAGTTTTCTGGTCCAGAATATTATTATGAAATAAAAAAGAAAAAAATGTGCCAGTGCCACAAAGGCGGTAGTGAGAATATACCAGGGCCATTTCCCGAAATAATCCAGGATCGAGTGTACCGGTGGTTTGCCACATATCCAGAAATAGTTCGCATCCAGGAGAATATTGATCGGTATGGTCATCAGAAAGAAAATGACCAGTGAAACAAATGAGATCCACACACTCTTCATCCTTGGGCGAAGGTCATAGACCACTGTAGCATAGACCAGGGCAATGATCATTAACTGGTGTGAGAGCCAGTAACGGAAAAAATGGTAGTGGGGGTACCCCTGTGTTATATCAGGTGTAATAACAGCATGGATGATGGTGAGGCCCCAAAAAAGAACGATCTCATAGGCAAGATAGCTCCTTAGGACCAGAGCCAGCGGTATCATCAGGTTTGCTGCTCGGCACATATGAAAGGGTAGATGGAGTTTTATATCAAAGGTACCCGCTAATAATTCTAATATGGGCCAGCTCAGATAGCTGATCGCGACTGTGATGCCTATGCAAGAACCCAGAATGTGCTGTTGTTTTTCGGAGAGATATGTTCTTGCTGACCATGGAACCAAGAATAGTAGGATAAGGAAAATGATAATGGAGAATGTGTGGGCCGTACCAAGTGTTATGAATGGTACCGAGCTATCATACAAATAAGTGGTGAGTGTCTCTCTCAATGGCATCGATGGGTATAATAACTGTATGTATGGATCCTCATAATCGATCTATTTGGTTTTTCTTTCTGGGAATCTACATTCTATTTATTGAAAAGGTTCGGGCATTGCTACCAAGAATATCAGTTGCAACAGAAGAATTTCATATTATTGGTAACACAAGTTATATTAAATGGATTCTTTTTTATTATAGATATGTGATAGAATGGCGCACTACCTAAAATATTACATTATGATACTGTTGATCCTGCCAACCATTGTTGGTATCCTCCTTGGTGGGCACTGGATGTGGCTGGGTTTCATTATCCTTTTCATTGTAGTTGTGGGAGGCGACGCACTATTGAGTGATGACACCTCGACACCAGGTTACAAGTACACCTGGATACTGGAGCTGCCATTGCATCTGGCCTTTCCTATGATCTCTATCCTTTTGGTATCACTCGCCTGGTCATCTGGGTCCGGAAGTTCGGATCTTATGGGTATAGGCGTATGGCTTGGAGGCTTGTTCGATCATGATCTTATCCAAGCCAGGAATGGATCGGTCTGGGTTGATCACTTGGGCGCTGTTATCGGGACCGGTTTTCTGGTTGCCGGGTATGGTACGAACGCGGGTCACGAGCTGAGCCATCGTCTTAAGGATGGGACCGCAAGATCAGAGAGCCGCTGGTTACTCTCCGCAAGTTGTAATGCGGACTTTACCATCGAGCACGTTTTTGGGCACCATTCCAGGGTAGGAACAGATGATGATCCTGCCACTGCAAGAAGGGGTGAGAATGTTTATAGCTTTTTTTTCCGATCGACCATCATGGGACATATCAGTGCTTGGAGGCTGGAGTTGGGTCGGTTGAGGAAGAAGGGTCAGAGCCCTTGGCTCCTTCATAATCAGATGCTCACTGGTTATGCTATGAGCCTGTGCTGGGTCGGAATATTTTATGCGGCTGCCGGATTCTTTGGTGTTATGCTCTTTCTTGGTCAGGCTATTTTAGCGAGATTCCTTTTCGAGGCTGTGAATTATATGGAACATTATGGTCTTTCTCGCCGGCCTGATATGCCTGTCATGCCGGAACACTCCTGGAATACGAACCGGCGGATGAGCAGTATGGTGTTGTTCAGCCTGACCCGTCATTCTTCCCATCACGAAAAGCCAAAGATACCTTATTGGGTCTTAGACCCCTATACAAGCGCACCACAGATGCCCTTTGGGTACCTGACCACTTTCTTTCTTTGCCTGGTACCCCCGTTCTGGTATCGGGTCATGGAACCACGCTTGAAGGAATGGGACTCTAAGTATGCAACTGTGGGTTAGAACCATCTATCATTGAATTTCGAATCAGCGCTCACAAATAGCTGACTCAGAAATGATAAAAGAATTCTCTGTAATAAAACAGAAAACCCCGCAAAAGCGGGGTTTTCTTATAGAAAAAACTACTTTACCTTATTCACCGTCGGGTACTTTACCGAAGGTTAATTCTATGCATTGATTGTATACGCTATCTTGCGATGTTAGAACTAAAGATGTTCCGGCGACCTCATAACCAAAACATAGGTCACCAAGGAAGTCAGTATCACCGTCAGTGGCGTAAAGGCAGAGTTCATCAGCTGTGATCTCCCAGGTACCAGATACTGCAACCAAAGGCTCCAGACAAGTGCTAGAGCTATCATCCCATACTCCGTCGTAGGCCCATTCACTGCAAACCTCAGAATCCATTGTTGCCATGCACCAGCCGTTATCAACAACTCCGTCATAATAATCACACATTGTAGTATCTTCGGAAGCCGCAGTCACGGGGAAATAACCAAAGGGATTCTCATAAAGTATACCCAATGACATTGAATAGGAATTGATATCGGTAACAGTGTCTTGTTCAAAATCCGCTTCCCATGCAATAGCCATTCCCGGGGGTATCATTGCTTCAACCGTGTCTGCATATTCGAAAAAATCTGCAAGCATGTCATATCCTTCTCCCGAGCAGTCGAAATTCTCATAGATAACTGCTGCTGATATTTCCCAATCACCCTCTATCTGGTCTCCAAAAACACTTGCCAGTTCATCACAGGACATCACCAGTACGAACGTGACACCAAAACTTAACTTTAGAATTCTATTTCCCATTAATTACCTCCGATTATTTTATTAATATTTACGAGATTAACTTTTTGTTATAGAAATATAATGTTATTTAACATGGTAAACAAAATGAAAACAACATTATCGAAAAATACAAAAAACCCTATCGAATGACAGGGCTTTTTGAGATGTATTGTATTTATCTTTAGCGGGACCGACGAGACTCGAACTCGCGACCTCCGGCTTGACAGGCCGGCGTTCTAACCAACTGAACTACGATCCCGGATTTTCTTCATTTTCCAGGTTTTTATCCCGGTAAATAAGAGCTGCCGGTATAAAAATTATATACCCGACAAAGAGTATAATAGGTGCGACGGTTAAACTCTGGAAGCTGTTTACTTCGCCACTTGCCATTACAATATAGCCTAAAATAATCAAGGCCAGTCCGATCCCGAATAAATAATAGTTGACGGTCGAGAAGGACCAGGATTCAAATAATGCAGTTGTGGATTCGGAATCTTTATTGTGAAACAATTTGCTCATGGCGGCGGGAAAATTACGTATGATTCAAAATGTCCCAAAATGCTTTTTAGAGATAACTCCGTCAACAACAAAATTACTACAGGGTATCTAAAATACACTTAAATTCGGCGCCCGAAAATGGGCGAAAAATTTAAGAAAAAGCCGGTAATCCTGTTTGGATGTATTATGATGGTCTCGTCAATTGCCGCTTTAATTGTACTGGTTTTATTCTGGCCCCAGGAAAATCCCCATTCCATGGTAAAGATCACCGTGGAATCCGGGTCATCATTAAAGGGTATATCAATACTGCTGCATGAAAAAAAAATTATCTCAAACAAACGAATGTTTCGCTGGGCTGTGCAGATCATGGGCAAGGAAAAAGAAATTCCTGTGGGGACCTTTCGTTTGGTAAATGTACAGTCCAATTATGATATCATAAAGCAGCTGGTCTATGGTGCGCCGGAAGTTAAAAAAGTTCGTTTGCTGGAAGGCTGGAACCTTAATCAGATTGCAGGGCATTTGGATGATGCCATGGATTTTGACAGCAGTGAAGTCATTCAACTAGCCCAGGATCCAAAATTTTTAATGAAACAGGGTATTAACGCTTCATCCTTAGAGGGATATCTGTTCCCGGATACTTATTTGTTTTTCGATGGGGATACGCCAAGATCCGTTTTAACTCATCTTGTTTCCCAATACAAAAAGTTCTGGAAGAAAGCTTTTAGGGACCGGGCCAAGATATTGAACTTAACAGAACATGAGGTGGTTACCCTGGCTTCGATCATAGAAGGTGAAGCCCTCTATAACAAGGAACGACCAAAGATCTCGTCCGTATATCACAACCGGCTGAATCAGGGTATGAAACTGCAGGCAGACCCTACCATCCAGTATATTATTCCTGATGGTCCCAGACGGTTATTGAACCGGGATCTGAGGATAGAATCACCCTACAATACTTATCTTAATCGGGGGCTTCCGCCGGGGCCGATCAATTCGCCAGGGGAGCACTCACTTTTGGCAGCCTTATACCCTGAAGAAAATGATTTTTTATTCTTTGTGGCCAAAGGGGACGGCTACCATACGTTCACAACCAATGAAAAGGACCATATCAGGGCGAAAAGTAAGTTGCAGAAGCTCAGAAGGGAATTGAGAAGAAAACAGAGAAATAAATGAGCTTAAAACAGTTAAATAAATCGCAGCGCGCCGCGGTTGAATCCAATGATGGACCCGTACTCATCTTTGCCGGAGCTGGGAGCGGTAAGACACGGGTTCTATCCCATAAAATGTATTATCTGATCCGGGAAGAGCATTTTAAACCGGAAAATATCCTTTCGGTCACCTTTACCAATAAAGCTGCCAAGGAAATGAAAGAACGGGTCATGAAACTGTTGAAAACGGATAACCTGCCCATTACCATTGGTACCTTTCATTCCGTCTGTGCCCGCCTGCTGCGGGTGGAAGCAAAACACTTGAATATCAGTCCCCATTTCGCAATTTACGATGTCCAGGATCAATTAGACCTGTTGAAAGTGGTATTGAAAGGCTTGAATGTTCCCAAGGACCAGCTCTCACCAAATCATGCACGCAACCAGATCAGTTACCTGAAGAATAAAATGATTACCCCTTCAGCGCAATTGCGAAAGGCACGAACAATTCTTGAAAAGAAAGTGGTAGAAGTGTACAGTGCCTACCAAAAGGCGCTGAAGGAAAATGATGCACTGGATTTCGATGACCTGCTGCTCTATCCTTTAGAATTATTTGATAAGCATCCTAAAATCCTGGCGAAATATCAAAAGAAATGGAAATATATCCTGGTGGATGAATACCAGGATACAAACAGGCCCCAGTTCTTTTTCTTAACCAGGCTATCTGAAACAAACGAGCAGATCTGCGTCGTTGGTGATGATGACCAGTCCATCTACGGCTGGCGGGGCGCAGACGTGACTAATATCCTTGATTTTGAGAAATTTTTCCCTAGCTGCAGAATATTTACGCTGGAAAAAAATTACCGTTCCACACAGCAGATCCTGGATGCAGCCACAGCAGTGGTTACCCATAATGACCGTAGAGCCAAAAAAACGCTGGTGGCGGAAAATGGATCTGGTGAACTCCTGGGCCTGATCGAAACTCGGGATGAGCTGGAAGAAGCAGACGCTATCATTTCAGCATTGGAAAAAGAGATAAAACTGAATAAACGGACCTTCAATCATTTTGCTGTTCTCTACCGCACCAATGCACAATCCAGAGCCCTGGAAGACAGTTTCAGGCGCATGGGCATCCCTTACAACCTGATTGGAAGTGTGCGATTTTATGATCGTAAGGAGGTGAAGGATGTGCTGGCTTATTTAAGACTGGTGATCAACCTGAAAGATACCATTTCCCTGCGCAGGATCGTGAATTTCCCTCCCCGGGGGATTGGGATGAAAACCATGGATAAATGTGTACTACAGGCCGAAGCGGATCATTTAGAATTATTCGATGTACTGAGAAAAGCCGATCAACTGCCCATCCGCGGGAAGCAATCTGATTCTTTGACAGAGTTCTATAAATTGATTAAAAAATATCATGGACTGAGAAATAGACTGAGCGCCAGTGAACTCAGTCGCAGTTTGATTGAAGAGGCAGGCGTCTTGGGCCAGTATAAAAAATCCCGGGATTCGGATGACAGGGAACGATACGAGAACGTGGTCGAATTGTTAAACAGTATTGATGAATTCTGTGCCAAGCGCCCTGATTCTAATTTAAGCGATTTTCTGGAAGAGGTATCCCTGTTGTCAGATATTGACCATTGGAACGATTCGGATAACCGGGTCACATTGATGACCGTTCACTCCGCCAAGGGACTGGAATTTCCGGTGGTGTTTGTTTCTGGCCTGGATGACGGACTGTTTCCCCTTTATGCTACCCTGGAGAAGAAAAAAGAACTGGAAGAGGAACGGCGCCTTTTCTATGTGGCGCTTACCCGGGCCCAGGAACGGGTATTTCTCCTATATGCGACCAACCGCCGACGTATGGGCGGTGAGAATATGCTGGGAATGGCCAGTCGTTTCATTGGTGAAATTCCTGCAGAATTTTTAGACCGGATAGAATTCCAGTCGGCACTGACCCGGCGGGTAGTGGGCGGTTCCCTACAGAAAAATACCAGGGTTGCAGTGACTCGAACCGTAACCACTTTTGATGATTTTAAGGTGGGTGACATGGTAGAGCATTCCATTTTTGGTGTGGGCAAGATCATGGTTTTGAGCGGGACGGGAGAGAACCAGAGAGTGGGGGTGATTTTTAAAGACGGAACGAAGAAAAAACTCATCGTTAAATATGCAAACCTGACCAAGGTAAGTTGATTTCCTGTACATAGTACTGTTACTTAATCCTGCATCTCATTTATATTCCCCATGAGACTCATTCTCAACTTGGAGAAACTTGGTAGCACAAACACCAGAAATTTTAACGGGAATTCTTCACAAAGAAGGATTGCGTTATACAGCACAGCGCGAGGCTGTCTGGGATGAGATCCGACAAAGCCAGGAGCACCGGGACGCTGAAGACATTTACCTGAGTCTGCGCACGAAGGGCATCCAGGTGTCCCGGGCCACCGTATACCGAACCATTGATGTACTTGTAAAAAACAAGCTGGTCCGAAAAATGGACGTGGGTGATGGACGGTGCCGCTACGAACCGCGTCTGGATGATAATCACCACGATCATATGATTTGCACGGAAACAGGGGATATTATTGAATTTTTTAATGAAGAGCTGGAATTGCTGCAGGAAAAGATTGCCCGGAAACATGGCTATACGGTTGTGCGCCATGTTCACCAGTTATTTGTAAAACCGATCAAATAACCAACAGTCGAAACATGAGAAACTGGTTTAGGTCAATCCGTTTCGAGGGTTTTATTCATTTTAATATACTCGGTTGACGACTGACCGTATTTTTCATACCCCAGCTTTTGGTACAAACTTATGGCCGCCTTATTTTTTTTAACTACATTGAGTGTAAAATGAAGGGCACCAAGTTTGTGCCCATGGTGTTCCACCTCATGAATCATCTTTGTTGCCAAGCCTTTGTTCCGATAGACTGGATCAATGAATAAATGAAATATGTGTGCATTAGTTCCTTCCAAACGCATACTTAAATGCCCAATAATCCAATCCCGGTGTTTCAAGACCGTGGTTGTTGTTTGGTCCATATGGGATGCATATGAAACAGCAATCCATTTTTTAAACTGAAAAGGATAGGAAAGGCTTGGTGAAACAAAATTTAATGTTTTTGGATTATTGAACCAGCCGCTGAGGACCGACTCCATAATCCGGGAGTCTTCTTTCAGTGAATATGAGATTTCTTCTAAAGTATATTCTTGCTCAATCATACAGGAAATTACCAGTAATTAGGTATCGAATCGAAAAAGAGACCTGTTCGTAATAATGAAAAAACTCACATCCATAGATTCCTTCAAGGAAGGGGATATAATTCAAGGATTTTATCTTTGCGTGGATAAGCACCTTCGACATACACGGAGCGGTGACCTTTATATCGATTTAGAGCTCCGTGATATTACGGGACATATTGCTGCTAAGATCTGGGACAATGTTTCAGATTTAAGCGAAAAGTTTGATGCTGGAAATGCAGTTGTAGTGTCAGGAAATGTGGAATCATTCATGGATCGCCCCCAACTGGTAGTAAAAAAGATCAATAAAGCAACGGTCCAGCATTACAGCCGATATGGGTTTGATCCCGCACATGTGGTTCCAACTTCAAAAAAAGACCCTCAAAAAATGTGGAAGGAAATTGAATCCATTGTCAATGGGATGAAGAATAAATATCTTCAGAGACTGGTGGCAGCTATATATAAATCCAATAAGAAAAAACTTATGGTTCATCCTGCCTCGGTAAAAATGCACCACAATTTCAGATCCGGGTTTCTGGAACATATTTTAACCATGGCGCAGATTTCAAAAAAAGTATCACCCTTGTATGATGTAGACCGGGATCTGGTGCTCGCAGGTGTTTTTTTACACGATATTGGAAAATTGAAGGAAATCAACTCGGAATATGAAGCAGATTATACAAACGATGGTAACCTGATCGGGCATATTGTGATCGGAAGGGACATGGTACGTGATGCCATTAAAAAAATCCGGGATTTCCCTGAAGATTTAGGGCAAAAAATGGAACATATCATTTTATCCCATCAAGGTCGCTACGAATGGCAATCGCCTAAAATGCCTTCTTTTCCCGAAGCAATGCTGGTTCATTTAATTGATGTGCTTGATGCGAAAATGAATCTCATGAACATTGCCCTGGACGAAGACCAGGAGCCTGGCGAGTTTACCAATAGACATAATTATTTTCGCATTCCCCTGTTAAAAAAAGATGGGTTTAAATAACCTTGTTCGGGCAGCAACTTTTGCTGCTACGGCCATTGGGTTGGGATTCATGTTCATGCTGGTTCCCAATGTTGAATTTATATCTGTTACCGTATTTTTGTCGGGCTTGACTCTGGGAGTTCTGTTTGGAGCCATGGTTGGAGGAACAGCAATGATGATCTATTCGATCCTGAACCCCCTGGGATCAGGTTTGATCTACATACCCCTGTTGGTAGGCCAGATCATTGCTATGGCGGGGATCGGGACAGCCGGTGCTGTCACAGGAAGGTTATTCAAAAGCATACCATTGAGAATCTCTATTCCTGTTGCCGGGATATCCGGTTTTATTTGCGCCCTTTGGTATGATGGAATAACGACGATGGCCTACCCGGTTAGCGCTGGGTACAACTGGGATGAAACGCTGGCCTATGCGGTGTCTGGACTGATATTCACATTTATGCATGCTGTGTCGAATACAATGATCTTCTCGATCGTGGTTCCCGGTTATTTGAAACGCCTATCTCCTTGATATGAAACCCCTTACGTTCCTTATGGTCCAGGTTGTAATCCTGGCACAGCCCATTGAAATTGTTCCATTCGACTGGGGCGGGCAGTTTGGATATGTGAGTCGGGGCGGCGCAATTATGTGGAACCAGGACTGGTGGTCAAACCGGCTGTTGTTTGACGGTACTTGGGCTATCTACCCGCGTATGTATGGTCATGAGATCGAGGCTGGATTTGTCGATGGCATGATTGATTCCGCTGGATTGGATGATTCTACTCTGGTCACGTCATATTTTAAATACGACCAGGGCGATTATTTACTGGACCGCTTTTCCTTTGGGGCAGGGTACATAGGACAGGGCAGACAGGTTCATCTGCATGGCTTTAAACGGACCTATGCAGGCACCTTTAACCAATATTCGAATGAAACATTTCAACCCATTCAGCAATCCTATACCGTTTCCTATGAGTCACATAAAGGAAAAGACCACGGTGGAATTTCACTGGGGCATTTTAACACTTTGTCCGGATTGGCAGATTCCACATCCCGAGGATTGATCGATAGTCGCATTACTACATCCAATACATTTTGGAATCACGATTTCGGCAATTTCCATTCCAAAATTAGTATAGATCAATTCTTGCAGCGATATAGGGCAGATCATTCAATATCAGCGTTTACTGGTGTTCGTTATTCAACAAGATCAAGACTCGTTGGTGAGTTAAAATGGAAAGATCTTGTAACAGCAGGAACAGAATTAAATAAAAGAAGTGTAAGACAAGATTCTTTAATTACGACTCTATGGAATCTGTTTTATTTAAAAGGGAATATTTCATTCATTGATCTGAAGATAGGTATTACGCAGGTGGATGATAAATCCAATATCAATTATCAATTTGGATTAAAATATCCGTTCAAATCATTTTCGTTAAGCGCAGGAATCGAGCAGATCGTCAAACCGGTCCACCCATATTATTTATTTAATTATGAGATCAATCCACTTTCAGTTACATCAGGAAATTTTACAGGCATCGACTGGAAAGGAGATCATTCCAGTGCTTCTATAATTTTTTCAATACTAAATGATAATAACGATTATTGGGATGTAACCATTCCAGACACAGGGACCATTTTTAATGAACGAGGTGCCCATGGGCAACTAAACATTAAATATGAAACATCATGGATTCCATTTGTTGATCTTGAAATGAAATATGCATCACGATCTGTTGGAAATCTTTATGGTGGCGGAATTGGTTACCGACTGGGGTATAATGCAAAGTCTCAATTAAGTCTCTTTGATGGATTTATGTTGGTTGATCTGAGATTGGGTGTGGATCAATTCATCCAACGAAGAAGAAACGCGCACATTCATCCGATAGAAATGGTACCAATGACGATTTACACAGAAGGAAAAATGGATGACATTGTTCTTTTAAACGGCTCCATCACCGCGCATGTTTCTACGTTCACCATTCGATATGAGTGGTTCAACATCACGGAAATGATCTTGGCATCCATGGGATCAGAGGAGAATAATTATTTTACGATCCATCCCGAAATGTCGGACCTGGGGAGGCAGGTGAACTTAACGGTGGAGTGGCATTTCCAGGATTAATGGTTTTCCCATATCGCATAATCACCAGGCAGAACTCCTACTGAAAAGGTATGGACAAGGTCACCCATTTCATTATGAACTAAAACTGTGTCAGGCGCTGCGTAATCGCTGATCCCCATGAAAACAAAATTTTGATGGGCACCTGCAGAATACAGGGAGGTGTAAGAGCCAATTCTTGCACTTTGGTTTAAACTTAAATCCATTTCCAACGGTGCAACACCGCCTCCAGTTGTGCGATACACTTGGTCGTTGATGACCATCATATCCCCACCGCAAACCGTACCGGCACCATAGTTAACCACAGCAACTTCCCCGGTTTGGATATCCAGTCTGCTTGATCCATAAAATGCTGACCAGTCGGATGTATAAAATGTTCTGGAAATCCATAGGGTATTGCCGTCCAGTATCATTTGCTGGGGTCCATTCCCGACTTCATAAGAACCCACAATTGTTTCGGAGTGTATATCAATCTGGACAATGCTGGATCCATTATTCGTGTCATACAACTCAAGGTTGGGGATACTCACCCAGAGAAAATTTCCATCGGATACAATATCCTCAGGCAAACCATCAATCAAAATGGATGATTCAATGGCATATGTTTCCAGGTTTAGAACTTTCACGTCCTTTGATGTCCAGTTGGTAAAATAGAGTTTATTATCGACCACCACCATTTCCCGGGGACTGGAATTGTCCGTTGAAACCTCGATGCCGGGCAGGCTCAGACCGGATTCGGTAATGCTGTATCGCTTGATTAAGTGGCTGTTATTAACCAGAACAAATAATTTGTCTTGGTGAATCAAAAGGGACTGGACAACGTCACCAACATTTTCTATTGTCTGGATCTCTTCTTCGCCCTGAAAAACTGAAATAGATCCATTCCCGTCACCAAACGTGCCTTCGGATGCGATAAATACCAGATCAGATTCTGGGTTATCTTTAAAATTGTCCTCACAGGCAAAAGCCAGCAACAGCATTAGGGGTATAATTTTCTTCATAGCAAATTCCTTATGTAAGAGTAGGGGATTTCAAAATCTGATGGATGGCAGTCATCATAACTTTTCTTCCGAAAGTGTCAATGGTTTGTATCCACTTATCCAGGTCTCCTGACTTATGCAGTAACAACTCGGTTCGCCTTCTCCTCAGCGGTAGCGGCCGAAAATGGCATCGGAACCAGTATTCTGCAATCACAGTAGCGGGGACTGTGTCCGATTTTCACGGGTTTCCCTGCCATAAATGAATGTTATTTGGTTTGGAATTTTACCCAGTTTCGGGTATGGTATCAATGAGAAAACTGTCTGTTTTCATAAAAATCAGGAAATAAATTTTACCCCATGTCGTTCTCCGAAAAAAACTGGCTTATCATTACATCAGGATTTGCACCGGTCTATACCAAAGCAGATTTTAACTCCCCCTGCACAACAGATGCGGTCTATGGCGAATCCTGTCAGGTTATGGATCAGGAAAATACCTGGTTCAACGTAAAATGCGAGGACGGCTACACGGGCTGGGTGAAATCGTTCTATGGCTCTATAAGTGCAGAAAAAAATAAACCAACCCATGTTGTGGCATTTCCAGATGAGAATGGACAGTTTAAACCACATTGTCCCTTTGGTTCGAAAGTGACAGAAAATCTCCCGGGATCCATACAAATCACGGACAGCCTGGGATTGGATCAAATTATTCCTGTGGCGAAAAATTTATTAGGTATTCCATACAGATGGGGCGGAAAAACATCCCTGGGCTTCGATTGCTCCGGATTAATTCAATCGGTATTAAACGTGTGTGGATTTCATGTCCCAAGAGACTCGTATCAACAAAGGAATTTTTTCAAAGATTATGAAATTCAATTGAATGAGACAGAACCGGGAGATCTTCATTTTTTTGGAAAAGATGGAAAAGTTACCCACGTAGGATTTTCCACTGGCGGAGCAGGACTGCTCCATGCGCAGGGATCTGTAAAAAAAGAATCTCTGGATCTGGACGCCGCTGATGTGAATAAAAAACTCTTAGATATCTACCTTTCAAGCCATTCTATTCAACGTAAGTTTCACCCGTGAAAATGCCTTCTTCCAATGCAGTTAACGGCCATTTGCTGAATCGAGCAGTCTTGGTACTCAATGCAAATTATTCTCCAATGATGGTTTGTACTGCCAAGCGTGCCATTTGTATGGAATTTTTAGATAAGATAGACGTTTTGGTGAATTACAATGAGCAGGTTCACAGCCCCTCACTTTCACTGGATCTGCCAAGTGTGATCAAGATACGTGATTATATTCGCTATGATAACCTATCGGTTGATCTAAACCGTAAAAATGTGATCGCACGAGATGAACACATCTGCCAGTATTGTGGTGTCTCAAAAACTCCTCTGACCATCGATCACATCATGCCCAAGGGAAAAGGCGGTCTAGATACTTGGGAAAATCTGGTTGCGGCCTGCAAACCCTGTAACCAGAAAAAAGGTGACCGGACACCGGAGGAAGCCAGAATGCCCTTAAGACGAATTCCAAAAAGGCCAAACAGACTACATTATTTTCAAAGATTTGTTCAAGATCAGCAACAGGACTGGCGCCCCTACCTTTTTATGGAGCCTTTTAGGGTTAATTGAATTAATAATATGGCTGAAAAAAAGAATTTACGCGTCTTGAGCGGGATTCAGCCTTCAGGAGTACTTCACCTGGGAAATTATTTTGGGATGATGTCCCGCATGATTCGCTACCAGGATGAAAATGAATTGTTTTGTTTCATAGCTAATTACCACGCCTTAACAACGTTACCCGACCCTGGTACACTATCGTCGAATACCTTCAATGCAGCCTGTGATTTCCTGGCATTGGGAATGGATCCGGAAAAATCCACTTTCTGGGTACAATCGGATGTGCCCCAGGTTACTGAATTAACCTGGATCTTGTCATCCCAGGCGGGCGTTGGCCTCATGGACCGGGCCACATCCTACAAAGATAAAATTGCCCAGGGATTAAAACCAAATATGGGGCTCTATTCTTATCCCGTTTTAATGGCTGCCGACATATTGCTGTTTGACAGTCAAATCGTCCCGGTAGGAAAGGACCAGAAACAACATTTGGAAATGACCCGCGATATTGCGATCAGATTTAATAACACGTTTGGTGATACATTGGTGGTTCCCGAACCGGATATTGAAGAGGTTACACAGCTTGTTCCCGGTATTGACGGGCAAAAAATGAGTAAATCATACAATAATACGATTCCAATTTTTGATTCCCACAAACAGATTAGAAAAAAAATAATGCGCATTGTTACAGATGCAACAGATGTTGATGAACCAAAGGATAAGGATACACCACTGTTTCAATTATACAGCCTATTTCTTGATTCATCCGGACAAAAAGATTTATCCGATCGATATGAAGGAACAGGTTTACGTTATGGGGATGTAAAACAGGAATTATTTGAAAAAGTGATGGATTATTTTCAACCCTATCGTGAGCAACGAAAAACCTTAATATCCAGACCGGGGCAGGTCCATGACATTCTAAAATCAGGCGCAAAAAAGGCTAAGGATGTCGCGGAGGAGGTCTTAGACCGAGTTCAAGCTGCTGTTGGAGTACGCTACCTGTAATGTCCTATCGAATCCACTTAGATAATTTTGAAGGTCCTCTGGATTTGCTGCTTTATTTTATTCGCCGGGATGAACTGGATATTTATGATATTCCCATAGCAAAGATCACCAAGGAGTTTATCGATGCAATCGAAGAATGGAAACGCCTGAATATGATGGTGGCAGGTGAATTTATTGTGATGGCGTCTACCCTGATGCGTGTTAAAGCAAAAATGATGATACCCCGGCCAGAATTGGGTGAAGAGGGTGAAGTGATTGATCCCAGGGAAGAACTAATGCAGCAGTTGATCGATTACAAGCGTTTTTCAGATGCAGCTGAGATGCTGAATACCCTGGCAGCAGAAAGAAACCACGTGGTTCCCAGGCAATTTGAACAGGAAATTCCTATTGTTGAAGGGGATGAACTTGGTTCACTGTTGCGGGATGTGTCCCTCTATGACCTTGCCATGGTTTTTAAGGAAGCCATGGAAAACCGGCCTGTAATTTCACAATTCGAACTCAACCGTGAACCGGTCAAATTAGAAAAGCAAAAAGAATTCATTTTTAAGTATTTTGATGGGGAGGGCAGGCTGAGATTTACAACGTTGTTGAAGAAACTGGAAACCCGAATGGTGATCATTGTTACATTTCTAGCCATTTTGGATCTGGTGAGAGAGGGTACGTGTACCCTTGAGCAATTAGATATATTTGGCGATATTGAATTGGTCCATCTAAGGACTGAAGCCTGATGCAGAATTCTGAAATAAGAAAAATCATTGAAGCGCTGCTTTTTTCCAGTCCCGAGCCGCTGACCCAGACTAGGGTCAATGGCGTATTTAATCCTGATACGCCCAATTTGAAAGAAGTTGTAGACGGTCTCAACAAACAATATGCTCAGGAAGACCATGCTTTTGAGATCAAGCAGGTTGCTGGCGGGTATCAACTGGTGTCCAGGGCAGAATATGAACATTTTATTCGCCGAATGCTCAGTAAATCCGGTCGATTGACCTTATCTCCAGCCGCCTTGGATTCTCTGGCGATTATTGCTTATAAACAGCCTATTGGCCGGTATGAAATAGAAGCGATCCGGGGCGTGGACTCAAGCGGTGTGCTCAAAACGTTGTTGAATCGTAATTTAATCAAAATAAAAGGAAGGGATACTGGCCCCGGGAGACCCCTGCTTTACCAGACTACAAATACATTCCTTGAATATTTTGGCCTGAACCGGTTATCCGATATGCCAAAGCTCAAAGAAATTACTGAACTTATGGAAGCAGACCCTACTCTGGGTGAGCAGATCGCTGTATTCGAAGACGAAAACATTGATCAAGAAAAACCCGGGCCCCCATCCCCAGAAATCGCAGCAGGCTAAGCGCATTGCGGTTGAATAAATTTCTCGCCCAGGCAGGCATTGCCTCCCGGCGAAAATCCGATAAACTGATACAGATGGCAACTACAGAGGTAAATGGAAAACTCTGCCTGGATCCTGCCTATGATGTAAAAGAATCAGATGTGGTGAATTTTGATGGCCAAAAAGTATCTCAGGTTAAAGAGAAAATCGTTGTTATGTTCCATAAGCCTAAGAGAGTAATTACCACTGTCAAGGATACCCACGGACGCAAGACGGTTATGGATTTTGTTCCACCCAATATAAGATTAACTCCAATAGGCCGCCTGGACCAGGATACGACCGGTCTGCTGTTATTAACAAATGATGGGGATCTTCACCAGTATTTAACTCATCCAAAAAATCAAATTCCAAAAGATTATGAAGCAGTTATCGAAGGGAGGCTCACCCCTTCACAGATCCAAAAACTGGCTCGGGGTATTTACATAGGAGACAAAGAATACGGGCAGGCTGAAATCGTAAACCAGGAGACAAAAAAAGGGAGAACCAGTTTAATTATGCGATTGCGACACGGAAAAAAGAGGGAAATTAGACGAATCCTGTATCGGTTAAAATTAAAATTAATCAGCCTAAAGCGAATTGGATTTTCTAACCTAACGCTTGGAACGCTAACTGAAGGTAACTATAGACAATTGACTTTGAATGAAGTTGATTCTCTCCGGAATTGATTTAAAATACCGCTTGCTTATAATCCTTTTCTTCATTGGGATTATTAGCAGTAGAAGGTAATTTCGCCGGCTTATTGAGAGTTGAATTAAATGATAATCGCCATTGACGGACCATCGGCTTCCGGGAAGAGTACAACAGCAAAGGGAGTTGCCGAGAAACTGGGGATCACACACCTGGACACGGGTGCTATGTACCGCACAGTGACCTGGGGATTAAAAAAGGCCGCTATTCATCCCAGTGATGATGAAAAAGTTCGTGGTTTCCTGAAAAACCTGGAGATTTATTTTGACGCATCAAACCACATTTGGTTGAATGGCGAAGATGTATCCGTTGAAATTAGAACCGGTGATATTTCATCCAGGGTCAGTGCCGTGAGTGCTATACCTGAAGTGAGAGAGAAAATGGTAAAGATCCAAAGGCAGATTGCAGGGAAAAAAGATTGTGTTCTTGAAGGACGGGATATTGGTACTGTTGTCTTCCCAGATGCTGAATACAAATTTTTCCTAGTGGCAGACACGGAGATACGGGCGAAGCGCAGGTTACTGGATCTTGAAAGAATAGGAGAAACCAGTACTCTTGCTGAATTGATGGATGATATTGAAAGACGGGATGCTGTCGATTCATCAAGGGAACATTCGCCGCTGTTACAGGCGGAGGATGCCATCCCTATTGATACGAGTCATCTTACGATCAATGAGCAAATAAATAAAATAGTAAACTTAATTAACCAATAATAACACGTAAGGAAACATCAATAGCATGTTTGAAAACCAAATTGAAGAACAGGCGGTTGAAGAGGTTTTAGATACTCCAGAGAGCACGGATGTTGAAAAAACCAGCGTAGAGGAAGCGCCTACTGCCCCGGCCGAAGTTGTTGCCGAAATAAAAGACTACCTAAACCCCGAACTTTTTCAGGATGTCCGGGTTATTGACAAAAATGAACTTGAGCACGATAATGAAAGTAGCGGTGATGAAGTAAACGCTGAACTGGAAAATCTCTATGCAAACACATTCGGAGATATTTCTGAACATTCTCTCGTAGAAGGCCGGGTGGTAGGTATGAATGAACGGGATGTTTTGATTGACATCGGTTTTAAATCAGAAGGGATCATTGACCGGTCTGAATTTAATGAAGATGAACTGCCGGCAATTGGTGACCAAGTTGAGGTATATCTGGAATTTATTGAGGATGCCAGCGGGAATACGATCCTGTCAAAAGAAAAAGCAGATTTTATGCGCCGCTGGAAAGAGTTGCATGATGCGTTTGAAAATGAGACCATCATTACCGGGACCATTGTGCGCCGTATTAAAGGTGGATTAATCGTAGACTTGGGAGTGGTACAGGCATTCTTGCCTGGATCTCAGGTGGATGTGCGTCCCATTCAGGATTTTGACATGTATTTAGATAAAGAAATTGAACTTCGAATTGTGAAATTCAATGAATCCCGAAAGAATATTGTTGTTTCCCACAAAATTATTCTTGAAGACAGTCTAAAGGAACAGAGAGAAGCTCTTTTTAAGGAACTTGAAGTGGGTTCAATTTTGGAAGGCCGTGTAAAAAATATTACGGATTTTGGTGTTTTTGTCGATCTTGGTGGAATAGATGGTTTGCTTCATATCACGGATCTTTCCTGGGGGCGTGTAAATCATCCTTCCGAGGTTATTGAAATGAATGATGCCATTACCGTGAAAGTGATTGAATATGATGAAGAGCGAAAACGGGTTTCCCTTGGTTTAAAACAGCTTGCTCCCCACCCTTGGGATGAGGTTGAAATTAAGTATCCTATTGGAAATGTGGTAAAAGGTAAAGTGGTAAGCCTTACAAACTACGGTTGCTTTATTGAACTTGAACCGGGAGTTGAAGGATTGATCCATGTTTCAGAGATCTCTTGGACAAAACATATTAAAAACCCATCAGAGGTGTATTCCATGGGTGATGGTGTGGATGCTAAAGTCCTGTCTATCGATACAGATGAAAGAAAAATCAGTCTGGGTGTAAAACAGTTAACTCCAGATCCCTGGGATGAGATTGAAGAGAAGTTCATGGTGGGTACCGTACACAAATGCACTGTACAAAACCTGACACAATTCGGTGCTTTTGCAGAACTGGAAGAGGGAATAGACGGATTGGTTCACGTTTCAGATTTGTCTTGGACCAAGGTTATCAAGCATCCTAAGGAAGTAGTAGAAAAAGGTCAGGAAATTGAAGTCCGCATTTTGGAAGTATCAAGAGAAAATCGGCGAATATCGCTGGGATACCGTCAGGTATCGGATGATCCTTGGCCGGAGATTATGAATTTCTATGAAGCAGGCAAAGAGGTGAGTGGTGAAATAATCCGTGTCCTTGATAAAGGCATTATTATCCAACTGGAAAAAGAAGTGGAAGGAATTATTCCTTTTGGAAAAATGTCTAAAAAGGATCGCAGAGCCCTGGCAGGCCAGTACGAGGTGGGAGCCAATCTGTCTGGAATTGTTATGAAAGTTTCTCCGGAGGATAAGAAAGTTGTCCTCTACAAAGAAGAACTGGCTGGTACGGGAAAAAGGACATCTGCTGCAGATGAAGTAAAACAGTATTTGAGCAATCAGGAAACAGATTCCGGAGAAAAACTTGAATTGCCCCAGGAACTGTTGGATTTGACCAGCCATGCTGAAAAGGATGGTGTAGATGATACACCAACTGAGCCAGAATCTGAATCGGAGCAAGAGGAATAATTGACCTTCAATGGGTAAGGTCATTCCCTGACTATGAAAAAACCCATTGATTCTTTATTTAATCAAAGAATAGCCCTGTCTTTAGGCGCTTTTGGCCTGGCGCTTTTACTTTGGATTTTCGTCGTTTCAGAAAACGAATATACCATGGTTTTAGATCTGCCAATTGAAGCGAGGAACCTGAGCGTGCAAAAAGCACATAGGGAAGAAGTCCCGCCCTTTGCTACCGTTCGATTGAAAGGCATGGGGCGAGACCTTTTCAAGTCATTTATACTTAAAAAATTTGCAGGGTTTAAGCTGGTTTTGGATTTGGAGGGAATCTCCCAGGAATATGAATTTGTTTTAAACGAGTATTATGAAAAATATCCGCAAAAAGTGGTTCTACCTCTGAATTACAATGTCTCATTTGTGGAGGTTGTTTATCCGAATCGCATCCAGATCAGCCTGGATGAATACCAGGTGAAAAAAGTACCTATTTTGTCCAATATTTCTGTAAAACCTGCTCCAGGTCATGTTCTGGTAGGCCAGACAAAGATTTTGCCTGTAGAATTGGAAATTGCCGGACCAAAAGAAGAACTAGCTCTGATTAATCATGTTGAAACAGCATATGATACAATCAGCGGTATTACATCACCCTACTTTGGTACTGTAGAAATTGAGTCCTTAGGCAGATTGATTGAATATTCACAGAACAGTGTTGATATCAATCTTGATATACAGGAGATCAGTGAGAGAATTATTGCAGATATACCTGTTAAGGTGGTTCATATTCCTGAAAAAATACGAGTATTTCCATCACCTCAGACTGTATCCTTAACTGTGGTTGGCGGCGTTCAGCGCATCGCCGGACTAAGTCCGGAGGAAATTCAGGTCATTATTGATTTTAATGACTGGAATAATCAGGTACAGTTTTATGAGCCGGAAGTCATTATACCGCCTAATGTTTTGGAATGGCGGGATATTTCTCCCAGAAATTTAGAAGTTGCCGTTGCCCGTGCACTCAAATGACAATATTGGGTATCGAAACTTCCTGTGATGAAACAGCCGCTGCAATTTGCCAGAATAGGAAAATTCTTTCAAACACAGTCAGTCAGCAAATTGTTCATGTAGAATTTGGAGGCGTAGTACCCGAAATCGCGTCTCGAGAGCATGAGATACTCCTGAATACTATTGTTCACCATACGCTGGGTGAATCAAATATCCACCTTCGTGAACTCGACGCAATTTCAGTGACCCAGGGGCCTGGATTAGCAGGGACTCTATTAACGGGGATAAGTTTTGCAAAAGGATTGGGTATTGGATTGAATATCCCGGTTATTCCCGTGAATCATTTAGAGGGCCACATTTTTGCGAACTTTTTATCTGATCCAACATTAGACTATCCATTTGTATGCCTTCTGGTTTCAGGCGGTCATACACAACTTTGGAATATTAAAGGTATGGAGCAATATGAACTGCTGGGGGAAACCAGAGATGATGCAGCAGGAGAAGCCTTTGACAAAGGAGCACGTATTTTAGGATTAGAGTACCCTGGCGGTCCAGCGATAGAAAGAGAAGCAAAAGGAGGCGATCCAGATAAAATTCAATTTCCAAGGAGCCTTATGGGAGAGGACAGTCTGGAATTCAGTTTCAGCGGCTTAAAAACATCCTTGCTCTATTTTATGGATGATTTTGAAGAAACTGCTTCTGTTTCTCTTAAGGATGTTATGGCCAGTTTTCAGCAGGCTATTGTAGACACACTTGCAGAAAAAGTGAGACGGGCAGTGAAGAAAACAGGTGTGAAACGCTGTGTCATAGCAGGGGGAGTTGCGGCTAATCTATGTTTGCGTGACCGATTAAACACTGTTCTACCCAATAAACATATTCTTTTTCCAGATCTCTCCTATTGTACAGATAATGCAGCCATGATTAGTTACCTGGGCGAATTGAAAATGCAATCATATTCATATGAATTATTAACCTTTAGTGTCCAGCCCAATTTAAAATTGGCGTAAGCTTGAATTTTGAATCTTCACATCCCAGCCAGGTGTTTTGGCTGCTATTGATTTTATGCAGCCTGGGCATATTCTTTTCGTTCCGTCAGGCTATTTATTTTAAAAAAGTCCGCCCCATTTTATTTTTACGCGGATTATCTATAGCCACTCTTATTTTCTTATTATTAGATCCAAAATTAGACCTTGTGAACACAAACTCCCGTGAACTGAGATGGCACGTATATATAGACCGGTCATTAAGTATGTCCTATCATTTGCAGCCCTCAGTAGGATCGTTTATTTCCGGGATTGATGAGATAATCGAAAAGATTAATAAAAAACCTATTCCTGTAAAAATATATGGGTTTGGTACCGATCTGGATACGAGCTGGGTCTATGGTGATAAAAAAATTCAAGATGGCTCCACCAACATTGGGCAGGTTATAGAGCATATGAAATCCAATCAAAATAATGGACTTGCAGGCTCACTGCTTATCACGGATGGCCAGGTGAATCTGGGATCAGAAATTCCCACCCAAGATTTAAAGGGTACAAAGCCAATTCATGTTGTAGGGGTTGGTGATAATTCGCCTCTGGTAGATGTTTCCATTCATTCAATTGATGCTCCCCCAGTCATCATTAAAGGGGAGAATGCTGAGTTGGATGTTACGGTGTCTTCACATGGTGCCTTGAATCAAAGATTGAATGTCACTTTGTATTCAGGAAAAAAATTATTGGGTTCCAAGGTTGTACCTGTGTCAGGAGAAGGCAGTATGGAGCGTGTTAGGTTTATGATCAACCCCAACCAGACAGGAGAAATGCAGTACAGGGTCCAGGTCAATGCACTCCCCGACGAAATTAATATTCAAAATAACAAACAGATTGTACCGATCCAGGTTTTAAAAAATGAATATAAAATTGCCATTTTCACCGGTGCTCCCAATTTCAATACACAGGTGATTAAGAATATTATTACACAAAATCCCGAATTTCGAATGGATCATTTTGTCCTTCGGTCCAATGGGTATTCCACACCGCTGAAAACGTTCTGGGATACAAAATATGACCTTATTCTGTTTGATAATCATCCAGTAGGAATGAATGCACAGGAATGGCAATCCTACCTTAGAATTTTTGCAAAGAAATTATTGTCACAGCAAACAAGCTTAGCACTGATTCCCGGGCACGATATTGCAAAACCTGCATTTAAATCTTATTTGTCCTTAATGGATCTTAGTGTGAAGGAACCCTTGATAGAACTTGGATCAAGATTCAATTGGGATTTTAATAAAAATTGGGAATCTTTTTTCCCATTTCAGAGTCTGGATATAGTCGATACAGAACCAGCTGATTACCCTCCTCTGTTCATTGACTTGGAAGTGGATTCATCCAATGCCAGAGTTCTGGCCAATTTTTCAATATCCGAAGTAGAAATTCCTTTATTGCTGTTGGCAGAAAAGTCACCTCTGAGATATTTGGTATGGTCATCTCCAGATTTACATCAACTATACTATAAAACTCAAAATAGTGAATTTCAGGACTTGACGAGTCAAATATTCAAACCCGTTTTTTCCTGGTTAATGAGAACCGGGAATGGCCAGGATTTTTATTTCAGATCGGGAAAAAATTCTTACCAGCAGGGAGAGCGGGTCACCATTACCGGGAAACCCGTTCGGGGTGCAGAAAAAGCAGCAGAAGGATTTATCCATATTTCAAGTAATGGTACACGAATCAATTCAAAACCCATTTCATACGATATAAATACAGGTTTATACACGGGTCAATTTTGGGCATCTCAACCTGGTGAATTAGACTATGATATAGAATTATTGTACGGAGATAAATCACTCATTGTGAGCCAGGGAAGCGTCCAGGTTCAGGAGAGTCAGGTTGAGTTAAACCATGTGTATCTAAATAGGGACCCGCTCGTAAGATTAGCAAAAATGACCCAGGGGTCCTTTCGTCACTGGGATGATCGTCTGTCCATTTTAAACCAAATAGATAAACAGTCAAAGCAGGAAACAATTCATTCCAGAATTGTCCTGCACAATAGTCAATGGATATTCCTGCTCATATTATTATTTTTAACGGTGGAATGGATTCTGAGACGACGTTTGGGGATGATGTGATTATTGGGAACAGAAATCCAGGTAAGTAATTTAAATACCTAAATAAAGGAAGATTTGTGAAAAAAATTACAGTCATTGGAACAGGATATGTTGGATTGGTAAGCGGGGCAGGCATTTCTGACTTTGGTCATCAGGTTATCTGTGCCGATATCGTTGAAGAAAAAGTTAACCTGTTAAAAAATGGAGAAATTCCCATCTACGAGCCAGGATTAAGTGACCTTGTAGAGCGGAATGTAATTGCGGGCAGGCTTTCATTTACAACGGATGTAGATCAAGCAATTCAGAGCGCAGATGTGATTTTTATTGCTGTGGGCACCCCACAGGGTGATAATGGAGAAGCAAACATATCAGCTGTTGAATCTGTCGCTACTTCAATTGGGAAAAACCTAAATACCTATAAGGTAATTTGTACAAAAAGCACAGTTCCTATTGGTACGGGTGACCGTATTTGCGAGTTGATTCAAGCTGCCATGGAGGAGGGCAGAAAGTTTGATTATGTTTCAAATCCTGAGTTTTTACGTGAAGGTTCTGCTGTCAAAGATTTTCTCTGGCCGGACCGTGTCGTGATTGGGGCGACCAGTGAAAGAGCTTTTGCTGTTATGCGGGATGTGTATCGTCCATTATATGTGAATGAAAAGTCCATGCTGCACACCAATGTGGCTACTGCAGAAATGATCAAGTATGCTGCAAATGCTTTCTTAGCACTCAAGATCAGCTACATCAATGAAGTTGCTAATTTATGCGAAGAAGTGGGTGCCGATGTGCACCAGGTTGCAAAGGCAATGGGGCAGGATGGTAGGATCAGTCCAAAATTTTTACATCCGGGACCGGGATTTGGCGGTTCCTGTTTTCCCAAGGATATCCAGGCGTTTGCCGCATTATCCAATAATAAAGGTTTACCCATGAAAACAATTGAAGCAGCTATTTCTGCCAATGACCACCAGAAAACAAGGATGACAGAAAAAATGAAATCTTTAATGGGGGGAGATTTTGCTGGAAAACAGATAGCCGTATTGGGTTTGGCATTTAAACCCAATACAGATGATGTAAGGGAATCATCTTCCATTACAATGATTCGAACAATCTTTGACCATGGAGGACATGTAAGAGCATACGATCCCATTGCAAATGATTCCATGAAAGAGATTTTTCCTGAACTAAACTGCTTCGAGTCATGGGAACTTGCCTGTAAAGATGCAGATGGCGTTGTTATTATGACAGAATGGAATGAATTTCGCGGAATGAGCCTGGATGTATTAAAATCCTTGGTGAGTACACCCGTTATTTTGGATACACGAAATATCTTGAGTATTGAAAAACTGAATGAATATGGTTTTATTTTTGATAATGTTGGTCGGAAACCTATTTTATGATTGTTGAAAATACATCTCTCACCGGCACTAAAATCATCAGACCCAACGTTTTTGACGATTTCAGGGGTTATTTCTTTGAATCCTACAAATCAACCGATTTTGCAGAGTATGGATTGCCAACGAAATTTGTGCAGGATAACGAGGTTAAATCACCGAGGGGGGTTCTGAGAGGATTACACTACCAATTAAAGAATCCTCAAGGAAAATTGGTCAGGGTGGTTCTGGGCAGTATCCTTGATGTAGCGGTTGATATAAGGATCGGATCACCATCTTTTGGGAAATCAGAAATGGTGGACCTTTCAGCTGAGAATAGAAAAATGCTTTATGTACCAGAAGGATTTGCTCACGGGTACCTGGTAACGTCTGAAGAGTCCGTTGTCATTTATAAATGTACAAATGTCTATGATCCAGATGATGAATACGGTATAAAATGGAATGATAAAACGATTGGACTCAAATGGAATTACGATTCACCCATTATATCTGAAAAGGATTTAAACCTGCCCGCATTAAAAGATCAACAATTTTTACCAAAATATTAAATGAAAACAATACTAGTCACAGGCGGCTGCGGATTTATTGGCTCTAATTTTATTCGCTATCTTGTTGAAAAGGATGAACCGGTCCATATAGTGAATTTGGATAAACTCACCTATGCCGGTAATACACAGAATTTGAACGATATTCCTGATTCAGTATATACTTTAGTTGAAGGGGATATATGTGACCCAGGTCTTGTGGAATCTCTTTTTAATACACACCGATTTGATTCTGTGGTTCATTTTGCCGCAGAAAGTCATGTAGACCGATCCATTGACGGACCAGCTGAGTTCATCCAAACAAATGTGGTGGGCACATTAAACCTATTGGAGAAATCCCGTGCTTATTACAATAGTACAGACAATAAGGATTTCCGGTTCCTCCATGTTTCAACAGATGAAGTGTATGGCTCGCTGGGAGATAGTGGAAAATTTCTCGAAACCACTCCTTACGATCCAAGTTCTCCCTATTCCGCATCGAAAGCGGGGTCCGACCATTTGGTGAGAGCCTGGCATCGTACATTCGGTTTACCCTCCCTAATTACCAATTGCTCCAATAATTATGGTCCCTATCAATTCCCCGAAAAATTGATACCTCTAATGATTATTAACTGCCTTCATGGTAAACCTCTCCCGGTTTATGGGAAAGGCGAAAATGTTAGAGACTGGCTTTTTGTACGGGATCATTGCGAAGCGATATTTACTGTGTTAAGAAAAGGAAGGGTGGGAGAGACGTACAATATTGGCGGAAATAATGAAATTAAAAACATTGATGTCGTTCAGATTGTTTGTGCCGTTTTGGATGAAATTTTACCTAGGGATAATGGATTAGTATATTCAGAATTAATCCATTATGTGACAGATCGCCCTGGCCATGATTTCCGTTATGCCATAGATGCCACAAAAATTGAAAAAGAATTAGGATGGTCGCCCATGGAATCATTCGAGACGGGAGTTCAAAAAACTATTCAATGGTATTTAGATAACCGGACCTGGTGGAAATCGATTCAGGATAATACATACAGACAGGAAAGATTAGGAGTGATTCAATCATGAAGGGAATCATATTAGCTGGTGGAAGCGGTACGCGACTTCACCCAATAACTAAAGTTGTATCGAAACAATTATTGCCTATTTATGACAAACCAATGGTGTATTATCCTCTATCAACACTGATGCTATCGGGTATTCAGGATATTCTGATCATTTCTACCCCGGAAGATACCCCGAAATTTGAACGGTTGTTTGAAAACGGCAACCATTTGGGATTGAATATATCCTATACAGTTCAACCATCCCCGGATGGACTGGCACAGGCATTCATTTTAGGGGAAGAATTCATTGGCCAAGAGTCTGTCTCCTTGATTTTAGGGGACAATATTTTCTTTGGCCATGGGCTATCGGGTATGCTTTCAAGCAGTGTTGAAACGGTACATTCCAATAATGATGCTGTAGTGTTTGGATATGCTGTGAGAGACCCTGAGCGCTACGGTGTAGTTGGCTTCAATGATTCAGGAAAGGTTACCAGCATAGTAGAAAAACCGAAAAATCCAGCTTCAAATTATGCTGTGGTTGGTCTGTATTATTATCCAAATGATGTAGTTGATATTGCTAAAAATGTAAAACCTTCAGCACGGGGTGAATTGGAGATCACGTCCGTCAACCAGGCTTTTCTGGATATGAACAGATTATCTGTGGAATTGATGGGACGGGGGTACGCCTGGCTGGATACGGGAACACAGGAAGCCATGAATAACGCTTCAAATTTTATTAAAACAATAGAAGACCGACAGGGGTTAAAAGTGGCCTGCCTTGAAGAAATTGCCTATGGCCTTGGGTTCATTGGCCAAGATGATTTGGATGCACTTGCAACGGGATACTCAAATGAATACGGGGAGTATCTAAAAAGTCTTTTAGATTAATTGAAAAGAATCTGGGTTGATGCAGTTAATCCAAGATTAATTGAAAATTTTGAAATATCTTTCCCCATTCTACCAGAATCATAAGGGTCAAATCCTGCATTTTTCCAATCGATCCATTGACCTTCTAATTCTAAGAACAATTTATTTTTTAAAATACCCTTTTTAGCTTTAGCTGAAATAATCATTCTAGTCTCTAAGTTTCCGTTATACCGTTCATAAACAATAACTGGATCACTGTATTGTCTATCTAGCATTTCCTCAGTTAATTCTCCGCGTTTTACTTGAGATATGTTTGATTGAAAATTCCAGTCACCCAACTTCTGATTAAATATTATAATAAATTCCTCAGCATGTGGTCCTGCCCAAAAACCGAGAGGGAAATTATAGGTATAAGAACTATTTTCTGAAAATTTGTGACGATAAATACGGTGATCAGTCCATGTATATTCAATGAGCAATTTATTATTATATTGTAGAAAATTATTTTTTTTCAGACCAATCTGATATCCTATCCAATTTCTATTTTGTTCATCAAAAGTGGATTCGGGTCGCCACTCATCTATAAAAATAGAAGTATAAATTTTCAATTCGTCTTTAGGTATCCAAGATATTTCTCCGCACATTTGAACATTATCTACATCACCTGTATAATGCTGCATTGACCAAAAGGGGATAAAAGGTAAAAGATAATGTTCATCAAATTTTCGATTTCCAAAAACAACAGTTTCAATTGCAGATAGTATTAACTTATCTAAAAGAGAATATTTTAATCGATGACCTGCAATAGATCTGTCCACATAAATATCCCGACCGGGATAGAGTTCATTCTGTGAAGAATCGCTTATCTGACTTGCCAAAGAGGCTATAAAATATTGCAAGTTCAGTTTTTCGGATATTTTCCAGTCAAAAGATGCTAAAGGATAGGTGGGGCAATGATTAGACAGTATCAAATTTGATCTTCCAGCGCCCCATTGAACTCTATCTTTACCAAAGAATACTGAGAATTTTTCACTATTTCGGTAATTGATAATAAGGGAGGAGGATTCAAACCATGTATTGTCTGACCCGTAATATCCACGACGGTGTTCAAAATTAAAATCAGGATTAAAAAACGCAGAATTTGAATCAAGATTTGTTGCTGTTATAAATTGAAATCTTCCGGATATGCTCCAGGCACCTGTATTTTTCTTTGCACCTAATTGAAAATATGTAATAGTTGTTTTGCCATCCTTCTCAGGCTGAAAAACAGATCCAGATGAATAATATGTACTTGAAAAAAATGGAGTAAAAATTAAATTTGTTTCAGAACTGAATGAAAACTCAATGGATAAAAATAAACCAATTATTATAGTTGGAATGGGTTTTATAATTTCCATTTTTATTTTCCAGAGCTTTTAAACATATGAGGTATTGTTTGCAAAATGATCTTCATGTCCAATTTTAGGGACCATTCATCAATATATTTAAGGTCAAGTGCTACCCAGTCTTCAAAATCAACAATTTCATTTCTTCCGCTTATCTGCCACAGCCCAGTAATGCCCGGTTTCATATTTAAACGCCGGTGCCATTCGGGTTTGTAATGCTCAACTTCTGAAGGTATTGGAGGTCTTGGTCCAACAAGATTCATCTCACCTCTAATCACATTGTATAATTGGGGAAGTTCATCCAGGGAAAATTTTCTTAAGAACTTTCCAATACCAGTTATCCTTGGGTCATCATCCATTTTAAAAACAGGACCAGACTGCTCGTTATCTTCCATTAACTCACTTAGCTTTGATTCAGCATCCATTTCCATTGTTCTAAATTTTAATAAGTTGAACTTTCGACCATGATAGCCTACCCGGATTTGTGAAAAGAAAACAGGGCCTTTGGAGCCAAATTTTATCATAATAGGAACAAGAATCAGAACAGGCAGAAACACAATTGTAATTCCAAGACTCAAAATAAATTCCACATAGGTCTTAATGATTAGTTTGAATAGTTTTTTATCTACCGGATTAAAGGAAATAACAGGGAGGTCATACCATTCATCCATGAATGGTTTCACATTTAGATTTTTAATTCCCTTTGAAAAGGCATCCAGATTGACCATAATGTGGAAATTAATTCCAAGGCTATTCAAGTAGTCCAGTTTTTCAGCAAACTCTGGTATTTTTTTTGGAGGTAAAGCAAAAAAGACCTCATCAATGGGTTCTTTTAGGAGAATACTATTTAATCTATCAATGGGTTCTATGGTAAGTGTATTAAATTTTTCTCTGGCTACCGATGGATTTGGATCAAGAACATGGGTTACAATATATCCATATTCTTCATGGTGTTTAAATTCATCCAACAGTTTTTGAGCTCGTTTTTTACTGCCAACGATCATAATGTATCGTGTATTCCTGCCCCTTCTGCGAATATTTTCTAAATAGAATTTTACAAGCCATCTCTTTGATACAAGCAGCCCGAAACTTATTAGTATGAAAGCAATGATTGTTGAACGATAAAATAATTCCGTCTTGGATAAAAAAGATATACTGATGAGAAATGCAAAGCCAATCAGAGCAATGAACAATTGATTTGTAAAAAATGTGTCATAGCTTGTACGTCTATATAAATGTTCTTTATCGTAAACCACAAATAATAAATGCCAGAATGCCAAGACAATTGGAACCATAATAAGATGAAAGGATTTTTCATCGATTACGCTTAATGGTTTATCGTGGTAGGTCTGTTCAGCCAGTATGCCAACTGCTATGGATATAATAAGTAATCCATGATCGGCTAACCTATTTAAAAATGCAAATAATTTTGCCTGTTCTCTTAACATAAAGGAATATTGTTAGAAAATTAATTATTGTTGAAAGGAAAAAATGATTGATAAAGATTATCCAGCTAGTGGAAGTCATTTATTATATCAACAATACACTCTATTTGATCATCTGATAATTCTGGAAACATGGGTAATGATAATATTTTTTGATGTGTTGCATAAATGTTTGGAAAATCCTCAGGCGAATATTCTAAATACTCGTATGCTTTCATAAAAGGGAGCGGTACTGGATAGTGGATTGCAGATGCTATTCCATTATTTTTCAAATGGTGTTGCAATTTATCTCTATTTTTTACCTGTACTACGTAGAGATGGAATACATGCTTACTGCTTGAGTGTATTATAGGTGTCATAATATCAGGATTGCCATTCAATAATGCACTGTAATAGGTTGCCCGGTCTATACGTAAAGCGGTCCATTGGCTGATGTATTTCAGTTTTACAGATAATATGGCTGCCTGTAATCCGTCAAGCCTGCTGTTAATCCCTTCTGTATGGTGTTCATGTTTAATTAGGGCTCCATGGTTTGCGAACATCCGCATTATTTCTGCTAGCGCATCATTATTCGTAACAATACAGCCAGCATCACCATAGGCACCTAGATTTTTCCCTGGGAAAAAACTGAATGTACCTGCATCGCCAATGGTACCCACGTACTTGTTATCCCACTCGGCAAAGTGAGCCTGGGCACAATCTTCGATTACTTTCAAATTATACTTATTTGCAATTCTCATGATTTCTGTCATATTCACAGGTTGACCATAAATATGCACTGGAATTATGGCTTTGGTTCTTTCGGTAATCTTCTCTTCAATGAGATTTGTATTTATTGTGTAATAATCTTTATCTATATCTACAAATACCACTTTAGCACCTGCCTGGGTGATTGTTTCCGATGTGGAGATCCAGGAATGTGCAGTGGTGATTACTTCATCACCAGGTCCAATGTCCATTGCTTTTAGAGTAATATATAAAGCATCAGTGCCATTGCCACAACTGACTACATGTTTAGCGCCATAGGCTTCAGCATAGTCTCTCTCAAACTGTTGAACATATTCACCTTTAATAAATGCGGTATTTTCAATTACGGATTGGATGGCTTTATCTATTTCTTCCTTTATAGACTGATATTGTACTTTAAGATCAACAATTGGAATATTCATTAAAATTATTTCTGTTTAATTATTTTTGCAGGATTTCCAGCCACTACGCAGTTATCAGGAACATTTTTTGTTACTACGGAGCCAGCACCAACTTCAGCATTCTCACCAATTGTAACCGGGAAAAGAGTTGCATTACTTCCGATAACTGCACCTTTTTTGATTCGTGTGTTTTTCCAATGTTTTTTACTGCCAGTTCGTTTATAGGATGGGGGTTTTATATCATTAATAGTCATTACTCCATGTCCAACAAAAACATCGTCTTCAATTGTTACAAGAGAACAAATAAATGAATGTGTTGATACGGTAACATTATTTCCGATTGTGACCTCATTCTGTATTTCTACGTAGGATCCTATGTTGCAGCCATCCCCAATCTGACACCCATAAATGTTTGCGTATTCCCAAATCTTTGTACCTTTACCGATTGTTGCATCTTTTACAATGGCTGTTTTACTTTTGAAGAAATTCATCTACTCTGCCATTTCCAATATTCTTACAACTTTTTCTGCATGTTCAGGTCCAGTTATACAGGGAATATTATTTTGTATGCATTTCAAAAAATGATCAATTTCTATCTTTAGTGGTTCAACCCAATCAATAACGGGTATAAATACTTCGCCTGAACGATGATTAAAGGAAAATGTAACAGGGTTATCGAAATCCATCTGCTCCCCCAGCACTGCCATTCTATCAATCCCCTTATCATAGATCATAACCTTATTTTCAGCAATATCATCATAGACAACCATCTTTTTTGAACCCACAACTGTCATTTTTCTGATTTTATGCGGGTCCAACCAACTCACATGAATATGAGCCATAATATTATTGGGATAAGTAATATTCATAAAGGTTACATCATCAATCCCTTTTTGAACATAATCCATCCCAATTTTATCAATCTTGATTGGTTCAGGTTCATTGAGCCAATATTGAATTATACTGATATCATGGGGAGCGAGATTCCACAAGGCATCCACATCATCCCTTATTCGTCCTAGATTAAGTCTCTGGCTGTAGATATACCTAATATCTCCAAGTTCCCCTGATTCTATTATACTTTTTACATATCGCACTGCAGAATTAAAAAGGAATGTATGTCCAACCATGGCCACTAATTCCTTTTTCCTTGCTAATTGACTGATTTCTCGTACCTGGTCCGTCTTCGTTGCCATGGGTTTTTCCACGAGCACATGTTTACCCTTGTTCAGTGCTTGAATAGTTAAGTCATAGTGAGATGCAACTGGCGTTGCGATAACAACTGCATCAATATCCGGATCATTAATAACAGAATCCAATTCATCAGTTACGTAAATCCCAGGATACGTTTTTTTAACAAATTCCTGACGCTCCTTCGAAGGATCAACGACTGCCTTTACCGTGGAATCGTAGTTAGAACTTAAGTTTCTAAGAAGATTTGGTCCCCAATATCCTACCCCTACCTGTGCAATCCTTACCATAGTGTCTGTATCCCTGTTAATTTTTGTATCTCATTTATATAGTTTTTTTGTTCATTTTCCCAATTGAGTCGTTGATTTACTATTTCTGTTTTTTTCTGCAATCGACTGAGTTCTGGAGGTGATTTTATCAAATTTAGTAGTTCACGAGTGAATGATTCTAAATTATTGCTCTCGTAGTATGCCAACTCATCTGTCTTAAAATAATATTTAATTGGTTTATTTTTTACTGTAAGAGCAGGAATACCCACTGCCATGTATTCCATCAGCTTCAATGGTAGCATAAGGTCTGTTGCATCAGACTGAATATAAGTTACAAGGCCCAAGTCTGATTCGGCTATTTTACCTGGAATTAAGTCTAATTCAATTTGACCATGGTAAACCACAATATTTGCTAAATCCATCGCTTGGATATCGGTTTTGAGATTTACAACGCCATCGCCTTTTCCATAAATATGTAAACGTAGAAAAGGGAAATCTTCATGTACTTTTTTAATCCCTTTTAGTACAAGATTGAGCCCAAATCTTTCTGCAATAGTTCCGTGATAAATCACATTAAATGCACCATTCTTTACTGAATTGGTCTCTGTCAAGGGATGGAATAAGTTTGTATCAGCAAAATTGGGAATAATGAAAGTCTTATTTGGACTCAGATTGTGATTTTTCACATTGTATTCAAAATGAGGAACATGTACAGTAACAACCCGATCAGCATAGAAACATGATAATCTTTCCTGGGCCAGTAAAATATGATAAA
>ERZ651768.294-NODE-294-length-37976-cov-25.098367_pt1 | contig 37976 bp, 32 predicted proteins | sample MGYA00514754_ERZ651768 | MGnify/ENA metagenome assembly ERZ651768
TGGATTGGATCTAAGCTCAAAAATATGGATCAGGGCTAACGTGCCTCTATATGAAACTACCGAGCTGTTGGCAAATTTCATCGACTTGACCCACGTAAGAAATCCGGGAGTAAGTTTCAGTTTTTTGGCAGACTTTTCCGATTTTTTTCGAATTCCGCTGTTAGTTGGAGTTTCTCTGCTGGCTGTTGCGGCAATGCTCTATTATCAGACGCGCTACTGGAATGATCTGGATTTTTTTACACGCTCCGGACTGGCCTGCGTTTTACCGGGTGCTGCTGGAAACCTGATTGATCGTGCAGTTTATGGATATGTTACAGATTTTTTCCATTTTCGCTGGTATGAAACGAGTTTTTTTGTCAACAACCTTGCTGATTGTTTCATCAGTCTCGGTGTTGCTTTCTTCGTTGTCCCACTTTTGTTTTCGAAAAATGGTAGTACTTCTTCAAAAACGGTTTGATTCACTTTTGTACTTCAAAAAACATTTCATCTAAATTTCTGCTGCAGTTTTTTGTCATCAATACTTTTTGCTTCCGGAAACCTTGCCAAAGAAGAGACACGCTATATCAAAGGATTAGGGGCAGTCTTGCGTGAACAGCCGTCAATTCAGAGCAAAACACTCACAAAACTGTCAGTGGTACTTAAATGCTTGCCATGGAGACAAAAGGTATCTGGCATAAAGTTGAAGCAGAAGAAAATCAGGGTAGGATTTTATGAGGTAAGATTACAAATTTTCCATTTAAAATCAAAAAATCGATTTTGGGTCAAAAAATACGCGTTTCGGCTTATTCACCAATTACACCAACCTTCCTCAAACAGATTCCTTAAAGGTTGCGCCGTATGAGTAGATAGACATCTATGGTGCAAGTTTGGGCTACACCTCTTACTCCTCATCCTCCTCTCTCACTTAAGGCGCTATTTACATTTCCGGCTCCGGCAAAGCCTGGTTGTACTCCGGAAGCACCATAACAAGAAACATGGAGCGTGATTCACTCACACTTTTGTTTTCAGCAAGTTCAAGTTTATGAGCTGCAGATGCAGTTGCATTTTTGCTAAGCAGCAGGAATAGAGCGAATCTGCAGAGACGTGCGATAACCCTCCCCTGTAAGAATGTTGGCAAGAACAACTACTTGCTCTTCAGCAGCAAATCCTTCCGTTTTCTGGAGAATCCCCAATGCATCCTGAATCGTGTCTTCAGGATTATCCCGCAGTTCCATCAAGAAAGGATAGACGCCTCTGTAGAGCATCATGGAAGTAAAAACTTTAGGGCTATTAGTGAATGAGTAAATTCCAATCTGGCGTGGACGCAGATTTGAGAGATATCCTGCTCCTCGACCATTGCGAGTGATAACAACAGTGGCACGAATTTTTAAATTTGTGGCAATTTGAATTGCGGATGCAGCGAGGTGTTGCCCATTATTACCTTTTATCAATTTTTCGGTGAAATTCACTCCAGGAAAATTTTCTGTACGCCTTGCTATCCGTATCAGTGTTTCCACTGAGCGAACTGGATATTTACCTACAGAAGTTTCTCCGGAAAGCATAATAGCATCTGACTGTTCAAAAACTGCGTTTGCAACATCTGTAACTTCTGCTCTGGTTGGCACCGGATTTTCAATCATTGATTCCAGCATTTGTGTCGCCACGATTAAGCGCTTGCCGAATTTAGCGCACAAATAAGCGATCCGTCTTTGAATTTGCGGAACCTCTTCCATCTCAACTTCGATTCCCAAATCACCACGGGCAACCATCACTCCATCTGCTTCTTGAACAATTTCTACGAGGCGGTCAACACCTTCCTGATTTTCAATTTTAGCAATAATCTTGATATGCTGAGCATGTTCTCCAAGTAAATCTCTTACCTCCCGAATCGTTTCAGAACTGCGTACAAAAGACAGCGCAATGACATCAACTTTTTGTTTAACTCCAAAAAGTATATCTTGTTTGTCAGTTTCTGTGATACCAGGCAGTTTAACGATAGTTCCCGGCAAATTAACATGTCTGTGTCCCTTTACAACTCCACCGTCAATCACTTCGCAATCGAGTCCTCTTTCGTTTTTACCCAAAACCTTTAAACTCACCAAACCGCCGTCGATGGAAATATAATTTCCTGGCTCCAGATCACGTTTCAAAGCACTATAGTTGACAAAAAGTGTACCTTCTGTCTCTTCATGCGGCGGAGAGCTGACAGTGACACGTTCGCTGGAAATAAGAGTTACTACCTCATTACCAGTCCTGATTTCTGGGCCCTGTGTATCAAGTAATAGTGCAATTGGAAATTGTCTGCTCCGATTCAATTTTCGAATTTGCTCAATAATTTTTTTATGAGAATCATGCGTTCCATGCGAGAAATTCAAACGTGCCACATTCATTCCTGCCGCAGCCAGTTCTGCCAATCTTTTTGGAGAATCACTGGCCGGACCGATAGTGCAAACAATTTTTGTACTTAACATTTTATCGGGTTATATATGATTGTAGATCGGTGGGATTCAGCAATTGTTCAATCGATGTAATGACCATATCTGAAATGCTTATACTGGAGGAAATCCTGAAAAATATAGGGTTTGTAGATTGATTTTCCGAGGAGCATACGAATACACTCCTGGATTCCCTCAATGATGGAAGGATGAGGGTGGATCAATTCGGCCAATTCCTCAACACCCTTGTCTGTGGCAATCAACAAAGCAACAGCCTGAATTGCGCTGGAAGCATGTTCTCCAACTGCACGCATACCCAAGACTCTCATCTGATCGTCATCAGTAACAAGTATTTTAAAAAATCCCTGAGTGTTGCGCATAGCAACTGCTCGTGGAATGCAGCAAAAATCTAGACTGGCAACACGATAATTCAGCTTTGCTTTTTGAGCCTGTTGTTCATTCATACCCACTCCGGCAACCTCCGGATTGAGAAACATGATAGTTGAAATGTTTTCGTAGATCATCGGTCGTTTTGGTTTGCCGTAAATTTTTTCAACAGCATGGCGTCCCTCCAACTCACCGACGTTAACCAGTGCAATGTCTGCAGTAATATCTCCTACTGCATAAATATTGGAAATGCTGGTTTGCGTATCATTATCAATGATATGTCCGGCTGCACTCAGTTCCATTCCTATCTCTTGCACACCAGTATTTTCTACATTCGGTACACGTCCCACTGAAACCAAAGCTTTTTCTGCGTGAAAAACCTCTCTCTTTCCATCCGGATGTTCCAGGATATATTCAACCTCACCATCCGCAATTACCATTTTTTCTAGGTTTGACTCCCGGTGAATCAGCACTCCATTGGTCTCTAAATTGGATTCAATCACTTTAGCCAAGTCCGCATCTTCGAAAGGTAAAATGCGATCGTCTTTGGAAATAAGGTGAACTTTTGTTTTTCTGAAATTGGAAAAAATGGTTGCAAACTCACAACCAATTACACCAGCTCCAATAATTACTAGACTTTCGGGGAACTCTTCTAATGAGCTGATACCGTCGCTGGTCATGATGATATCTTCATCAATGGCAATATAGGGGAGTTTACGAGGACGGCTTCCAGTTGCAATAATTATATTTTCTGCAAATACCTTATGTTTTCCGGAATCTGATTTAACCTCAACCTCACTTGAACTAAGTAACCTGGCACTGCCTTTGAGAAACCGGAAGGAATCGGGACGCAGTTGAATGATCATTTGAAGATGTTCTTCAAGTTGTTCGGAACGTTCCAAAACCGCATCATTAACTTCTTGAAGAACATTATTAAAATGAACATCCGGTTCAGCCAATCCGTAGTGGCGCATTTTTTTACTGAAAGAGGCAAATTCTTTAGAAATTTCCCAGAAGGTTTTAGAGGAAAGCGCACCGTCGTATATTCCGGCACCACCAAGGCGGTCACGCTCCACAAGCAAAACAGTTTTATTAAAATCAACCGCACGCATTGAAGCTGCGTAACCGGATGGTCCTCCTCCAATTATACACAGATCATACTTTTCCATTCAGGAGAATCTCTCTTAAAAACTCAAATTTTTTGGCTTCGTTCTTTAATTTCGTGATTCAAAATACGATCGTTTTCAGAATAATCAACTGGCAGTTCAACAAGATGGACCCCGGGCATTTCATGACATTTTTTCAAAAGCGGAACAAAATCATCAGTTTTCTCCACACGATAACCGTTTGCACCATGGCATGCAGCAAACTTGACAAAATCCGGATTCCCGTATTCAAGACCGAAATCATCAAATCCCATATTCGCCTGCTTCCATCGAATCATCCCATAAGAGTCATCCCTCAGAATCAGGCAGGTCAAATTCATTTTCAGTCGTACTGCAGTTTCCAATTCCTGGGCATTCATCATGAAACCACCATCTCCGCAAATGGCCATCACTTTCCGATCCGGGTAAACCATGTGGGCTCCCATTGCAGAAGGCAGGCCAGCACCCATTGTGGCTAAAGCGTTGTCTAGTAAAACTGTGTTTGGCTCAAAGGCCTTGTAATTGCGTGCGAACCAAATTTTGTAAACGCCGTTGTCAAGTGCGATAATCCCGTTGGAAGGCATCGCTTCACGCACATCTGCAACAAATCTTTGCGGTAGCATTGGAAACCGTGGATCATCTGCACCTTCCAACAAATGAGATTCGACGGCTTCTTTGACTTTCAAAGAATAAGAAAAATTCCAAGTGCTTTGAGGCATTATCCTTTCTTTGATTTGCCAGATGCTATTTGCAATATCACCAATAACTTCCAGTTGCGGAAAATAAACGGGGTCGACTTCTGCCGAAGAAAAATTGATATGAATTACCTGAAATGAGTCCTGTTCCATAAAAAAAGGAGGCTTTTCAATGTCGTCATGGCCAACGTTAATGATCAAATCAGCTTTCGAAATGGCACGGTGCAAAAAATCATTAGCTGACAGCGCAGCATTACCCAAAAACAGAGGATCACGTTCATCAAGCACACCCTTCCCCATTTGGGTACTGATAAAAGGCATTTGGGTTTTATCCACAAACGACCGCAACATACGACCAGGCCTTTTCCTATTGGATCCTGCTCCGATCAAGAGTAGCGGATTTTTTGCGTTTTCAATCATTTCCACGGCCTGCTTGATCGCCTTTTCTTCAGGTACTGGACGGCGGGCACGACTGCAGGGCAAGGGCTGAGCTGTAGTATCTTCATTCGCTACGTCTTCCGGTAATTCCAAATGTGCTGCACCCGGACGTTCTTCCTGAGTAATCCTGAAAGCTTCCCGCACTAGTGGAGGGATGTTGTTCCCGCTCACAATTGACTTCGTATATTTTGTCAATGGTCGCATCATTTCGACCACATCGACAATCTGGAACTTGCCCTGTTTGCTGTGCTTCACCGGCTTTTGCCCAGTAATCATTACCATCGGCATTGCTGCAAGTTGGGCATAAGCAGCAGCAGTTACCAGATTGGTAGCACCCGGACCAAGTGTAGACATACAGACTCCGGTTTTTCCAGTGAGTCGTCCGTAAGTTGAAGCCATGAATCCAGCTGCCTGTTCGTGACGAGTCAGAATCAACTTGATTGAGGAATCTTTAAGAGAATTGAGCAGGTCCAGATTCTCTTCTCCTGGAATGCCAAAAATATGTTCAACACCCTCTTCTTCCAAAGCTTTAACAAATAAATCAGAGGCTTTCATTATATTTTTCAGTTTACAGTTATCAATATTAGAGATGCATTACATAGCAAACTCAGGGAGAGTCGCATTTATTAATTGGTTTCCGAAAAACTATCGGAGCGTGCCGCCTCACAGGCTCGCGCATAGCTCTTTGGTTTGGTATCTTCAAGGAGAGAACCTTCCTCAATGTATTCGTAGATTTCGGAAAAGTTACGGATTTCATAGGCCTCGATTCTACGCATCAAGTGCCAGGGTCTTAGATCTTCTGCTTTATCCAATCCCATTGCCCCCATGATTTCGCTGGCACTGGCCACAGTATTTCGATGGAAATTATAGACACGCTTACTTTTGTCATCCGGAACAAGTGCCCCCATCAAACTGGGGTTTTGTGTGGTGACACCAACTGGACAAACATTCGAATTGCACTTACGGGCTTGAATACAACCCAGTGCTATCATCATGGCTCTTGCTGAATAACAAAGGTCCGCGCCCAAAGCAAGTAGCTTGACCAATTCAAATCCGGATGTCATTTTCCCACCACCGATAACTTTTATTTTTTTTCTTAAATCAAATCCAGCCAAAACGTTATGCACAAAAATCAGCCCCTCAACGAGCGGAGTTCCAATATGATTAGAAAATTCCAAGGGTGCCGCACCAGTTCCTCCTTCACCGCCATCTACACTCACAAAGTCCGGAGTAATTCCAGTTTCTTTCATAGCTTTGCAAATGGACATAAACTCCCTTCGTTTTCCCACACACAACTTAAATCCGATTGGTTTTCCTCCGGACAATTCCCGAAGATGCTTGACGAATTCCATCAGTTCAAGAGGATTTGCAAAGGCGGTATGCCCAGGAGGAGAGTTCACATCCTGTCCCATTGGCACATCCCGAATTTTAGCAATTTCTGCAGTCAGTTTAGCAGCTGGTAGGATTCCCCCATGTCCAGGTTTTGCACCTTGGGACAGTTTTATTTCAATCATTTTGACTTCTTCTGTTGTCGACTTTTTTGAAAAAGTTTCCGGACTAAACTTTCCATCATTGTCGCGACATCCAAAATAACCAGTTCCAATTTGCCAGATTAAATCTCCTCCCTGAAGATGATACGGGCTGAGACCTCCTTCCCCAGTATTGTGAGCAAAAGCACCGATTTTTGCACCTTGATTGAGTGCAATCACAGCGTTTTTACTCAGAGCGCCAAAGCTCATTGCTGAAATATTGAGAAGACTTGCTGAATAAGGCTGCTTGCAGTCTGTCCCGCCAATCACAACCCGCAGATCCGAAGGCTCCATATGTTTTGGGCTGAGTGAGTGATTGACCCATTCGTAGCCTGTTTCATAAACATTTTCAACAGTGCCGAAAGGCACCGTATCACGGGAATTCTTTGCTCGTGCGTACACTACGCTTCGCTGTTCTCTACTAAAAGGACGCCCGCTTTGTTCAGATTCCACAAAATACTGCTGCATTTCCGGACGAATTTCCTCAAGCAAAAAACGCATGTGTCCTAAAACAGGGAAATTTCGCAAGATGGAGTGAGATTTTTGAGTGATGTCTCGCAGACCAAGCAAAATGAGCGGTCCGAAAATAACCATCGACCAGAGAACTTCCGGTAGATAAAAGTAGGAAAACACGTTAATGGCGAGAATGACAAAAGTTGTTTGCAGAAATAATGTGCGCATAGTGACAGTCTCCAGAGGCAAATAGGTCAATACTTAGCAAACAGTAGCTTCAGTTTGTTCTAAGTATAACCGAAACTTTTACAGGAAACTGTCATAAAATGCAAGTGTTACTCTATGGGTAAAAATGCAGACTAACCACCAACACGGGACATGACAAGAGTAGAGCCAGTGAATGCTACATCTTGTTTGTACGAAATAGATTTTTTAACAAGATTTTGCAGTGGCACTGATGGATCAGGATGATCCAAAAAATGTCGGATAGAAATTGGAGTCGGGTTACTCAAGCAACCAATGAGTTGACCATTGGAAGTAAGACGCAAGCGGGAACAGGTAGAGCAAAAAGGTGCGCTGTTATTTGGGATAATTCCAAAAAATCCACCAGGAACCCAATAACGAAGCGAAGTTGAATCAGAATCCGTGGAAACAGGCTGTATTGTATAACGTTCTGAAATTCGCTCCAGAATTTCGTGCATATACACTAGTTTAAAATCATCTTTTTTGTAGAGTGGTCCCATTCCCATAAGCTCGAGGTAACGTACTTCAACCCCCCGAGCCACGCCGTATTCAAGCATTTTAACGATCTCTTCATCGTTCTCACCCTTGATTACGACCATGTTGACTTTAACCCGAAGTCCATATTTCAAACACTCTTCAATTCCCTCCAGTGTTTTATGAAGTTTACCAACTCGTCCCAAACGTTTAAATTTTTCTGGGTCAAGGGAGTCAAGACTTAGGTTAACGTTCTTGAGACCTGCTTCGGAAAGAGCTTTTGCTTTTCTCGCCAACAACTGACCATTAGATGTCATGCCGATGCTAGTGATTCCCAAATCACGAATTCCAGAAATAACTTTAATTAGGTTAGGATAGAGTAGCGGCTCCCCTCCAGTAAGACGCACCTTTTCAATTCCGGCATGATCTTTTAGAATCCTGATTAAGCTCAACATTTGATCCATACTCAATTCGTCAGGAGCACGCTTGTGATCGCTAAGGCTGGTGACACAATAAGTACAGGCCATGTTGCAGACCTCACTTAGAGAAATGCGGAGCTTATTGATGTTTCGACCGTGATGATCAATCATCGGTGGGTTCTCCTTTCCAAAGCCGGGAGGCAGACCAGTTTCCATGTCAGCCCTATCGTTCGCCAAACCATGGTTGTCACGTTAGGTTTTGGCGAATCGGAGATTATTCAATTATTGGATTTTAGAAATTTGTGTAAATCCTATTTCAACAAATACATTAAGTCAAGCCCTATTTTATATAAAATGATTTGATAAAAAACAGATATTTGCTTTTATTTGGCTCCTCTTCTAAGGTAAAATTATCTTTCTTAGAAAAACAACTCTAAGTATATTGACCAAAATTCGCTCATTTGAAGAGACCAGCAACCATATTCCAGCTTAAATCAAAAAGCATCCAGTTCAAATATCGAATGGCAAAAAAAAAGTGGGGTCAAAATTTTCTTATCCACCAAAAAGTGGCAGAAATAATTGTTGATGCCGCAGATGTCCAAAATGAAGATTCCATTCTGGAAATTGGTCCCGGCCACGGAATGCTAACCCGTTCACTGTTGAAGAGAAATGCACAAGTCACTGCTGTTGAAGTTGATCCGGAGTTGTGTGATAAATTAAGAAAACAATTTGAGAACGTAGAAGGATTCACTTTGCTTGAGCAGGACGTGATGGAACTTGCACCTGAAGCTCTGGCCAAATTAGTAAGTGCTCATGCAAAAGTGGTTGCAAATTTACCATACAATATTGTTACTCCATTATTATTACGGATACTTCCTGTCCGCAAAACATGGCAGTCTTTGACTTTAATGATTCAGTTGGAAGTGGCTAGGCGGATTTGCGCTACACCTGAATCCGGAAAATCTTATGGCCCATTATCTCTAGTTGGAGCTCTGGGCTTTCAGAGCAAGATTATTAAAACAATTCGTCCAGATTCTTTTAGGCCAGCACCAAAAGTTGATTCGTCAGTAATCCGTCTTGTTCCTCGAAATTCAGGACTCACTCATGAAGAAGAAAAACTGTTTCTAAAGTGGAGTCATCTTCTGTTTCAGCAGCGAAGAAAAACTTTACTTAATGGAATCCGCAGTCATTTCCCGGAATGGTATCAAAACTGCGAAGATTTACTTAGCGAAAAGTTTGCTCTCCGCCGCCCAGAATCATTAGCTTTTACAGAGTGGTTGAATCTTTTTGAAGATTATTTGCAAAATGAAAAAAATGAATCCTGCTAAGGCATTAAGAAATAACAATAAAAAGATAATTAATTAAGGTATTTCGGTGTTTAAACTCTTTGCGAAGATCAGCCTTTTTTCTACATTATTCAGCCTGCCGTTCGCTGGAATTTCAGTTGGTGTTGAGTCGTCAATACAATCTCTTGACTTTTCCGGAAGCGGACCCTTATTTCTTTCAGATAATCAAATTCAGGAAGATTTACATCAAGCAGAACGCTTACTGCAAGACAATTATGTCCGCTATCCACTTCTAGAGAAGGCCGGAGTAAGTTGGCAATCAGCCTTTAAAAAATTAGCAGATCAAATGTTAACAAAGACTAATCCCACTCTGACACATCATTTTCAAAAGCAGTTGATAAAAGCTTTGGAGTTTACAGAAGATTCTAATTTACAGGCAGATCTATTTTTAAATAAACGACATTACGTTCAACGGATTGAACCAAAAGTAGCATTTTACTCAGGAATCCGCATGGCACAGCAACAGGAGCGCTTTCGTGTCTTGCCCTCTCTGAAGCAGCCGAAAAATATTGTCAATCACTGGTTCATCGACTGCAAGACAACACAAGAGGTGTTCTTCCCCGTTTTGCCGGAGAGGCAGTCTGAATTGCTTTTCATGTTGGGGCAACAGGCCAATCATCAACTTCAATCCCTAGATTGTACATTCGAAAATGATTCTGCAGTAAAACAGCAAATCCTCCTTCCACTGATTATGTCTGAGGCCGAACTGAATCGACCTGAAATGCCCGTATATGAATACAAGGTAGGGAGGACACCTTACGTTCGCTGGTACAGGGATGGTAAACCTGAAGAGATCGCAGTAAAGCAGTTCCAGAAACTTGCCAGAAAATTACAAACAACCCGCACACTGATCATCGATGTACGGGGTAATAGGAATGGAAGTTTTGCGTTTATTGAAAAGTGGCTCAAGGAATTTACAAGCAATCATTGGAAAAACGTGATTGTACGGGAACGGCAAACACTCCCTGTCTTAAAGGGCCTGCTGAACAGAGTACAATGGAATCTGCATCATTCCACACCACGTTTACTGATAGGACAACATCAACTGGAACAAAAACGTATGCAGTTGCAGGCACTTATTAATCATTTCAGGGACAAAGGTATTGATGAAAAATGGGTAGAAACAAAATTCATTTTCAATGGACAAAACAACGCACCAAAGTGGAACACACGTCTGATCGTTATAGCCAACCAGCACTGTGGAAACGGTTGCCAGTTCTTGGCAGCCTTGACCAGACAAATCCCCAATGGAATTCTTATTGGCACAAATACAGGACCTTTTCCCAAAAACATTTCCGGACCAATTTATCAACTGAAGCATTCCAGCATCATGCTTTCATTCAGCCATCGGATGCATCTGGATCATCGGGGAAAGCCAGTTTCACCCTCCGGATATCTTCCGGACTACTGGTTGTTTCCGCCAATGGGATTAACGGATATCCTGCGCTTTGCCAGCAAATCTAACTAGAACTCACAACATTTATTACAATTCAACAACTTGATATTCTCCGCACTTTAAGTCAATATCAACCGGTGTTTTGCACATAAAGCTGTTTTTTGAGAAATACCAACAATATGCATCAACAATTTTAAACTACTGATGATTCAACTTTTGACTAATTCGATACGTATTCCAATTATAGTTTTTTTGTTCATCCTCAATACTTCATTTCACGGAACACTTGTCAGTTTGTGCGCTCCGGTCAAATTCGTAATTCCTCTCTCTGGATGGCGTCACCTTTGGGGCAAAATTTCTTACTGGATTTCCGGAGGTTTTATCATCACAAATAATTTCCTTTTGAAAATATTTTTTCATATAGAGTGGGACGTTAAAGGATTGGACAATTTGAATCCGGATGGAACATATTTGGTGATCAGCAATCATCTTTCACTGCTCGACATTCCGGTGGCACAAGGACTATTTTTAAGACGAATTCCTTTTTTGCTCTTCTATATCAAACAGGAGCTGCTTTGGATCCCATTCCTTGGACAAGCACTCTGGGCTCTGGAATATCCAACCATGAAACGTTATTCCAGAGAAACTTTAAAAATTCGCCCTGAATTGCGAGGTAAAGATTTAGAAACCGCAAAGATTTCCTGCGAAAAATTACTGGGACATCCGGTAACTATTTTGAATTATGCAGAAGGAACACGCTTCACGCCCGAAAAACAGACCAAAACCAAATCACCTTACATAAATTTACTCAAACCACATGCAGGAGGAATTCACACAGTTTTGAGCAGTTTAGGCGACGAAATGACATGCATCCTCAATGTCACACTGGTCTATCCAGGCCATTCTTCGCCAAATTTTTCCGATTTACTGTATGGAAGGGTTAGCAGAATTGTGGTGCGCATCGAAACCCTGAAGCTTGGAGAAGGTGTGGTACCATCGGTGGAAGAGATTCGGGGCAAAGGAGGGTCTTTAGCGGTAAGGAACTGCCTGAACGAGCTGTGGTGTGTCAAAGATAAATTCATCAGCAAAATCCATAGTGAATCACAAGTGAATACAGAAACAAATCAGCCCACTAATGAACCATCTTCCACAGAATCCGTTGGTTCCAGCAGCACTACACCTTTTTCTTCAGAATAAGCCCCAAGTACCAGCACCTCTGAATTAACACCGGCTACACGTTTGACAGGGAAATTTACCACAGCCGAAATTTGCATTCCCGTTAAATTACCTGACAGGTAGTTTTTTGTAATTTGCGCGGAGCTAGTTTTAATCCCTAGTGGACCAAAATCGATCTTCAGAATGTAGGCAGGATTCCTGGCCTTGGTGTTAAGTGTTGCCTCCAGAATAGTTCCTGTTCGAATTTGAATCCGTAAAAAATCTTCAAAATTGATTTCTTCCAAAATATACCTCTTTAGGGAGAAAGTTTTAGTTGTTGTTATTGGAGTTTATTTTCCCAGATGATTTCCCTTAACAGTGCCTGCAATGGATGCAGTGGACGAAAACCTTCGAAGCGCTTTACCTGGCTGCGGCAGGAAAAACCGGTGGCCAAAATATTTTGCCGCAAAAATTGATCAGCAGGGATCTTATTTTTCCAGCTTAAATTGTAAATTCCACGGGATTCTTCGAAATGTTCTGTTTCGTGTCCGTAAGTTCCAGCCATGCCGCAACAGCCCACAGGAATCAACTGTAAAGACAAACCAAATACCTTAAAAACCTCCTGCCATTGCTCTTGTGAAAGCTGAACTTGGGTTTTTTCGGTGCAGTGCCCCAACAATTGATACTCCGGCAAATTTGACTTTGCTGAAACTGCAAATTCACGAAATTTTTCGGAACTCTTCACTAACAATTCCTGCGGCAGCAAAACCTCAAAGGGCAGCTCATTTTCCCCAAGAATTTTTAAATATTCATCACGATAAGTCAACACTACACTAGGGTCGAGTCCAACCATAGGAATTCCGGAACGTGCAACATGAATCAGCCATTTTGTGTTTTTCTCTGCAACTTTCTGAAATTTATCCAGGAAGCCTTTTACATGCAAAGGTTTGCCGTTAGGATGAAACGGTGCAACATAAACCGTATAACCCAAGTGACACAGCAACTCATAAAATTCCAGCACAAGCTGCGATTCGTAAAACGAGGTGAAGGCATCCTGCAGCAGAATCACACTCTGTTCTAATTCTTCCGGAGTACGTAAAATCAAGCCATCCAAATCAAATGCTGGTGCAGCAGAATTCAGCAGACGCCGCCTGACAGGTTCCGGACTGTATTCCGGTAAATCTCTTAAACCAATTTGCTCTTTCAGTAACATACTGCTTAGAGGCCAACTGAAAAAAACGTTTGCAACTGACGGCATTTGCGAAAATAAACGACCGAATGATTCCGTAGAGCCTACCAAATAATCTTTGAGGGGACGCAAATAACGGGAATGATAAAGGTCAAGAAATTTTGAACGCAATTCTGGAACATCAACATGCACAGGACATTGAGTCGCACATGCTTTGCAAACTAAACATCCAGCCATTGACTCATAAACTTCGTGTGAAAAATCGTACTCACCATGTTTTTTGCGCCATGACTTTTGAACTTTGTTAAGCAAATTATACAGAAACCCCCGCGGTTTGTTTGCCGAAGCTGATACTCCCTGATTCAAAGAAAGTATCCGGAGCCACTCACGCATCAGTCCTGCTCTTCCTTGCGGAGAATGAACACGATCACGAGTAATTCTTGAAGAAGGACACATCACATGATCTGGAGAAAAATCGAAACAAGCTCCGTTGCCGTTGCAGTTGATCGCTGATTCATATTCCTTCAGCAATTCTGGAGTAATTTGCCGGTCTTTGTGTCCGCGGAGCGGACCTTCCAGCCGAACTACCTGGTCACTGAGAGAAAGCGGGGTGACTATTTTTCCGGGATTGAGCCGATTATTTGGATCGAATGCTTCTTTAATGCGGCGCAAATCTTGATGCAATTCTTCACCAAAAAATTCTGCTGTGTATTCACTGCGAAAACCGCGTCCGTGTTCGCTCCACATTACGCCCTCATATTTTTTCACTAGTTCAACTACTTTATCAGAAAGTTCCCTGATCCAGCTTTCTTCTTCCGGATTCTTCAAATCCAAAGCCGGACGCACGTGCAAACAGCCAACGTCAACGTGACCGAACATCGCGTACTCCAAACCAAATGATTCAAGTAATTTGCGAAATTCACTGATATAACTAGCTAAATTTTTCGGAGGAACTGCCGTGTCTTCCACAAACGGAAGAGGTTTCTTCTCACCTTTGGTATTGCCTAAAAGCCCAACACCTTTTTTGCGCAAATTCCATAAATCACTAATTTCCTGCGAATCTGAAGTCCGGTAATAACCCGTTGCTTCTCCGGAATCATATTTCTTTGCGTCAATAATTTTGCAAAGTGCTGCAACCTGTTTTTCCAGATTACTTTTGTTGCTGCCACAAAATTCGACTAGGTTAATCGTCCGGGTTGGGTGATTTTTGCTTTCTGGTTTTCCAGTTTCGTCTGCAATGAAATTTTTGATTTTCAGATATATCTCATCTTCTTTTGCCAGGCTGAGTATTTTTTCGTCAATCGTTTCAATCGCTGATGGATCAGACTCAACCAGGACTTCTGCATTACGAAGAGCATCATCAAAAGCCTCGTATTTGACAACAAGCAAACGTTTGTGTTTCGGAAGCTGAGTCAAGCGGAGCTTAGCCTCGCTGACAACTGCTAATGTTCCTTCTGAACCGGACAGCAAATAGTTAAGATTAAAGTTTTTTGCTGAATTTTCGTAAACTTTCGCCAGATTATATCCTGTCATAAAGCGACTCATTTTCGGAAATACTTCTTGAATGAGCTCCGCTTTATCAGAAACCACTTGGTCAACAACTTTAAAAACATTTCCTGAAATTCCAGATTTTTGCTTATATTCTGCCAGTGTTTCCGAATCGAGTGGAATGGATTGTAAAACTTCTCCGCTGGAGAGAATACAGGTCAACTCTATAATATGGTCGCTGGTACGCCCGTAAATACGAGAGCCTTTACCACAAGCATCGGTGTTGACCATGCCACCCAATGTGGCTCTATTGCTCGTTGATAAATCAGGAGCAAAAAATACTTTGTGTGGAGCAAGGTGTTCGTTGAGCTGGTCCAGTACAACACCGGGCTCAACACGAACCCAGCCATCCTTGAAATTCGTCTCGAGTATACGGTTCATGAATCGTGAACAATCGAGAACGACGCCTTCTGTAAGAGACTGTCCATTTGTGCCAGTACCTCCACCGCGTGGAGTGATTTTGATACTTTGACGAAATTGCTGTTGTTCTGTAATTTTCAGCACAGTCTGAATGTCTTCCGCATTTTTTGGATAAACAACTGCTTGCGGTAAAACCTGATATATACTGTTGTCTGTTGCGGTAACAAGACGTGTTCCGAAATCATGCTTTATATCTCCGGAAAACGTACTTTCCCGCAACTCTGAAAGAAAATTATGTACAAATTGAGGTCTGCTTTCAGAAAGACTGATGCGGGGAATCATAGTGTATTAAAATTTAAGAAGATTTTCTGGAGTTAATCTTTGAATTCCGGAGATCGGCTTTCCATCATGGCCATTACCGATTCCTCCAGATCAGCTGAAAGCAGCATGGCAGAGTTCCAGGTAGCCACATAATCTAGTCCGTCTGCAACAGAATGATCGCGGGCATGCAGCAGCATTTCCTTCACGCCGCGCAAAGCTAAAGGGGGTTTGCCTGCAATTCGCTCTGCAATTTTCTGGACTTCAGAAATCATTGTTTTCTGGTCATCATAACAGCGGTTGACCAAACCTAATTCAAGGGCTTCTTTGCCGGAAAACTTTCGTGCAGTGTAGGCCAGTTCACGGACAATACCCTGTGGAATCAGGTGAGGCAGACGTTGCAAAGTGCCAACATCGGCTGTAAGTCCAAGATCTATTTCTTTGATTTGGAAGACTGCGTTGCATGTAGAATAACGCATATCACAAGCACTGATCAAATCGACACCACCACCAATGCATCCACCATGAATAGCGGCCAGAACTGGCTTACGGCACTGCTCAATTTGAGTAAAAGCTGCTTGCAACTTTAATATTTTTTGGCGTAAAAAATCACGCTTTCGTCCTTCACAGTCATATTTCTCAACTTCCTGCCCCATAGTCTGTAAAAAACCGAGATCAATTCCGGAAGTAAAATGATTTCCGGTACCACTCAAGATGCAAACCCGTACCGCTTCGTTTTCACTTAATTCATTAAAACTGTTGCCGAGTGCCATCCATAATTCTTCATCCAGTGCGTTTGCCTTTCCCGGACGGTTTAGCTTAATTTCCGCAACTGACGCATCTATTTTAATTAACAGTGAGTCTGTCATATTAGATCATTGAATATTGAGTTAATGGCTGAAGCGGACCGGAATCAAATTCCAGCTGTTTGAGAAATTCTTTTGCTTGTTTCAATTCCAGCTCTGCTTCATCATGAATCTGATTTGAAACTTCATATTTTTTGAACAGAATATTGAGTTCTTCAAAAAATTCTTGAGCATCAAATTCATTCTGCAATTTTTCCGAAATTTCTCTTTGTTTTTCCTCCGGCAAGCATTCGTGGAGCAAAAAGCAGAGCGGGAACCACAGTTCATGTTCTTTCAATTTTTGCAGAAATAGTTTTTTGTTTCCAACTGCCTCCAAATCAGTTTTCAACTGAGCTGCCATTCCCACATGCACACCAAAGGAAAACAACGTTGAAGCCGTCACTTCCGATGAATTTCCCCAGTAAGCCGCACTTTGCGCACCAGCACCGAACAAGACTGCAATTTTGTCACGTGTAACGCTGCGCCAGTGTTTTGGGGTTGCAGTAAGAGACGGTTCTGAAACTTCAAGAACCTGTCCGCGTGCAATATTTTGTGTGGCCAATGAAACACATTCCAGCACATCCAAATTTCCTACCCGCGTCAAAATTTGAAAAGAGATGGAAAGCAGATAATCACCCAATAAAACACTGGTTTCACTGCCCCATAATTTTTGAACATGCTGCAGACGGCGTCTGGCTTTTTCTGGTTCTTTTATGTGTCGGTGCAACGCAGCTGCAGCATGCAAATATTCTATGGTACTGCCGATATCTATGATGGCTTCATCCGGATTATTGAAGAGATTTGCGCTCTGCAGTAGAACCAGTGTACGCGTTTGATTGTTGTGTGGAGCTACCATGTGGTGTACAATGTCTACCAAAAAAGGAAGGGACACACCCAAATTTTTTTTCACGGCATTTTGAACCAGCCGTACATTATTATCACTGTCCAACAAATTATTTTTGCAGAGAACTTGTTTCATTATTTACTGGTTTCTAATCTCTTTCTGCAAGTTTTAGCACACGTAATGACAGCATGATTAACACTTACATCGGTTGGTTCAATCGTAATAGTTCCACAATCAAAGACATCAGAGCCAAAACGAATCCAACGATGGGCCAAATTGTGATCCAACGGGATTGTACAGCCTGCAGCTGACGAAACAGCAACAATGCCGCAAAGACACACCAGGCACTGATTGATGAGCCAAAACGCAAATTGGCTAAAAGTGAATGATCGTTTGAATTAATTAGGATTCCTAGCATGATACCAATGCTCAATGCCAAAAAACCCCAAATGGTTCCCTGCCAACTGAGACGATCCAGAGTACCAAGTGCAGGAAAGTGGATCATAATTGATGTCATCAGTTTCGTTTTAAGATGGTGCTCCTGATAAATGAAAATAATGCTGGCCACACACGCAACTCCCAACATCACATATCCTGCCAAAAGAATGATGATATGTGATCCAAGCAAAACATGATAAAGCCAGGTTTGCTCTGAAACTACCTCTCCAGCCAGCACTTGCCTCTGGGAAATAATGAGTGACAAACCCAGCAGCAGGATTGCAAATAAACGGACGAATGAAGTATTTACCAGACTGAGCAGACGCTCTGGGGAAGCCTGTACTCCAACCATACTGCCCCATGCTACTACGCTAAGGATATCACTCACAAAAGTTGAAGGCCAGATTGCTTTCGACCATAACAATCCCAGTAAAGTTGCCGTATGAACTAACCAGGCAACACGCATTCCTGTGACATCTGTCCATGCCTGCAACCTGTGGTCCGAATGTTCTTTGAAGGGTGAAGCAAAAAGTCCGGAAATCCAACTGATAATGTAGAGCAACAAAGCTACCCATGTTCCTGCAATCAGCATATCGTTTTTTTAGTATAATTGACGCAACTTTGGTTGAATGAGAAATTAGCTGAACTGATATCTCATACATGAAACCAATGCTTTCCTGACATTTTATCTGCAAAATTGAACACAGAATCAGTGCAAAAGGAATTCTTAACTTTGAATATGTTACAGAGAAATACCGCTTAAAGTGTATCCCTGTTACTGTCTCCAGTCAATCTGATTTTTTGAAGATCAAGGGCAGGAAAGTTTACCAGAATATTGTTTTCCGGAAAGCACCGCTAATTTTTTACTGACAGGCAGCGTAACAAGGACATCCAGTTTTGAATCGTTGTCGACGTCTGAAATGACAAATGCTGCTGGTGAAGCACCGTCTTTCGATAAGGTTGCAGCAAAGGATGTCGGTGAGGCATAGCCAGTGCTGGAAGTGGCATCGCTGAGTGTCAACGAAAAATCTCCGGTAAGGAGAGAGGCTCCTGAAGTAGTGACAAGAAAATTGTGTCCAACCACAAAATCCATTTTATTGTCGTTATCAAAATCTGCCGCAGCCAGTGTTCCCGGACCTCGTCCTGAACTAATTGTGACTGGTATATCAAAATCTCCAGTACCTTTCCCATAAATCAGAGAAAGAGTACTGTCTCCAGAATTGCTCACTGCCAGATCTTGTTTTCCATCGCAGTTCCAGTCACCGGAAATCATGCTGACTGGTAAGCTGCCTACTGTGTATGTGGTGCTTTGTTTGCTGAAAGATCCTGTTCCACCGTTGAGCCAAACTTGAACCAAGGTACTGTCTCTTAATAAAACCGCCAAATCAGAATCCGTGTCACCGTCCCAATCTCCGCTTGCAATCTTTATTGGATGCTCGCTAACAGATAGCGTTTGGGAAACAGAAAAAACTCCGCTGCTGTTTTGAAGAATGGAAACACTGCTGTTATCACGATTTACAACTGCCAAATCGGTTTGATTGTCGCTGTTCCAGTCTCCAGAAACAAGATTGAGCGGCATATCGCCTACAGTGACGCTTCCGTTATCACTAAAATTTGCAGTGCCATCGTTGTGTAATAACTTTATTTTGTCTTGATCGGTATGCGTAACCACCAAATCGGTCTGATCATCTCCGTTGAAATCTGCGGAAACAATATCCTGCCGCCATTCTGCAGTTGCAGGTGTAATGGTGCTGGATGTAAAAGGAAAGCGGCTGCTGGATGAAGAGTTATTTTGAAAGAGGGTTAGGGTTCCGTCTTCAGTATTGGAAATCCCATTTTGCTTCCGAGAGCTGGCTACAACAAAATCTGTTTTATTGTCTCCATTGAAATCACCAGATACAATTCCAAGTGGGTTTTCGCCCGCATCAAATTCCAACGGTGCTTCAAAAACGGTCCCGGTAACAACTGAAGGACCTGCGCTGTTTTGTCCCGGTAAGTCGGAAGAGCTGCATCCAGCAAAAAAGATTGTTCCAAAACTTACCAGCAGAAATAAAAGAATGGACCAAAATTGAATTTTAGGTAAGGGGTTACTTTTCATTAATCAAGCCTTTAAAAAAAAGACCATATTTATCATTATGATAATCTTGAATCAAACCAAAATATTTATTCCAGGGTGGAACTGGTGTCCTTTCTCTGCTTTGGTAATAAAGCACAGTGTTGGTTACCTTCCAACGTTCTTCAAGGAACGCTTTTAATGGAGAAGTTTCAGTAAGGCCTTCAAAAACAATGACAGGAGATCGTGCACCATGTGCATATTCTTGAAAATGCTCTATGATATTATCTCCGTTACCTGCCAGCAACTGCTCTTCCAGGTAAGCTGTCGCTTGAAAGTCAATCTTGATCCAATCTGCCAGATCCAACAATTTATGATGGACATGAACATCCATTTTGTTAGTATCATCAAGAGCTAAGCGAATACCCAAGTCTTCTGCAAGCGAACGAATGGTTGCTAAGTAATCTTCGGTTACTTCTTCGTTGATTTCAAAAAAAAACATCTGCTGATATTCCGGAAACAACTCCAGTAATATTTTTAGAGTACGCGGATAATTCAAATAATTTGCATCAACATTTTGGGAGAATGTCAGCGAAGGCATGGCTTCATGATCATGTTCCATGTGTTGACGAAGGAGACGTACTGTAAGAAAAGTAGCAATCAGCGAAGCAAAACGAACAAGAACGGAGGGAATACCTAGCTCCTGCGATCGCTCTACTATTTCACCAAAGCTATTTCCATCTCTGTCGATTGCCAACAACTCAAAGCCTCGCGTAGTTATCTGCAAAGTTCGTGGTGCAAGGGTGTCAATTGATTCCGCTTTTACCGTAATCCATTTCAGATAATTCCTAGCTCGATCTGTGAGATCATCCCACTCACGCTCAGTCACCACACCCAAAACTTTCTCAATAATTTCAGGAAAACACGGTGTGGGCAGGCATCCCGGTGCAGCAACGACAGTTTGCCCGGTCAAAATTAATTCATCCGTCAGACCAGTCACGTATTGTTGCAGTTCTTCTACGTTTTGCATCAGTGTCGTTTTTTCTGGAATACTTGTGTCTGAAGATAAAACAAACGTTTTTCTAATTGAATCAAAATTCTAAGTATATTTAAGACCCTGATATTCTTTGAAGAACATGATAATTGACGTTTAAACTCAGTAAATCTGCAGTTAGAACGGCTTTCCTTCAACCACCTGCTCTGATGCCTAATTACCTGAACCCAAAGCCAAATTGGCAAATTTTGTGTATTGTCCTATAAAAGCCAGACGTCTCATTCCAATTTCACCGTTTCGATGTTTTGCAATACTAATTTCCGCAATTCCCTTGTCATCAGTATCTTCATTGTAAACCTCATCACGATAAATAAAGAAAATCACGTCTGCATCCTGTTCTAATGCTCCTGATTCTCTTAAATCTGACATCATTGGACGTTTTTCAGTACGTCTTTCCAAGCCTCGGTTCAGTTGTGAAAGGACAACCATTGGCAGAGAAAACTCTTTGGCAATAGCTTTTAATGATCGTGAAATTTCTGACATTTCCTGCTCACGTGATGGGTTCCTCAAGTTACTTTGCATCAGCTGCACATAATCAACAACAACAAGGCCAAGCGCAGGAAATTCCTTTTTTGCCTGCCTAATAACCTTTCTGATATAGTTTGGACTAATTGCAGACCTGTCATCAATTAGCAGTGGTGCTTCCATCATGTGGGTTGTGCCTTCCATCAGTTTGTCCCAATCATCCTGTTCCAGGTTTCCAACCAGCAATTTTCTGTTATTTACTTTTGCTTCACTGCAAATCAAGCGCATGGCAATGTGTTCTTTGGGCATTTCCAAGCTGAAAAAAAGTACTGGAATTTGAGCATGTCCTGAAGCATAAAGTGCCATATTAATGGCAAGTGCTGTTTTTCCCATTGAAGGGCGAGCCGCAATAATAATTAAATCACCCTTTTGCAAGCCACGTGTCAAATCATCCAACTCAGTAAAACCAGTTGGTACTCCAGTCACATTTTCCGGAGATTCAGAAACCTTCTCCAACTCTTCGAAATTGATTGCAAGAACTTCTTTGAGATGAGAATAACTTTTCAGACGGGTACGAGCATCGATGGACTGCAAACGGTCGGTGGCCTCTGCAATGAATTCCGAAATATTTTCTGCATTTTCCTCTTGTCCACGCTTTGCAACTTCATGAGCGGTGAGGATAATGTCACGCAACTGCCCCTTTTCTCGTACAATGTGAGCATAAAACTCAGCATTTTCGGCAACAGGTGTTTTCTGTGAAAGCTCATTCAAATAATCTACACCGCCTGTTTGTTCAAGTTGCTGTTTTGATTCCAACTGACTCAGCAAGGTAAGTTCGTCAATAGGAACAGGTGGCTCCTGCGCAGCCATTTCCTGCATGGCTGCAAAAATATGCTGATTGGCGGGAGAGAAAAAATCGTCTGTGTTAAGGATATCCAGTATTTGCAGAAGGATTGAGTTCTGAATGATTATTGCACCCAGCACAGCTTGTTCAGCCATTCTGTCGTGAGGGAGTAATTCCTCAAGGCCAACAGCTTGCGGACGTACTTTTTTTGTACGCTCAAAAACCCTGGGTTTTTTGGATTTGTTTTCTGAAGACAGCATTGAAACTCCGGGTATGGAGACGGCAATCAAGTATCTGGAGGTAGTAAGAGAGACTCAGGACTCATCTGAAAATAGTAAAATACAAAAAGCAGGAATGTTCTCCTGTTCCTTGAGACTTACAGCTGAAATCTTTAAACCTGCTCATTTTCTTCAAGTTTTTCGAGTTCTTCGTTGTCTATCTTTGTTTCTTCTTCACTTTTCTCTGTCGGTTCATCGACAGCAGCCGTTTTAACAGCAGTTTTGTCAGAATCTCCAATTACCTTAATTTGCATAGTCACCGAAACCTCAGAATGAACCCGAATAGTAAATTCATGGTTGCCAACATTTCGAATAGGCGAACTCAATTGGATAGCTCTGCGTTCAAAATCAAATTCTTTTTCTTTTAACAGATCCCTCAGATCCCGGTTGGTAACTGAACCAAACAACTTGCCGCCTGGTCCAGCTTTACGGGTGACTTCTAGATTAACGGTATTGAGTTTTTCTGCCTCTTCGTGTGCTACCGCGATTTTTCCTGAACGCAACTTTTCTATATGTTGAAGACGGTGCCGCAACTCTTTAGAGACTTTGCCTGTAGCCAAAAGTGCGATTCCCTGCGGGAGCAGGTAATTGCGTCCGTAGCCGGGTTTTACATCTATTGTGTCACCCAATGAACCTAAACTGGGTACATCTTCAGTTAATATCAACTTCACGGTATTTCCTTTTGTTCTTAGTAATTAGTTTTGTAAATTTCCAGGATAATTTCACCCACAATTTATTAAGATGTTCAAGAAATAGTTTACTCAGAAAATCTTCGATCTACATTTACTTGTTGAGGCACGTACCCCTTCATTGGTGAAAGCAGTGCCAGATTGCGAGCACGTTGAATGGCAGTTTTTAATTTTCTCTGATTTGCTGCACAAACTCCTGAAATACGACTTGGGATAATTTTTCCACCTTCAGTCACATAATTTTTGAGCATTTCAACATCTTTGTAATCGATACGATTAATGCCAGCTTCCTTGAATGGGCAGACTTTGAGCTTACTACGCAGCAAAATACTTGTAGGAATACGTTTACGGCGTAAATGTGATCTTTTTCGTTTTTTTAACATAAATTATTTATCATAAGAGTTAGGTGTAACACCATTATTTGCTGAAAGGCACAGTATTTCAAGCCTCTGCTGTTTCAGTTTTCTCGTCTTCGACTTTGGGTTTTTCCTTTTTAACTTCTGTTTCAGTTTCAACTTTTTTTGGATCATCAGCCACAGACTTTTTCCTATCAGTTTTTGCCTCTGCTTCTTTTACCGGCTCTTTTTCAACATCAGCAGAGACTTCCGGAACTTTCTCTTTTTCGCTAGTTTCCTCTTTAGGTGGTATTAAGCTTTGTAAAAATGCTGCTTCTGCATCAAGGTCATCTGTCTTCATTATTTGATGACGCAAAACATCATCTGAATAACCAAATTGTCGCTGTAACTCGTTTACTGTTTCTCCTGTACCAGTGAAGTACCAGGCGTGATAAACACCAAAATCATTTCCTGAAATTTCGTAAGCCAGACGGCGGCGTCCCCAGACATATTCATGAATAAGTTTTCCACCTGATTTGGTAAAACTTTTCTTAATTTTCTTCAACACAGATTCAATCTCTTTATCACTGAGAGACGGATCTGTAATGAACACTAGTTCATATCCTGTCATTTATCTTCCTTTCGGATTATTGAATAATGTCAATAAGTTCACCTAAGTTAACAAGGAATCTGCAAAGGTTCGTATATAAGCATCGTAGCATTTACACAATAAAAGATGCTATACGTTAAAGCGAAAGTGCATGATATCTCCATCCTGCACCACATAATCCCGCCCTTCAAGACGCCAGCGTCCGGCTTCCTTGATAGATGACTGAGAACCCAACTGGTCTATGTCATCAAAATGAAAGACTTCGGCGCGGATAAAGCCTTTCTCAAAATCTGTATGAATTTTCCCTGCAGCTTCCGGGGCAGTAGATCCTTTTCGGATCTCCCAGGCACGTACTTCCTGTTTTCCCGCAGTGAAATATGTGATCTGTTCCAGCATCCGGTATCCAGAATGCGTTAGCCGATCAAGTCCTGAACTGTCAATACCCAGCTCTTCCATGAAAAGCTGCGATTCAACATCTTCCATCTCTGATAGTTCGGATTCAACCTGCGCACAAATCGGAATAACTTCTACACCCACTTCATTGGCTAATTCCCGCAGCTGTTGTTCATGAACTTCCGGATTCTTGAGTCCATCCTCTGAGATGTTTGCAATATATATATATGGTTTCAGAGTCAACAAACTTAATTCAGAGATCCGCTCCTTATCTTCTGTACTCAAAGCTAACTTACTTGCAATGAGGCCATCACTCAAATGATCGCGCAGTCGTTCAAAAACCACCAATTCTGCTGCTAGAGCACGGTCACTTTTTATCTGGCGGGTAAGACGTTCTATCTTACGTTCCGTCTGCTCCAAATCAGACAATATTAACTCTGTCTGAATGACCTGGACATCACCAACCGGATCAATCTTACCATCGACATGTACCACGTTTTCATCTTCAAAACACCGTACCACATGTGCCACCGCATGAACCTGCCGAATGTGGCTCAGAAACTGGTTCCCCAAACCTTCACCCTGACTGGCACCTTTTACAAGTCCTGCAATATCCACTATCCGCAATGTGGCAGGAACAACACGATCCGGACTGACCAGTTCAGTTAAACGGGCCATTCGCGGATCCCGCAGTTGAACGATTCCAATGTTTGGATCAATAGTACAAAACGGATAGTTTGCTGCTTCTGCTTGTACTTTGGTCAAAGCACGAAAGAGTGTGGATTTCCCAACATTTGGCAAACCGACAATTCCAACTTCTAATGCCATTTGCTTCCGGAATCTTTATGCGTTTTGTTCAATATTTTTTCAAAGACTTATGCCAATTCCGGAGCAGAAAAAGAAGTATTCTCAAACTGCGACGTCACCAAAAACCGGATCAACTCAGACAACACAAAATCAATAGCACTTCGAGCAAGTTTTTCTTCAGTTTTTGACCAACGACTCAATACATGCCCTACAACATCCTGTTTCTTGGTAGGTCGACCAACACCAAATCTAATTCTGCGAAACTGCCTGTTGCCCAATGAGTCAATAATAGAGCGGAGTCCATTGTGTCCGCCATGTCCTCCACCGTCTCGAAAACGAGCCCGGCCCGGCGTTAAATCCAAATCATCAGAGATGACAACAATGTTCTCTACAGGAATTTTGTAAAAACCAGCGCATTCCGCGACAGCCCGCCCGCATCTGTTCATGTAGGTCTGAGGCTTGATCAGAATGCAAGCCTCTCCCTCAACCGATGTTCGACACAACTGGCTTTGAAACTTTTGCTGAAATCCAGATATCCCCAGCTTGTCCATGAGTAAATCTACAACCTGAAACCCAACATTGTGAAGCGTACCTTCATACTCCCTGCCCGGATTTCCCAAACCGGCCACCAGTTTCATGCCCGCCCTTTCCTGTTTCAGAACTTGCTAATGTTTACTCTTCCTCTATTTTTTCCTTTTCATCAGCAGAATCTTCTCTCTCGCTTTCGCCTTCGCCTTCTTCTCCTTCTTCAACTGCTACAATCTCTTCTTCTTCTTCTTCTTCTTTTGCACGTCCAACAATTGAAATAACTGCATAATTCTCATCAGTACTAAGAGAAACTTTCGCCGGCAACTCAACTTCCTGAATTCTAAGCGAATCACCTATCTCCAAAGCAGAGGAATTTACTTCTATGAAAGACGGAATGTCTGAGGGAAGACAGCTAACAGGGATCTCCCTGACAACCATCTGCAGTACACCCCCGTTTTTTACTCCCGGCGATTCACCAATCACATGTACTGGAATCCTGAAAGTTTGCGGTTTAGCTTCAGGTAGTTCCCAAAAGTCAAGATGAGTAATTTTGTGTTTGTAAGGATGCTTCTGAATTTCCCGCAGCAAAACCTGTGCTGTCCAGCTCTCTCCACTGGCAGAGTCTGTAACTGTGAGTGGTAAAAGTTCGTGCATACCAGTCATTTTTTCGAGAAAGTGGCAGGTAGCCTCTTCTACCATCTCCAGCATAATGTTTCCACGAGGACCGTAGAGAACTGCAGGGATATTTCCTGATTGTCGCAATTTATGATTGGCCGATTTCCCTTTTTTGCTGCGAATACTCGCTGCTAATTGATTTTGTGACATGTCTCTATCATCCATCAAGAGGATGGGTTAATAAAAAAAGTTAAATTCTGATGCTAACCTGAATTCACTAATCAGTCAACGCAATTCTTCAATGAAATGCCGACAGTCAGATTTTCAGACTGGGTAAAAAAGTAATTTAACATCTGGCTAATTTAGAGGGTTTATTCTTCTTCGAGTATATTTGTTATTTATATTACAGCTGAAAGGTAAAGAATATGCCTAATTTCTGTGAACATAAGAGTCAAACCACTTGCACTCAGTAGGGCTTTATTCTTGAATTTTGTGCTGCAAAGCTCTACCTTAACTATGAGTTATTCTATAATTTTAACACCATATAAAATCAGGCACAACTAAAACAAATCTGCAGACACAGCTGATAATGAGCATCTTTCACAAAATTTTTTCTTATCTCGGAATCGGGCTGGCTGTCTTCATGCTAGCCCGACTCGGAATATTTGCTGTTCACCATGAGAACTTTAGTTCACTGACATTTGGAGAAGTATTTCTGGGATTTTTCTACGGGATCCGTTTTGATCTGGCATCTTTGCTAGTGTTTTCAGGAATACCACTGCTGTTATTGGTACTCCCTTTTCGCTGGGCTAGTTCAAATTGGTGGCACGGATCACTTTCCCTGCTGGTCTTTTTTTTATTGGTGATAGAAAGCACGTTGCTGGTAGGAGATCTTGTATATTTCGGCTATGTAAAACGTCATCTAACAAACGAGTTACTTTTTTTAGCAAAAGATATTAATTATTTATTTAATGAAATAGCAGCAAACTCCGGATATTTTGCTGCCTGGCTGGGGCTGGTCTGTCTGGCATTATATTTCTGGGTAAGGCTTGTCCTGATAAAATTGCGGCCGGTGAGCTTTCACTGGATTAAATTTGTCCTCTTTATAGTCTTCGTTGGAATTGCAGGTCGAGGCGGAATCGGCATGAAGCCTCTGGCCATCGTCCATGCGTATTCTTCCGGAAGCACCAGTTTCGCTAACCTAGTTCTGAACGGAGTTTTTTCTGCATCTCATTCAAGCCTTTCGGCTCCAGTGGAACGTCTGCCACTTTCAAAAACAGAAATCATAAATACTTTGGATTTACCCCTTGATTTTTGGAAGAAGCCATTTCCTCTCGCGCGAAGAAATGAATCAGACTCGGGTGAATCATACAATTTAGTTGTCCTTTTTGTGGAGAGCCTGTCACCTCGTTATCTTGACAGTTTTGGCAGAAATAATTACAAAATCACACCGAATTTAGACAAAATGAGTGCAGAAGGATGGAAGTTCAACCGTTTTTATTCTCACGGCCAGCGCAGCATCGAAGGTGCTCAATCTGTCCTGACTGGACTGCCGTCTGTGCTTGGACTTCCGGCAATAAGTAATCTTTCAGCAAATTATACTAAAATAGCAACACTGGCCGAGCAGAATGGGGCTTCAACGCTTTTTGTCAACAGCGCATTGCGCGAATCATTCCTAGCCCAGGCTATTGCCGGTTCTACTGGTTTTCGTGAATATTACGGAAAAGAAGATATGCCACTGCTGCTGGATTATCTTCCTGAAGAAAAGGATAGAGACTCGGGGTGGGACTATGAAACATTGATGTTCAGTTTGGAAAAAATTAATAACTATGCAACTCCGTTTCTGGTATTCATCGGTCTCAGTACAGATCATACACCTTTCCCAAAATTTACTGCTCCATTTAATCGTTACCCGCATCATGTAACCAAAGAGGGCGGTTACCTGAATTCACTGCATTATACAGACTGGGCAATCGGCGAATTTATGTCCGAAGCGAAAAAAAAGCCTTGGTTCAAAAATACAATCTTTGTCATCACTGCAGATCATGTTCTGGCTCATTTCCAAAGTGGAGGGTTTCTAGAAAGGTTTCGGATTCCGTTGATTTTTTATGCTCCAGAATTGTTGAAGCCTACGGAAATTGAGATCGTTTCTTCTCAACTGGATTTAATGCCGACCTTTATTGAATTCATGGGATTGAAAGCTGAATTCACAGCACTTGGCACTAGTTTGCTCCAAAAAAAAGAGCCTCTAGCGCTTGTAAAGGAAGGATCTTTAGTGGGAATTATCACAGAAAAAGGTTATCTCAAACACACTTTGAGTCGCCGAATGGAGTTTGGAAGGCTGGCCGAAAATGTACCTGATTCATATTTTGACGATTTAGAAGCTCGTTTACTGGCTTGGGATCGCGTTGCTTATGATTTAACCCGAAAAAATCGCTGGGCACATTAATGCTGAGTTGTCGTTTAAAAGTCTGACTTATACCTTAACTTGAAAACAATTAGTAAAAATTGCATTAGGGCTTGCTGAAATATTATTCAATAATTTCAACAAGTAGTTATTCGATTCAGTATGTCATGGGCAAGTGTTTCTCCTGAAACCGCACAAAAAACCTGCACAACGGTTGCACAAATTCCTCATCCTGCGAATCGTCTTCACGTGGATAATAGATTTGTCGCTTTCGAATATTCTCCATTGCCATTCCGAGCGAAGTGCAACGAGGGGCCAAAATCCAGGAGGGTGGTTTATAATCTTGTCCTCAATCTGATCAGGGGTACTGGATCCCGGATCAAGTCCGGGATGAGTAAATAAATACTTTTCTGTGAGCCCTACAATAGTTTACGATACGGGCAGGGAAAATTATCAAGGACAAACCGCCAATGCTCTATTGAACATGAACGGAAAAGTTACTATGAAAAGTCTATGGATCGCGGTTTTTCTATTGCCCCTTTGGCTGACAGGCGCCTGTGAGACAAAACTGCCAGTTTTTTATGTAAAGGCCAGAAATACTGAAGAGCTCAAGATACATGCTTTTGAACGTTGTGGAAGACACTACCGGGTACTCTCCTACGAGGAAGACACGGCAAGAATTGAATGTCTGGAAAAAATAATTGAAAACTAGTTAAAATAATCAGCGATTCAGAATGTCCATTAGTGTAAAATAACCTATCGGCAAAACCCAGAGAATGTTTAAAATTGCAAAAACTGTTGCTATTATATTTCCATCCATTGCTACCCCCACCTATTGATTAGATTTTTGCAGCTTATAAAAGACTGAAAAATAAACTTTTTTATTAAGATGCCACTAACTATGTGCTAATTTCTCTGCACAATAAAGGGGAGTAAGGGTAGTAGATTATATAAATTAATGCAAATGAAAAATTGAGTTTATTCATTTGTGTAAATTCTGGGAATACGATCATTCAAGTTTGTCAAAATTTCATATGGAATCGTTTTTGCCCAATCGGACATCTCTTCAACAGTTATACGCTGATTGTCCTGCTCACCAATCAAAACTACCTCAACACCTGCTTCTAGAGAATCATTTTTGCAGTTTACCATAAATTGATCCATACAAACTTGTCCCACAATGGTCCTGCGTTCTCCACGTATCAGAACCTCACCGTGATTTGAAAGGTGCCGCCGATAACCGTCGCCGTAACCGAGTGGAATGGTGGATATTTCTACCGAATTGTTGGAAGTCCAAGTTGCACCGTAACTGACAGAAAATCCAGCCGGAACAGATTTGTGAAAAGAAACCTGGGATTTGAGCTGGAGAGCCGGACGCACATCCAGAACATGTGGACAGGATGATTCAGGATATACTCCGTAGAGTAAAATTCCCGGACGGATAAGATCCAAGTGTGAATGGGGAAAATAAAGCACACCTGCTGAATTGGCAAGGTGACGTAAAGGCATCGGTGCACCAAGCCGCTCAAAAACCGAAATTGCTGTTAAAAACCTGTCCACCTGCTCTATGGTCATTGGGTCTTTCGGATCATCTGCGCAGGCCAAATGTGAACAAACCCCTTTAATCGTTACGTGCTGTGCACGTACTGCTTCTTCAATAAAACCTGCAGAGTTTGCGGCTATGGTGCCGACCCTGCCCATTCCACTATCAATCTTGAGATGAATTATTGCCTGCTGTCCGCAGGATTTGCATATTCTTTCCGTTTCTCGCAAAACTCCAGAAGAGGAAACAAAAAATTCTAAATTCCACTCCAAGTAAGCAGGAATCTGTTTTTTCAGCACTCCTCCAAAGACAACAATCGGCAGGGTTATGCCGGACTCCCGTAAGACTATTCCTTCTTCTAGCAAAGCTACACCAAGGCAGTTCACGCCTAGTTTTTCATAGAGCTTTGCGACCCTCAGCATTCCATGACCGTATGCATTCGACTTGACAACTGCCATCAGCGGACGGTTGTTAGTGTGATTACGGATCAGCTCGAGATTATATCTTAAATTTTCCAGACTGACTTCAATAAAGGTAGGCCGCATCAAAAAAAGAGGTTTGAGGTTCAAGGCTAGAGGTTCTGGTTGATTACCTCAATCTTCTAGCCCCCCTGAGAGCTGTAAAAGATAAAAAGTGCACTGCAGAAAAGTTCAAAGTTTTCCAGTTCTGAATCATTACTGATCTTTTTCAGGGTGATTCTTAAATCATCCATGCTTCGGATTTGACGAAATGCCTCATAAAAACGAACTCGAATTTGATGCTCTACAAATAAAGGAACGAGCTCATTGATGATGACCGCAAGCCCTCCTGGTTCTTCGCCGAGGCGTTTCAGCACTTGTGTGAAGAATCCTTGCATATATGCTTGAAGTTTACGTTTGTCTTCTTTCAATTTTTCTCTAGGCAGATATTCCGATGAAACACTTTTAAGTTTACTGTCACTAACTTTTGTTTTAGCATCAGCTTCCCTTGCAGAAAATTTCAGAGAAGAACTAAGCTTTCGTTTACGATGTGCAGATATACTATGCGGAAATTCAAGTGTGTATGGTGACTTTTTTTCATATTGCTCAAAAAGACTCTGGGTTTTAATCGGGTCCAATTGAATTCGATCTGTTTCTGCAGCAAGAATGCCCACCATGAACGGATTCTTGGGATTGCTGTAAACTTCATAAGTTTCTGCACCAAAATCGTAAGGCATTGACTTAATTCCCTTTGTGTTTTTCGAATCCTGTTTCAAAATCAGCGGCTGAGGTTGAACAGCCTCAAATGAATCCTGCGAATCATCCTTTTTCTCATTCATAAACGACGGTTTCTCAACTTCATTTACCTCATTCTCCATTTATTTTCCTCAAAACAAAACTTTTTGAATCTCTCCGGCAAGATATTTGCTCTTGTCTTTTGAGAGTTATAAGAGCAGTCTTAATTGAATAAACCATAGTTAACAAGAAGCACCAACTATACCACCTGACAGAAATCATGTTTCAGACTACCCTCCGTCCTCAATCTTGCATCAATTTTGCGAACAAAATAAGCATAAGCAAATGTTTCAAGACAACGGCAGTTGGATTTATTACTTTCCTGGTTTTCCCAATCAGTTCCGTCTTTGCAGACAAACCTTCCTCATGGAAACCATACATTAATTTCTTTGAAAATGGGGACTGTAAGGTGCTCATTCGCCAGCTGGAACCCATCTCTAAACCAAAAGATTGGGCAAACAACGGCATGTGGAGCCGTTCAAGAATATTGAATGCCAAATGTCAGCTGCAGCTTGGTAATTACAATGCCGCACTAAATAGTCTCAAACAAACTGCTGAATCAGAAGTGAGTGATGCTTGGATTTATCAAAAAATCCGCGTTTTACTTCAGTCTGATAAACTCCGGGAAGCAATTACCAGCATCCGCAAATTGCTTCTGCATCCGAAAATGAAATTTTACATCCGGCCGCTTCGTGAAAATTTAAAGAGTGAATTCCGCACAGATGATGAGGTTCGCTTAATTTTCCCCCTGTTGCATGAAACCAGGAAACACTACAAATTGTTCCTCACGGATTACGAAATACATGCACTCTATCTCCGTGGAGCAAAACTAAAGGGAGTAAAACTTGAACATAAATATCGTGTTTTGGGCTGGCAGTTTCCCGATGATGAAAAAACCGCCCGCCAATCACACAAAATGCTAACAGCCTCTGACTTCAAAATAATGACTCCGGCAGAAGTCCACAAACGTGTCCGGATCCTGTCCGGACTAGGTCTTAACAAATACCTGATAAAACACCTCCCGCAACTGAGAAAATGGCAAAGCAGGAAGGTGCTGAAAAAACTTGGGGAAGCCTATTTAAAAGCTCTCTTTGCAGAAACATATTATGCCCGGATTATAAAACTTCATAAACAGGGTACGCTTTCAAAAAAATGGGCTCTTTCGAAAGAATCTCAGCTTTACTGGACTGCACGTTCCTATATCAAACGTAAAAACATAGCAGCTGGCCGAAGTATCATCTATAAACTTGAAAGACATAATGCGAAAGCCGAGCGCCTGCCAATATTATTTGACACATTTGCCACACGCTACATGCTGGATTCAGAAATTGAAAAATCACAATTTTGGTGGCAGCGCCTGCTTAGTCATTTTCCCAAACATAACCTGGCTGCAAAATCCGCATGGCAGCTAGCCTGGTCACACCTGCAGCAAAAAAATACTGATAAAGCCCTGACATTCCTGAAACGAGGACTTAAAACAAGAATTTACAATTCTGAAATGAAAGCTAAGCTGCTATACTGGCAGGGCAAATTACAGCAGGCAACCGGCAGGACAGACCTTGCTGATAAAAGCTTCAAAAAGCTGATTCTCCGCCAGCCAAACACGTATTACGGCATGCGCCTGATGTCTGCAGAAAATATCCCAGAAAGCATTTTGTCAGTGGTCAAATCCCGCAAAGCTAAACTGTACGCCGAACCAACTGAGCCCATCAGCGAAAAAACCAAAGAATTACTGCAGAGAACTGAGTTTCTCTTTGATATCGCTGAACCAGAACAAGCACTCAGAGAATTATTTGCTGGATTGGGACGTTATAAAAACAGCACGAGGAACTGGCATGTGAGCCATATGCTTCATCGTAGAGGTGAGCACCATGCATTGCTCAGGATTGTTGCCAATTATTATCTGCCGCACATGATTTCGCTTGAAGTTGGAGAATATCCACTCTGGGAATTGGCTTACCCGAGACCTTACTGGTCCCAACTGAAGAGCTATGCAAACCAAGCAGGAATTGATCCATATTTTGCTCTGGCAATTATGCGCGAGGAAAGCCACTTTGATCCGCAGGCCTTGTCTTCATCCAAAGCCATCGGCTTAATGCAGTTGCTGCCGTCAACAGCAAAAGATATTGCCAAAAGAAAGAAAATTAAACTAAAAGAAAGAGAAGAAATATTTGATCCGGAAATGAATACAAAACTTGGTACATTTTATCTGGGAAGGCTTGCCAACAAATTCAAGTCTGAACTGATTTACACTGCGGGCAGTTATAATGCCGGACCTGAAAATATGAGCAAATGGATCAACCGCTGGAATGGGAAATCGCTGGATGACTTTGTCGAACAAATTCCATTCAAAGAAACTAGAAAATACGTCAAGCGGGTTTATCGGAGCTACAAACTTTATAAACAAATCTACAGCTCATAAATTGCTGCTGCTTAAGCTGATCCTATTTTCTGATCACCCAAACCCACCTTTTTGAATAGAATAGGTTAAAAACAAAATCCACTTCTGCCTGCCAATAATTTTGGGATTCAAGTGTATCTGTACAAAATGGCTGTATCACATATACATAGGAATTCCAGTTAGCATTCCGACCTTTCATTCATCAGCATCCAGCATTGTGAAAAACGTCTAAAAATAGCTTATAAAACGGGCTGCAATTCCCTGAACATTTTGTGGAAGTCAATTCGATGATGCTTTAGCAGCAATTTTGATATTCCGTCAAGTTTTTGCAGATCTGAAAATTTTGAAGTTTGGCTTCCAAAAAGTATCACGTTACCTTTGTGATTAGCGCGTGCTTGCAGAACTTGAGTAAATATTGATTTCCAATGCTCGCACTGTTCCATAAAATCTCCTGTAATTGTCCAGACATTTCCGACAAGCCAGCCCTCAGAATCCAGGCATCCTCGCAGGTTTTCTAAAAACTCGATGTTGATCACCCCTTCCGGGGGTCCAAAATCACTAAAAGCATCCAAAAATATGAGTTCGAATTTCTCTGTCATAGTTGGAATAACATTCGTTGCGTCTGCCTGCAACACCTTCAAACGTTTATCTAGTGGTAACTCAAAAAAGCGTTGGGCCGCATCGATTACTGCAGAATTTAGTTCGATGGCAGTTTGCTGAATTTTCGGAAACTCACAGTGTAGCCAACGGGCAACACAGCCACCGCCGAGCCCGATATGCAGAACTGACTTGGGTTTCGGACAGAAGAGAAGCCCAAGCAGCATGAAACGAGTGTAGGGCAATACCAGCTGATCAGGATGGGCTCTGGAAATAACACTCTGCATGATATGATTGCCAAAACGTAACTCACGGCGATCCTGTTTATCCCAAACTTGGACCGTTACTCCCGAATTTTCACATTCCCAAATCAAACGTTCAGGCCTACTTTTGCTGAGTATTTTTAGTAGATTCAAAAATTATGATTCAAGGTTAAAGGGTAAAAACAGTAAGGCAGCGCCTGGTTACTTTCCAGAAAATACCATATCCACGAATTTCCTGCCAGAAAATCCGGTCGAACATGTATTTATATGCCGGTCAAACCAATTAAGACTCCAAAGTTGAGCGCCAGGGCCGGAATGCTTATCGGTCGAACCAGTAAAGGCTTCAAAGTTGCCCTGTAGGGCCGGATTACATGCCGGCCATACAAAACCAATTCTTTCATCTATTCCAAATGTGAAACTCCGCCCATTTGTGCAACCATCCATTTGTCTTCCCAGACCAAACGGAACAGTCCTGTATTTTGTATCAAAAAACGTGTAGGGGCATCAATTTCAAGCCCCAGAGTACGCTTCATCAGAACCCGTACCACACCTCCATGTGTAACTAGCAAGACACGCTTCTGATGATGCCGATGACGAATTACTTCTATTGCTTCCAATGCGCGATCCAGAAGCTGCTGTGTACTTTCACCTTCATCAATAACATATTGCGAGCCTGCTGTTTTGAAAAGACGGAAAACTTCAGGATGACGCTCCCTAGCTTCTTCAGTTGTTAAGCCCTCAAAAATGCCAAGATTTTTCTCACGGAGACGCTGATCAAACTGCAGCGTATGTCCTGAAAACTGTGTGATTGCCTCAGCTGTTTGCCGGGCACGCAGAGAATCGCTGCTGTAAATATGGTCGAAAGGCACATTTTTCATCCACTGCCCCAATGCCCGAATCTGTGCTTGCCCCACTGCAGAAAGATTACTGTTGGAATGCCCCTGCATGCGAAGCTGTGAGTTCCACTCAGTTTCACCATGGCGAATCAAAATCAGCTCAGTTTTTTTCATCATTGTCCGGTTTCATGTTTATTGTCATAGCTGCTAAAAACAGCTAGATTCGCTTAGATTTTTCTTATTTTTTTTCAAAATGCTAAGAAGTTTATTTATAATCTGCATTCCGTCTACTGTGTTCATCAGTGAATTACTCACAATCGGAATCAGGTTTTGATGGCATCCGGATTGTCCGCATGATTTTTCGACAGTCTCCATTCTTCCTGGATATGATTCCAGGTTTTGATGTGCTTTGTCCTTTGTTTATTTGGATGCATTACCTGCATTGCAGGAAGTGCAACCGATTTCCAGCGGATTATGAAACTATGTGAATTTTGTGGTTTCAGTGTGGCAGCTTCCACACTGCTCACTTCCGGAAACTGAAGAGATGAAAGCAGGGAACAGGACAATCAGGAAGATGAATTTAGCCGCTGTTTTCATTGTCAGGACTGTCATGCAATTCGAGGAGTCTACGTATTTCATCAAGCAAGGATTCCTTGTATTCCGGACGCTGCAAACCGATTTGCAAAGCAGAAGTCAGAAAACCCAGCGGTTCTCCCAAATCATAACGCGTTCCTTCAAACTGCACTGCAGACACATTCCCCTCTGCAGCCAAATAATTGATTGCTTCCGTTTGAGTGAATTCGCTCCGGCCAGAGTGACTTCTGTCGCTGTTTCGCAGTGCTTCAAAAAGATCCGGTGTGTAGAGATAACGTCCATACGAAACAAAACGGCTGGGAGCAGCACCTTGATCTGGTTTTTCCACCATTTTTCTAACATTCATTATTTTTCCAGAATCAGCCGGTTCAATCACTCCATAGCGATATAATTGATCTTCCTCTAATTCTTTGACAGCCAAAACCGTGTTGCCGGTTTTTTCCCAAGTTTCGATCAATTGCCTGGAAAGCGGTTTTTCACCCAGCACAATATCATCCGGGTAGGCCACCACAAAAGGTTGATTGTCCACGAAAGGTTCAACCAGCATCAAGGCATTCCCCGTGCCCATCATATGCTGTTGTCGCAAAGTGAAAATATTGGCCTCAATCGGTTTTATTACTTCCAGTTTTTCGATTTCGTTGGACTGTGAAAATGCGGAAGACAACTCAACCTCTCGATCAAAGTAATCCTCCATGACTTTTTTCCTACGTGACGAAACCAGTAAAATGTCGTTAATTCCGGAATCAACCATTTCCTGCACAATGAAATCAATGGCCGGACGATCAATCAGCGGGAACATTTCTTTAGGAATTGTTTTTGATGCAGGTAAAAAACGGGTCGCATAGCCTGCTGCTAAAATAACACCTTTCATGGTCAGTTATCTGTTTTCTATTATCATTTTTATGTTTTTAGTTTTCATCAAACATGAGAAGTCAGCTGAAATTTTCCAGTAAATTTAGCGCCATGATTTCGTCAATGATGGAGACCCCCAGATTTTCAGCTTTTTCCAACTTTGAACCGGCATTTTCTCCGGCAAGGACAAAGTCAGTTTTTTTGGAAACACTGACGGTGACGTCTGCCCCAGCCTGGATCAGCCGTTTTTTCCAGACATCCCTGGGCTCAGAAAGTGTTCCGGTCAAGACTACAATCTTACCGGTAAATGGAGTGACTGCAATTTCCTGAATTTCTTCTTCTGCAGGAGAAACACCGCGCTCCAGAAAATCGGCAATTCGCTGACGCTGTTCCGAATTCTGGAAAAAGTCAAAAACACTTTCCGCAATCACAGGGCCAACTTCCTCAATCTTCACCAGCTCTTCCGCTGTACCTGACATCAATCTTTCGAGCGTACCAAAATGCTGGGCTAAGATGCGAGCTGTTTTTTCTCCAACATTTGCAATTCCAAGTGCATGAACGAATTGCCCCAATTCACAATGTTTAGATTTTTCTATGCCTGACAGCACGTTTTCCGCAGATTTTTCACCCATGCGCTCGAGTCTGGACAAGTCTTCATGGCGTAGTAAATAAAGGTCAGCGGCATTTTGCAGCAGATTTTTGCTCATCAGCTGTTCAATCAGAACCGGTCCAATTGTGTCAATATCCATTGCCCGGCGTGAAACAAAATGTAAAATTTGCTCCTTTTGCTGTGCCGGACATTCCGGATTAGAACAGCGCCATTCGACCTCACCCTCAGGTCGAATTGCCAATGTTCCGCAGGAAGGACAAATCTGAGGAGGCTCGATTTTTTGTGCATCTGTGGGACGCAAAGTAGGATCGAC
>ERZ651768.295-NODE-295-length-37887-cov-14.666808_pt1 | contig 37887 bp, 30 predicted proteins | sample MGYA00514754_ERZ651768 | MGnify/ENA metagenome assembly ERZ651768
CGGCAGAGCGCCAGCCGAGGCGGGCGCAACGCCGTTAACTCATTGATAGGTACGGTACGGTACGGTACTGTATTCTCCCCGAACCGACCAAGCCCCGACCCGATGGTTTGCACCGGAGGGTCGGCCCCTGACTGGTGAGGTGAACACGGTGACCACGACCGAAATATTTACGATATGGCACTGACTCATCAGGCGCAATGGCCTAGGGAGACGATCGGGTGACTGTGGAGGATCCCCCGAGCGTCGATCCCGGTGGCGAGGCCATCCTCGACGCCGCCATACGGCTGTTGGCCGACGGCGGGCTGGCCTCCTTCACCACCGACCGCCTGGCGTCCGAGGCCCGGGTGTCCAAGACTTCGATCTACCGGCGCTGGTCGGACAAGAAGGCCATCTTCCGGGCCGTGATGGACAGGTGGGGCGCACGGGCCGTGGTCGACGACGTGGGGGACTTCGCCGCAGAGCTCGACCAGTGGTACTCAGACCGGCGGGCCACCTACAGCGCGGAGGGTTTCCGGCCGGTCGCCGTCAGCCTCATGGAGGTCTCCACACACGATCCGGAGATCGGCGCGGCCATGGCTGCCGACCGCCGTTCGTCGTGGAACACGATGAGGGAGGTACTGGCCCGGGCAATCGACCGGGGTGAGATCGACGGCGACATTGACATCGACCACCTCGAGCAGTTCTTCCTGGGCCCCATCTACTACCGGGCCGTTCTCGACGGACAGGAACTCGACGACGACACGATCGCGGCCTTCCGCCGACTGGCCCTGGCCGCCGTCGGCTACGACGGTGGGATCCACCGATGATCACCGTCTACACGGCGCGACGGGTACACACCATGGACCCGTCGCTGCCCGAGGCGACCGCGGTGGCCGTACGGGGGGGCCGGATCATCGAGGTCGGCACGCTTGAGACGCTCCGGCCCTGGCTGGACGCCCACGAGCACCGGGTCGACGACCGGTTCGCCGATGCCTTCCTCCTGCCCGGGCTCATCGACCCGCACGTGCACCCGGCGCTCATGGCGATCCTCTTGGCGACCGAGTGGATCACGCCCGAGTCGTGGGATCTGCCGGGAGGCGGCGTCGAGGCCACCGTCGGACACGAGGCCTACCGGGCCCGGCTGACCGGGTTGGAGGCCGCCCACCCTTCCGGCCAGCCGTTCGTGACGTACGGCTGGCAGCAGCAGTACCACGGCTCGATCAGCCGGTCCGACCTCGATGCCATCTCGACCACCCGGCCGATCGTCGTGTGGGCCAGGTGCTTCCACGAGCTCTGGTGCAACGGAGCGGCCCTCGAGTGGCTGGATGCCGCAGAGGGGGCGGCCTGGGACCCGCACATCGACCTCGAGGCGGGTCGGCTGTGGGAGTCCGGGCTCGCCTGGGGCCTGAACACCCTGCGGGAGGACCTGTTCGCCGACGGACGGTTCGAGGTGCTGATGGAGGACGTTGCCGCGCTGGTGCATCGCGGCGGTGTGACGACCATTGCCGATGCCGGCTTCGGAGGCATGGCCCTGCCCGACCGGGAGCTGGAGGTGCTGGCCCAGGTCCACGAAGGCGACCACGTGCCGTTCCGCCAGTACCTGATCCCCCAGGTGGCGGCATTCAAGCGGGCATTCGGGTCCGAGGCCGAGGACCGTATGGCGGCCCTGGATGAGCACGCCTCGGAGCGCATCAGGTTCCTCCATGCCGGCAAGTTCTTCGCCGACGGGGCCTTCATGGGTCAGATAATGCAACTTCGGGAACCCGGCTTCATCGACGGCCACGAGGGCGCATGGATGGCTGACCCGGACCGCATCGCCCACCACATCCGGCCCTTCTGGCATGCAGGTAAGCAGGTGAACGTCCACGTCACCGGTGACCTCGGCGTGGACGCCGTGCTGGACGCAGTCGCCGAACTGCTGGACGAGAAGCCCCGGTTCGACCACCGGACGGTGCTGCACCACTTCGGCATCTCGACCCAGGCCCAGTCCCGTCGGGCCGCCGCCCTCGGCTGCGCTGTGCAGGTGAACGGGTACTACCTCCGCTACTTCGGCGACCAGTTCGTGGCCGATGGCCTGGGTACCGAACGGGCCTCGTTGATGACCAGGGTGGGATCGGCCCGGCGCAACGGCATGAGCGTGGCGCTGCACTCGGACCTGCCGATGGGGCCGCTGCAGCCGATGCTCGGTGCGTCGATCCTGGCCACACGGATGTCGGGCACGGGCGTGGTGCTGGCCCCGGAGGAACGCCTGAGTTCGTACGACGCCCTGGCGGCGGTGACCATTGAGGCAGCGTGGCAGCTGAAGCTGGACCACGAGATCGGTTCCCTGGCGTCCGGGAAGCTGGCCGACCTGACCGTGCTGGACGCCGATCCGTTCGAGGTCGACCCGGCGGCCTGGCCCGACATCGGCATCCTGGCCACCGTGCTGGGCGGCCGGGTGTATCCGCTCGAAGATGCTTGACCGGCTGATGAGCCACCGACCACTGACGGATGGCCCATCTGTGACCGGCCGATGACCGGCGGTTCTGCTGTCCGGGGGGCCGCCGGACCCGAGGCCGGGTCCAAGCTCATCCCGATGGTGGTGCTGGGCGGCTGGCTGGGTGCCGGCAAGACCACGCTGCTGAACCGGCTGCTCAGGGCGGCGGGCGACGGCGAGCGCATCGCCGTGGTCGTCAACGACGTGGGTGAGGTCTGCCTGGATGCCGAGTTGGTGGCGGCCCGGGACGGCGACACCGTGGAGCTCACCAACGGCTGCGTCTGCTGTTCCATCGGCGACTCGCTCGGTGTGACCCTGCGTGACCTGGTGCTCTCGGACCGACCGCCGGACCGGCTGGTGATCGAGGCCAGCGGCGTGGCCGAACCGGACCGGGTCGCCGCCTACGGTGATCGGCGACGCCTGCGGCTGGACGGCGTGGTGGTGGCCATCGACGCCGTTGACGTGGTGGACAGGGCCTGTCATGTCACCTACGGGCCGCTGGTGCGACGGCAGGCCGCCGCCGCCGAGCTGCTGGTGGTGACCAAGGCGGACGTCGCTGCCGACGGCGGTTCCGCGGCCCGTGCCTGGTGCGCCGACGTCGCCCCGGACACCCCCGTGGTGGAGGCGTCCGACGACGACCGGTGGGTGCCACTGGTGCTGGGCGGCCTGGACGCCGTTGAACCCACGCCCACCGACGCGCTGGACGTTGCGGTTGTCTCCACCACGTGGCAGGCCGCTGGTCCGGTCGACGTGGGACTACTGGTCTCCGTGTTGGCCGACAATGCCCACCTGCTGCTCCGGGCCAAGGCCATCGTCACCGATGGGCACGGCAGGCATGTCGCCGTTCACCTTGCCGGAGGCCGGGTCACGGTCGAGTCGGTCGATGGCCCGGCCTCCGGAAGGCTGGTAGCCATCGCCACCCCGGGAACCATCGACCCCGGGGACCTAATGGCGGCCCTCGACGCGTGTGCTGTCGGCCACGACCGTGCCGGGAGCCGGGAGGCACCGTAACCATGCTGACCCCGAAGCTCGTTGTGACCATGATCAGCCCCGAGACCGGACGGCCCCGTCCGACCGAGCTGGACGTGCTGCCCGAACCCCTCACGGCGGCCGAGCACGGCCTGATGGTCGGCAACCCGCCGCCGGACGACAAGTGGGTCCACCACGGGAATTGGACCGCGTGGCCCAACATCCGGTGGTCGCTCACCCACATGGACGAACTGCGTGCATCGGGACGGATCAGCCGGGGGCTCGGCTTGGCCGAGCCACTCCCCGTGGCCGCCCCTGGCGAGACGGGGATCGACCTCGACGACCTGGCCATCGACGACGGGGACGGGGGTACCTGGACGCTCGACGAGATGCTGCGCGGCACCTACACCGATGCATTTCTGATCCTGCACCGGGGCCAGGTGGTGCTGGAGCGGTATTTCAACGGCATGGGGCCGTCGACGCGGCACGCCATGTTCTCCATGACCAAGACGGTCACCGGGGTCCTGGCCCTGCTGGCCGTCGAGGACGGGGCGATTGCCCTCGACGACTTGCTGGTCGACCACGTAGACGATCTGGCCGACACGGCGTTTGCTCCGGTGACGGTCGCCCACGCATTGGACATGACCGACGGAATCCGCTTCGTCGAGGACTACAGCGACAACCGGTCCGACATCATGCGGTACGGGGTGGCCATGGCGTTCACGCCGGTGCCGGCGAACTGGGACGGTCCCGACGGTATCCACGACGCCATCCTCGGCTTCACCGAGAGGGAGACGGATCCCGGCGGGCCGTTCCTGTACAAGTCGGTCATTACCGACGTGCTGGCCTGGGCGACCGCCCGGGCCACCGGTCAGCGGTGGGTCGACGGTGTGTCCGAACGCATCTGGGGTCCCATGGGCGCTGCCGACGACGCTGCGGTGATCCTCGACAACCGCGGCATAGCAGTGTCGTCCGGCGGCATGTCGTGCACGGTGCGGGACCTGACCCGGTTCGGCCGGATGCTGTCCCGCTCGGGAAGGGTCGGCGATGGGACCGACGAGCGACAGGCCATTCCGGCGGCCGTGGCCGACGACCTGGCGGCCGGCGGCGAGCCGTACCCGGGCAGCGGCGGTGGCTATGCCACCCGGGAGGGCTGGACCTTCCACCGGCACTGCTGGAACATGCAGCAGGTCATGGGGGCGTTCATGCCGATGGGGGTCCACGGCCAGCGGTTGTTCTGCCATCCGGAGAAGGACCTGGTGGTGGCGAAGTTCGGATCACACCCTGTGACCGGCAACGTGTTCACGGACGTGATCCACGAGTCGCTCTACCACCAGCTGATCGGCCGCTGCTGAGCAGAGCACCCCGGCCGCTGAGCGGCTGGCTCCGCCCGGCGGGAGGAGTTGGCGAGCACCGGCCCCTGCAGGATCAGGCCTCGAACTCGGTGGTGCCGCCCACCACGGTGGCCCGGACGGTGATGTCGGCGATCTCCATCGGGTCGACGGCAAACGGGTCGGCGTCCAGCACCACCAGGTCGGCCAGCTTGCCGACCTCCAGGGTTCCCTTGTCGTGCTCCTCCATGTTGAGGATCGCGGCGGCAGACGTGTAGCCGGCCACGGCGTCGGCCACCCGGGCCCGCTGCTCGGGGCCGAGCAGCTTGCCGTCCCGGGTGATGCGGTTCACGGCCGTCCAGATGGTGAAGAGCGGGTTGAGCGGCGTTACAGGCATGTCGCAGTGCAGGGCGTGGACGATGCCGTGGTCGCTGAAACTGGCCAGCGGGTCGATGCGCGAGCCCCGCTCCGGGCCGAGGAACCGGTCCCGGTGGCGGTCGCCCCAGTACCAGATGTGGTTGGCGAACACCGACGCCATCACGCCCAGGCGGGCCATTCGCTCCAGTTGGTCCTCGCGCGCCGTCTGGCAGTGCTCGATGCGGTGCCGATGGTCATCGCGGGGCTCGGCCTCGAGTGCCGCCTCGAAGGCGTCCAGGGTGTTGTCGATGGCCTGGTCGCCGTTGGCGTGCACCGCCACCTGCCAACCCCTGAGATGGGCATCGGTGACCAGCCTGATCAACTCGGCGGAAGGGATGACCTCGGTGCCGTTGACGTCGGGACGGTCGTGGTAGCCCTTGCAGAGGCATGCCGTGTAGCCCTGGATCGAGCCGTCGGAAATGAACTTGAGCGCCCCTATGGACAGCCGGTCGTCGCCAAGGCCGGTCCGGAACGGAAGCTCGCCTACGAACCGCCACCCGGGGAACAGGCGTGTGCGGACCCGTATCGATCGATCGTCGACCCCCTGCTGGTAGGCGGCGTACATCTCGGGGGCCATGACCGCGGCGTCTGTCATCGAGGTGACGCCCACGCTCAGGCAGTGGTCGGAGATGGCCCTGGCCCCGGACGCCATCACCTCGGGTGGGGCGAAGGGAAGCGAGCCGCCGACGGCGAAGTTGGCCGTCTCCTCCATGCAGCCGTTGGGGCGCCCGTCGGCTTCGCGTTGGAACCGTCCGCCCACCGGATCCTCGACGTCGTCGGTGATGCCGGCCAACTCCAGCATCCGGTCGTTGGCGTACGAGAGGTGTCCGGAGATGTGCCGGATGAAGATCGGATGCTCGGTGCTGGTGGCGTTCAGGTCGTGGCGGGTGAGGTGCCTGTCCTCGGCCATGAGCGAGTCGTCGTAGCCCCAGGCCTGGATGGGCTCACCGGCAGGCGTGGATGAGGCTGCCTTCCGGAGTACGGCAACAACGTCGGCGACGGTGCGACAGTCCGGGTAGCCGATCTGCGGGGCCAGCATCTGGACGCCGGCGGCGATGGGGTGCATGTGGGTCTCGATGAAGCCGGGCAGCACGGTGGCGCCGTCGAGGTCGACCGCCTTGGTGCCGGGACCGGTGAGAGCCTCCAGGTCGGCCCGGGCGCCGACGCCGATGATGCGGCCCCGCCAGGACGCCAGCGCCTCGGCGGCAGGGTTGTCAGGGTCCAGCGTGTGGAAGGCGCCGTTAGTGAACAGGCGGTCGGCGATAGGCACGGTTCAGCCCCGCCCCTCTCTTCTGGCCTGCAGGCGTTCCAGGTAGGCGGCCCGCGAGGCACGGCCCTCGGGGTCGCGCAGCGCCGCGGTGAGGCCGTCGGCGTCGGACCACGACCGACCGGTGCCCACCATCTGGTCGGTCACCGCGTTGACGTGGCGCTTGGTGGCCAGCACGGCGACCCGGGGCCGGGACGCCACGGCCTCGGCCATCTCCTCGATCGCCGAGTCCAGCGCGTCGGCGGCCACGATCCGGTTCAGGAACCCGGCGGCCATGGCCTCCTCGGCGCCGAACGGGCGGCACGTCATGACCAGTTCCTTGGTCAGCGCCGGTCCGATCTCGCGGACCAGTCGGGGGATGCCACCCCAGGCCAGTGGGATCCCCAGGTCCACCTCCGGGATGGAGAACGACACGTCGGTCGTCGCGATGCGCAGGTCGCATGCCGCGGCGACCACCAGGCCGCCGCCCACCACGTGGCCGTGCAACGCCGCGATGAGCACCGGCGAGGTGCGCTCCAGCGCGTCGGCCATGAGGCGTCCGGTGTCGGCCGGGACACGCCCCCCGGCCGGCGAGGGACCATCGTCGCCGAACACCGAGAGGTCGAACCCGGCGCTGAACGCCCGGCCGGCACCCCGCACCACCACCACCCGAAGGTCGCCCTGGTGGTCGAACCAGGCGGCGGCGTCGGCCACCTCGGCCATCAGCTCGTTGGAGAGGGCGTTGAGCCGGTCGGGCCTGTTCAGGGTCAGGGTGCCGCGACGGCCGTCGCAGGTGACCCGGATGGTCTGGAACTCAGGTGGGGTCGACATGGCGACGATTCTCGTCCGGTGGGCTGGCCGGTGCGTGACCGGGCGTCCGGCCCGTGGGTGTGACCGGGCGTCGGGCCTGCGGATCAGCCGGCCGGCGCTTCCAGGGTGACCTCGGCCGACAACGCTTCGCCCTCGGCCAGGTCGATGCCGGTGGCGCGGGCAGCGGAGGCCACGTCGTCCAGCACCTGGCGCAGCAGGGCGAGGCGTTCGGCGGTGTCGGTCAGCGTGCAGGCGATGACCGGGGTGGCCAGGGAGCGCTTCTCGGTCGTCTTGTGGCGCCGGATCTCGGCCAGGGCGTCGGCGGCCACGTCGGCGATCGCGGCGTCCACCGATCTGTCGTCGACCGTCGCTGCGGCCCGCAGCTCGGCGGCCAACGGCCACCGCTGGCGGTGGATCGAGCCGCCCCGCCACCACGACCAGACCTCCTCGGTCACGAACGGGAGGAACGGGGCGAACAGGCGAAGCAGCGTCGACAGTGCCAGGCGCAGGGCGTGGCGGGCCGATTCGGCGCCTGCCTCGTCGCCCTCGTAGGCGCGGGCCTTGACCAGCTCTACGTGGTCGTCGGTGAACGTCCAGAACCACGTCTCGGTGCGTTCCAGTGCCCGGGCGTAGTCGAACCCGTCGAAGGCCCGGGTGGCCTCGTCGACGAGGTCGGCGAGGCGTTCCAGCATGGCCCGGTCCAGCGGGTTGGTGATGGCCGCCGGGTCGATGGCCAGCGGGGTTCCGTCGCCGGTGCCGAATCCCAGGGCGAACCGGCTGGCGTTCAGGACCTTGATGGCCAGACGGCGGCCGATCTTCATCTGGCCGTCGTCGAAGGCGGTGTCGGTGCCCGGCCTGCCGTTGGCCGCCCAGTAGCGCACGGCGTCAGACCCGTGCGCCTCCAGCAGGTCGACGGGTGTGACCACGTTGCCCTTGGACTTGGACATCTTCTTGCGGTCCGGGTCCAGGATCCAACCGCTGAGGGCGCAGTGGGCCCACGGCGCCGCGTCGGCCTCGAAGTGCGAGCGCACGGCCGTCGAGAACAGCCAGGTTCGGATGATGTCGTGGGCCTGGGGGCGCAGGTCCATGGGGTAGGTGCGCCTGTAGAGGTCGTCGTCCTCCTCCCAGCCGCAGGCGATCTGCGGGGTGAGTGACGAGGTGGCCCAGGTGTCCATGACGTCGGTGTCGCCGATGAACCCGCCTGGCCTGCCGCGCTGGGCCTCGTCGTAGCCGGGGGCCGGATCCGACGACGGGTCGACGGGCAGGTCGGCCTCGTCGGGGACTATCGGGGCGTCGTGGACCGGCTCGCCGTCGGCGTCAAGCGGGTACCAGAGGGGCAGTGGGACGCCGAAGAACCGTTGGCGGCTGATCAGCCAGTCGCCGTTGAGGCCGTCGATCCAGTTCGTGTACCGCGTCTGCATGTAGGCGGGGTGCCAGGTGATCTGGTCGCCGCGGGCGATGAGGTCGGCCCGCAGGGAGGCGTCACGGCCGCCGTTGCGGATGTACCACTGGCGGCTGGTCACGATCTCGAGCGGCTTGTCGCCCTTCTCGAAGAACTTGACCGGATGCGTGACGGCCTCCGGCTCGCCGACCATCTCGCCGGTCTCCCGGAGGATCTCGACCATCTCCGCCTGGGCCGAGAAGATCGTCTTTCCGGCCAGGCGCCCATAGGCGGCTAGACCGGCTTCGGAGTCCAGTCCGGGCGGCGGTTCGGGGTTGATCCGGCCCGCACGGTTGACGATGGCCCGCACGTCCAGGTCCAGCTCGCGCCACCAGGTCACGTCGGTGGTGTCGCCGAAGGTGCAGATCATGGCGCATCCGGTGCCCTTCTCCGGGTCGGCCAACTCGTGGGCCACGACCGGCACCTCGACGCCGAACACCGGCGTGGTGACCGTCGAGCCGAACAGAGGTTGGTAGCGCTCGTCGTCGGGGTGGGCCACCAGGGCGACGCAGGCTGCGACCAGCTCGGGGCGGGTCGTGGCGATGCGGATGTCGTCACCACCGTCAGGCCGGTGGAAGGCCAGCGTGTGGTACGCGCCGGGTCGTTCCCTGTCCTCCAGTTCGGCCTGGGCCACGGCGGTGCGGTGGGTGACGTCCCAGAGCGTCGGCGCCTCGATCTGGTACGCCTCGCCGCGGGCCAGGTTCCGGAGGAAGCCCCGTTGGGAGACGCGCTGGCAGCGCTCGTCGATGGTGGCGTAGTGCTGGGTCCAGTCGACGGACAGGCCGAGGCGGCGGAACAGGGCCTCGAAGGCCTGCTCGTCCTCGGCGGTGAGCACGTGGCAGAGGTCGATGAAGTTGCGGCGGCTGATGGCCACGTCGCCGCGCTCCTTCATGGCCTTCGGATCGCCGGCGTCGTCCGGGGCGGTGAAGTCCGGGTCGTAGGGCAGCGAGGGCTCGCAGCGCACCCCGAAGTAGTTCTGGACCCGGCGCTCGGTCGGGAGGCCGTTGTCGTCCCACCCCATCGGGTAGAAGACCTCCCTGCCGGACATGCGCTGGTAGCGGGCGATGGTGTCGGTGTGTGTGTAGGAGAAGACGTGGCCGACGTGCAGGGAGCCGCTGACCGTGGGTGGCGGGGTGTCGATGGAGAACACCTCGGCCCGGGCCTTGGAACGGTCGAAGCGGTAGGTGCCCCGTTCCTCCCAGACGGCGTCCCAGCGGTCCTCGAGGCCCTCGAGGCCGGGGCGCTCGGGTATGGAGGGGGCGGGCGCGTGCGCCGAGGCGTCGGGGTGGCTCATTGGCGTCCGAGGCTATCGGCGGGCCTATGGGGCGCCGCTAGCCTTCGCCGCCGTGACCCGCCCCGCCGAAGGTTCCAGTGCCCGGCGTCGGGCGCGCCCGGCGGGCTTCGGGGTGGTGTGGGCCACCGTCGCCCTCGACATGGTCGGGTTCGGCATCATGCTGCCCGTCCTGCCTCTCTACGCCGAGGACTTCGGGGCGTCACCGGCGATGGCTGCGGCGGTCATCGCCGTGTTCTCGGCAGCCCAGGTGGTGGCAGCCCCGCTGTGGGGCCGGCTCTCGGACCGGATCGGGCGCAAGCCGGTCCTGATCGCGGCCCTCATCGGGTCGTCCATCGGGAGCCTGGTGACGGGGCTGGCCGGGGCGTTGTGGGTGCTCTTCCTGGGTCGGGTGCTGGACGGGGCTTCCGGGTCGTCGTATGCGGTGGGCCAGGCGGCGGTGGCCGACCTGGCCGAGCCGGAGGACCGGCCCCGCCTGCTGGGCCTGCTGGCCGCGGCGTTCGGGGTGGGGTTCGTGGCCGGGCCCCTGGTCGGGTCGATCGCAGCGCTGGGCAGTCGGGAACTGCCGTTCTTTGTGGCAGCGGCCCTCGCCGCAGGCAACGCCGTCGTCGCCCTTGTGCGCCTGCCGTCGGGTCGGCCGGCGCCCGCGGTGCCCGTGCCGAAGCCGGGGCGGTTGGCCCTGTGGGGTGCGGCGGGTCCGGCGGTGCGTCGCCTGGCGGTGCTGTCCATGATCGCCATGCTCGGCTTCGCCGGGTTCGAGGCGACGTTCGCCATGCTGGTCGAGCGGCGCTTTCCCGAGGTGGGGGACCCGACGGTGTACGGCCTGTTCGCCTCGATCGGGCTGTTGATGGTGCTCGTCCAGACCCGGATAGTGGGACCGGCCAACGCCCGGCTGGGAACCCGCCCGGCGCTACGGGCGGCGCTGTCGCTGGTGGCTGCGGGCATGGTGGTGCTGGCCATTGGTGGCGGCTGGGCCGGCCTGGCTGTCGCCCTGGTGCTCCTGGTCGTGGGCCAGGGGGTGTTCGGGCCGACGCTCTCGAACGCCACGGTCGAGACTGTGGGTGCCGACGGTCGGGGGTCGGCTCTCGGCCTCCAGCAGAGCGCCGGAGCGCTGGGCAGGATCGTCGGGCCGCTGCTGGCCGGGGTGCTGTTCGGTCGGGTGGCCGTGGGGGCGCCCTATCTGGCCGCCGCCGCCCTGGCCGTGGCGGCCCTGGCAGTCGTGCCCAGGTCGTCCGGCGAGGTGCCACCCGCCTGAACCGTCAGCGGGCGGAGTTGGACCCTGTGCCTGGCCCCTCAGGCCGACCAGACCAGTGGGAACCTGTCGTCGTCGGCCGGGTACCCACCCGGAACCGCCGTCGTGTCGTCCTGGGTGACGCTCGGGTCGCAACCGGGGTGCGGCGACCAGACGGCGTCGTCGCCCAACCAGCGGGTCGACAGGGCGGTCCGCCTGTGCGTGCCGGCGTTGCCCGGCGACCCGTGGACGATCCACGACGAGAACACCAGGGCGTCGCCAGGCTCCACGTCGAAGCCCACGATGTCGTAGTCGTCCCGGGCCGCCTCGATGTCAGGGCAGCGTTCGCCCACGAAGTCGGCCGTCCACGCCGACTCTCCGGTGAACGACTCGGGTGCGAAGTACCGGCCCCAGCGGTGTGAGCCCCGCACGAACTCCAGCGAGCTCTCGGCCACGCTGGCCCCGGTGCACGCCACCCACACGGAGCAGATCTGCGAGCCCAGGAACGGCCAGTACCCGATGTCCTGGTGCCACGGGGTGGGCGATTCGGTACCCGGATCCTTTACCAGCAGGTGGTCGAAGTAGAAGCGGGCCGAATGCGAATCCATGAGGGCCGCTGCCAACTCGGCCATACCGGACTCGAACACGAAGCGTCGCATGGCTTGTTCGGTGCGCCACAGGTATCGGGTGGTGAAGAGCCGTCCGGCCGCCGGTTCAGGACCGGTGTCGGTGACCCAGGGGCCCGGGTCGGCGAGCTGCCGGTCGGCGAGGTCCTCGATCGCGGCGAGCAGGTCGGCGTCGACGGCGCCTGGAATGTGCACCACACCGTCCTCTGTGTAGGAGTAGCGCTGGTCAGCGGTGAGCGTGGTGTTCCAGGTGGTGGCCATTTCCGCCGCACTGTAGGGGCGGTGCTGTGGACGACAGGGGTCGTAGCATCGCAGTCCACGGCCCCGTCGATCGATGGCACCATCCAGAGGGACGCACCACCATGACCGACCACCATCCGATGCCCGAGGCAACAGGTCGGCCGTCCGCAGCCGCCTGGTGGTCCCGCGGCAAGGCGGCCATCGTGGACTTCCTGATCTTCGTGGGCCTGGCCATCCTTCCGGGTGTTCCCTTCGTCGTGGGCCTGGTCATGGGTCTCGAGGAGAAGGGGGCCTCGCAGGGATTCGGCTGGGGGCTGGTTGTCATCGGTTCGCTGGGCTGGCTGGCCGTCCTCGTCTGGTCGGGCTGGTTCTTCGGCTACCGGCAGGGCGTGACGGGCTCGACGCCCGGCAAGCGCAGGCTCCACATCCGCCTGGTCGACGCCGGTACCGACGAGCCTCCGGGTGGCGCCAGGGGCGTCGGGCGCTGGCTGGTGCCCAGCCTTGTCAACCAGGTCGTGGGCGTCTTCTTCATCGTCGACTACCTCTGGCCACTCTGGGACTCGAAGGACCAGCGGCTCACCGACAAGATTTTCGGCACCCGGGTGGTCGTCGCCGGGTCCCGGACCGACGAGGCCTGGTCGCCTCCCAACCCCATCAGCTGACCGGCGCCCGACTGGGGGTCGGTTACGGGGCCGGTCCTACCATCGGCGCCATGCCACGCCTCCGCCGGGTACGTCGGGCCGACCTCCATGCCGGTGCCCAGCCCATCTTCCAGATGCTGTTCGGCGACCGGGACCCGGTCGACGAGCCCGGCACGGCGACCGGCACCCCGGGCGACTGGTGGTCGACGTTCGCCCTCGTTCCCGACGTGTTTGACCACGCCGTCGGCGGAATCGCCCTCTACCGCAGCCCGAGGCGCCTGCTGGATCCGAAGCTCCGGGAGTTGGGCCAGACCCGGGTCGGATGGTGCGTGGGTAGCCGTTTCGTCTACTCCCAGCACCGCAAGGCCTGCCGTACCGTCGGCATCGGTGACGAGCAGATCGAGGCCATCGAGGCATGGGAGACCGCGACCTGCTTCGACGAGGCGGAGCGAGCCGTGCTGGCGTACACCGATGCCCTCTCGATCCAGCACGGGCGCGTCCCCGACGGCGTGTTCTCAGCCCTCCAGGCCCACCTGTCCGACGAGGAGATCCTGGAGCTGACCTACATCGTCTGCACCTACGCCATGCACGGCGTCATGAGCCGCGCCCTGCGCCTCGAGTACGACGCCGACCCGCCGGTGCTCGTCGAAGAACCCGGCGACGAGGCGAGCCTTGGCGACGAGTACACGCGTGAGGAGTTCCGACGGGCCCTGCGCATCGTGAGCGACGGGGACTGAGTCGATTCGGCCGGCTACCCCGCTCAGCCGTTGACCGAGAACGAGCTGTCCGGGTTGATCTCCCGGTTGCGCCGGTAGAAGCCCATGTCCATCTCCAGGCCCGTGTAGACGCCGGTGACGGTGATCGGGTCGGCGTCGTGGTCGTGTCCGCCCTCGACCTTCTCGATCAACTCCGCCATGCACCAGCCGGCCACCGGGGCGTTCTTGAACTGGTTGCCGCTGGACCCGATGGCCACGTAGAAGCCGTCCAGGTCGGTCCGGTCGTAGATCGGAATCCAGTCGTCGGATACGTCGTACAGGTCGACGATGCCCTTCTTCTCGTTTGGCACCCCCAGGTCTGGCATGCGGCGGGCCAGGCGCAGGACCTGGGCGTTCCACTGCTCGTCGGACACCACGTCGTCGTAGTCGTCGGGGTCGTCCACCCAGACCTGTGGATCACAGGTCGGGTCCTCGGAGCCGATCAGGATATTGTTGCCGGACTCGGGTCGCACGTAGATGGCCAGGTCGGAGTCCGACGAGTGCAGGCCATCCTTCTCGAAGTCCAGGCCGGCCGGCGCCGGTACGTGGTGCACCTCGTGGCGCAGGGCCTTGGTCTTGATGTTCATCGTGTCGTAGACGCCAGCCATCTTGTTGATGACGAACGAGTGCGGCCCGGCCACGTTGACGACCACCGGGGCGTCCAACTCGGTGCCGTCGGCCAGCGTGATGCCCGACACCCGTCCGTCGGCCCGGCGGATGTCGGTGACCTCGGTGTTGAACCGGAACTCGCCGCCCCTGGCCTCGGCCGCCCGTTGCAGGTTGTGGCTGGCCAGCTGGGGGTCGCTCACGTAGCCGGAGTCCGGCGTGTACAGCGCTCCGATCAGCTCGCCCTCGGGCTCGGCCCAGAACCGGTCGTCTTCGGGGCGGCACGGTTCACCGTGGGTGCCGTGCTCGTAGAACGGGTAGCGCTCGGACAGCTCCTCGCACGTGAGGATCTCGTAGGGCACTCCGACCTGGTCGAACAGGGGCAGCACCTTCTCGTGGTGGCCCCCCTCCAGCATGAACAGCACGGTGCCCGACTGCATGTACAGGGCGTGGCCTCGCTCATCTTCGGAATCGAGGTAGTTGGACCAGTCCTTCCAGTACGAGAAGCCCTCGTAGGCCATGGCTACGCCGTCAAATGTCGAGTAGTGGGCACGCACGATGGCGCACGAATTGCTGGTCGAGCCGTACCCGGCTGCTGGCAGCTTGTCGACGTTCAGGGTCCGCCAGCCCTTCTTGGCCAGCTCGAAGGCGATGGCGGAGCCGATCACCCCGGCGCCGACGATGATTGCGTCGTAACGCTCGTTCTCGCTCATTGCATATCCTCAGGTCTCTACTATTCGGGCGGCCGTGGCCACGCCGGATGCTTGTCATTTCAGAGGCATTGCTGGGTTCTCAGGAACAGGCGATCGGCAGGCTCAGCCACGCATCCGCTCGCCGGCGGGATCGTACAGCGGTTCCCGCTGGAGGCGGGCGGGCCGCATCTGGCCGAGTATCTCGACTTCGAATCCGTCGTCGCCGGCTGATCCGTCGGCCAGATGGTCGGGGACGTAGCCCAGGGCCACGCTGTTGCCGGTGTGGTGGGCGTACCCCCCGGAGGTCACGAAGCCCACGCACTCGCCACCGTGGAAGATGGGCTCGTCGTGGATCGCATCGGCGTCGTCTGCATCCAGGACCAGCGTGACGAGCCGCCTGGTCGGGCCACGTTCCACCTCGGCCCGGGCCGCCTCCCGGCCGATGAAGGCGGCGGCCTTGTCGACCTTCACGAACGGGCCCATGCCAGCCTCGGCGGGGGTGAAGTCGGGACGGTATTCGAGGTTCCAGACGCCGAAGCCCTTCTCCAGGCGCAGCGACATGAAGGCCCGTCCACCGAACGGCGTGACGTCCAGGTTCCTGTCGCCGGCTCGTCCGGCCTCCATGACGGCCGACCGGAGCGCCTCGTGGTGGTCGGCGGTGCAGTACAGCTCGTAGCCCAGCTCGCCGGTGAACGACAGGCGGGCGGCGATGACCGGCACGCCACCGACGGTCATCTCCCGCAGGTCGCGGAACCGCATGCCGTGGTTGGAGACGTCCTCGTCGGTCAGGCGGGACAACAGCTCTCGGGCGTCAGGTCCGGAGATGGACCAGCCCAGCAGGTGCTCGCTGAGATCGGTGACCTCCACAACCCCATCGGGTAGGTGCTGCAGGAACAGCCGCATGGTGATGGCCGGCATGGAACCGGAGCCGAACAGCACGAACCGGTCATCGGCCAGGCGACCCACCGTCAGGTCGGCGGCCAACTTCCCGGCCGGCGTCAGGATCGGCGTGAGGGCGAGGCGCCCCACCTTCGGCAGGTGGTTGGCCACGATCCCGTCCAGGAAGTCGGCTGCGCCGGGGCCCGACACCTCGTACTTGGCGAAGTTGGCGATCTCCAGGAGGCCGACACCGGTGCGCACGGCCCGGCACTCCTCGGCGACGGGTCCGAATGCGTTGGATCGGCGGAACGTCGGCGTCTCGACCTGTCCGGGCCCCTCCGGGGAGAACCAGAGGGCGTGCTCCAGGCCGAACGAGGCACCCCACACCGCACCCTGGGCGTCAAGGGCGTCGTAGGAGGGCGTGGTGCGCCAATTCCGGGCGGCCGGCAGCTCCTCGTTGGGGTAGGTGAGCATGAACCGTCGCTGGTAGTTCTCCTGGGACTTCAGGTACGTGTAGTCCTTCGTTGCGAAGCTGCCGAAGCGACCCACGTCCATGGCGTAGACGTCCATCTCCGGCTCGCCGTCGATGATCCACTGGGCGAGGCAGAGGCCGACGCCGCCCGCCTGGCAGAACCCGGCCATCACCGCACAGGCCACCCAGTAGTTGCGGATTCCGGGGACCGGGCCTATGAGCGGGTTGCCGTCCGGGGCGAAGGTGAACGGGCCGTTGACGACGCGGGCGATGCCTGCGGTGGCCAGGGCCGGCATCCGCTGCTGGGCCACCTCGATGCGGTCTGCGAACCGCTCCAGGTCAGGGGTGAGCAGGCGCATCCCGAAGTCCGTGGGCGTGGTGTCGACGGACCAGGGCCTGCCCGCCTTCTCGTAGGTGCCGACCAGCAGGCCGTTGCCCTCCTGCCGGGTGTAGACGCCACCCTCGTAGTCGATGGTCACGGCGATCTCGGTGCCGTGGTCGACGATCTCCGGGAGTTCCTCGGTGATCACGTACTGGTGTTCCATGGGCAGCAGCGGAAGTTCCACGCCGACCATCCGGCCCAGTTCCCGCGCCCACAGGCCGCCGGCGTTGACGACCACCTCGGCGTTGATCACCCCGTGCTCTGTGTGGACGTCCCACGAGCCGTCGGGGCGCTGCGTCAGGTCGTGGACCGGGTTGTTCCGGACCACCTCGGCACCGTGGTGGATGGCCGACCGGGCGTACGCGTTGGTAACGCCTGAAGGATCGACGCTCCCGTCGGCCGGTTCGAAGAGGGCGCCCAGGTACTCGTCGGTGTTGACGAGCGGGTTGAGGCGCCTCACCTCGTCCATGGAGATGAAGTCGGCGTCCATGCCCATGTACCGGGCCTTGGCTCGCTCGAGGCGGAGGTAGTCGAGGCGCTCCGGCGTGGAGGCCAGGTAGATGCCTCCCGGTCGGCGCATGCCGCAGGAGACCCCGGACAGCGCCTCAATCTCGTCGTAGAGGGCCAGCGTGTAGGACTGCAGGGTGGCGATGTTGGGGTCGGAGTTGATGGTGTGGACGACCCCGGCGGCGTGCCAGGTGGATCCGGCCGTCAGCTCGGCCCGTTCGATGAGCATGCAGTTGTCCATGCCCATCCTGGCCAGGTGGTACAGCACGCTGACGCCCGTGACGCCACCACCGATGACGGCTGCGTCTACTCGTGTTCTCATTCCGGTTCCACGTTCTCGTTCTCGGCTGTCCTAGTACCAGGCGTCGTCCATCGACGCCTTCCTGCGTTCCACGAACTCTGTCAGGGCCTCGTCCACCCCGGCCGGCAGCGGCGGCGATTCGTGGTCGGCGAGGCGGGCCTTCCAGTCGGCGTTGGCGCGCTGGCGGGCGTCCAGCTCGCCCTCCTCGCTCCACTGCTCCCATGAGGTCGCATCGCCGAAGGTCGCCTCGTAGTAGGCGGTCTCGTAGTTGGCCAGCGTGTGGGCCGAGCCGAGGAAGTGGCTGCCCGGGCCCACCTCGTGGAAGCCGTCCATGGCGAAGGCGTTGTCGTCGAGGGCCATGCCGCGCAGCATCACGTGTGTCATGCCCAGGCGGTCGTTGTCCAGCACCAGCTTCTCGTAGTCCATGACGAGGCCACCTTCCAGCCAGCCTGCGGCATGCAGGACGAAGTTGGCTCCCGACATCATCGCCGTGGACAACGACGTGGCGCTCTCCTGGGCGGCCTGGGCGTCGGGCAGCTTGGCCGAGGTGAACGACCCGCCGCACCGCACAGGTATGCCGAGGCGGCGGGCAAGTTGACCGACGGCGAAGTAGGCCAGCCCGGCTTCCGGGGTGCCGAAGGTGGGGGCGCCGGACCGCAGCGACATGGTGGTCAGGAAGTTGCCGTAGATGGCCGGTGCGCCCGGGCGGACCAGCTGGGTGAGGGCCACGCCAACCATGGCCTCGGCGTGGGCCTGGGCCACTGCACCTGCCGGAGTGACCGGCCCCATGGCGCCACCCAGGATGAACGGGCAGATGATCATCCCCTGGCCGGCGGCGGCGTAGTGGCGTATCACCTCGGTGACCTGGCCGTCGTACACGAGCGGCGAGTTCACGTTGATGTTGGCCATGATCACGCAGTGGTCGTCTAGGTGGTCGGCGCCGAACACGATTCGGGCCATCTCGATGGAGTCCAGCGCCCGTTCAGGTGCGGTTATGGCTCCCAGGGGCGGCTTGGTCGAGTGCGTGAAGTGGAGCGCCAGCATGTCCAGGTGGCGCTTGTTGACGGCCACGTCGGTCGGCTCGCAGATCACCAGGCCCGAGTGGTGCGTCCACTCCAGGGTGTGGTTGATCTTCACCAGATCCTCGAGGTCGGCCATGGTGCCGTAGCGGCGTCCACGGTCCAGGTCCCGGACGAAGGGCATGCCGTAGCCGGGGGCGAACACGGTGTGGTCTCCACCGATGGTCACCGAACGCTCCGGGTCCCGGGAGTGCTGCACGAACTCGCTGGGGGTGCTACGGGTGACGATGTCGGTGAGGAGGCCGGGATCGAACCGGAGCAGTTGCCCGTCGACGGTGGCGCCAGCCTCGCGGAACAGCTCGATGGTCACCTCGTCGCCCCACACCTCTATGCCCACCTCGGCCAGTATCCGGTCGGCGTGCGCCTCGATCAGGTCGAGGCCGTCCTCTTCGAACAGGTCGTAGTAGGGGATCCGCCGCTCGAGCTTCTGTACGACCTTCTCGGCGCGGTCGCGGGAGCGCCGGCTTCGGTCGCCCCTGCGGCGGGTGGCGGTCATCGTGCGTGTCCCCCGGAGTCCGTGCTGGCATTACGGGGGCGTCAGCGGCTCCGACCACCCGGTGGGCAGAGCGTACGAAGGGTCCGGCAGTGGCGCAATCTTCGGGCTTCACCGGTCGGTACATGAGCCGCCGACCGCTGCGGATACCGTCGCTGTCGTGTCCCCGCTCTCCGATGGCGCCGATCCGCTCCCCGACGCCGCCGTCCTCGACGCGGCAGACACTCTGGCCGGGTTCCGCGAGGCCTTCGTCCACGCCGATGACGAGCCGGACCTGATCTACCTGGACGGCAACTCCCTGGGCCGCCTGCCCCGGGCGGCCGCCACCCTGGCCGCCGAGGTGGTCGAGGCCCAGTGGGGCCGACGCCTCGTCCGAAGTTGGAACGAAGGCTGGTTCGAACTGCCGACCAGGATCGGCGACCGCCTGGCCGGTCTCGTCGGCGCGGCGCCCGGCGAGGTCGCCCTGGCCGACAACACCTCGGTCTGCCTCTACAAGGCGGCGGTGTCCGCGCTGGCAGCCCGCCCGGGGCGAACCCGGATACTCACGGACGACCTGAACTTCCCGTCCGACATACAGGTGCTGTGTGCCGCCGCCCGGACCGCAGGGCCGGACCACGAGGTGGTGGTCGTGCCGTCCGACGGGGTACACGGACCGCTCGACGGCCTTCTGGCCGAGTTGGACAGCGGCGCCGGCGGGAAGGTCGCCCTGGTGTCGCTCAGCCACGTGGCATACACGTCGGGGTGGTGCTGGGACCTCGCCACAGTCACTGGCGCAGTGCACGAGGCCGGCGCGCTGGTGCTCTGGGACCTCTGCCACTCGGTGGGGGCAGTCCCCATCGACCTCGAGGCGGCTGAGGTCGACCTGGCGGTGGGCTGCACCTACAAGTACGTGAACGGCGGGCCGGGATCGCCTGCCTTCCTCTACGTATCGGCCGACCGTCCGGAGCTCGTCAACCCGATCGCCGGCTGGTACGGCAGCGACGACCCGTTCGCCTTCGTCTTCGATGCCGGTCGGGCCTCCGACGTGGCCCGGTTCCTGACGGGTACGCCTCCCGTGCTGTCCACGGCGCTGGTCGAGCCGGGCGTCGACCTGTTGCTGGAGGCCGGAATGGACCGTCTGCGGACCAAGTCGGTGGCCCTCTCCGAGCGGTTCATAGCGTTGGCCGACGAGCATCTGGCGCCCCGGGGATTCGAGGTGCGTTCGCCCCGTGACCCCATCCGGCGCGGCTCGCACGTGTCGTTGTCCCATCCCGAGGCCCTGGCGGTTGGCCAGGCGCTCATCAACGAGGAGTCGGTCATTCCCGACTTCCGTCCACCCGACCTTCTGCGGTTCGGGTTCGCCCCCCTCTACGTGCGCCATGCTGACGTCGATGAGGCGGTGGCCCGCACGGTACGGGTGGTCGACGACGGCGGCATCGACCGCTGGCGCGACGCCGTACCGGTCGTGCCCTGACCGGTCGGCCACCGCGCCTACCGAGCAGAGGGTTGACTCAGAGGGCGGCGGCTACCCGGTCGGCGACCAGGGCGCCGATCTCCAACGACGCCGTGGCGGCCGGCGACGGAGCGTTCAGTACGTGGAGCGACCGCTCACCGGCCACCAGGTGGAAGTCATCGACCAACTCTCCTCGGCGGTCCACGGCCTGGGCCCGCACCCCCGACGGAGCACGACGAAGGTCTCCGGTCCGGAGGCCGGGGATCAGCCGGCGGGCATCGGCGGCGAACCGCCGACGGCTGACCGACCGGACCAGCTCGGTGAGCCCCGGCCGCCAGTAGCGGACCACGAGCCGGGATGTCCCGCCCCATACCAGCGTGGAGGCCAGGTCACGGACCGAGACGTCGGACCAGCGATAGCCCTCCCGAGCCAGGGCCAGCACGGCGTTGGGGCCGGCGTGGACGCGGCCGTCGAGGCCTCGGGTGAGGTGCACGCCGAGGAACGGAAACCGGGGATCGGGAACCGGGTAGACCAGACCCCGGACCAGGTCGGCCGACGGCCCAACCACGTCCAGGTACTCGCCCCGGAAGGGCAGGATGCGGGCGTCGGGTCGCGTGCCCGAGCGTCGGGCCACCCGGTCTGCATGGAGCCCGGCGCACCCCACCAGGAAACGGGACCGGAGCGGGCCGTCCGGCGTGTCGATCAGCCAGCCACCAGCGGTTGGCGTGGCCCTCCCAGCCCGTACCCCGGTCCGGACCTCTCCACCCGCCACCGTGACCACCCCGGCAAGGGCTCGGGCCACGGCGGCGAAGTCGGCCCGGCCGGTGGACGGGACGTGCAGGGCAGCCACGCAGGACACGTGGGGCTCGTGTTCGGCCGCCGCGCCGGGCGTGAGCTCGGTGACCGCCACCCCGTTGGCCCGGGCCCGTTCGACCAGGGCGGTCAACCGGGGTCGCTGGTCTTCCGACGTTGCCACGACCAACTTCCCGCAACGGTCGTGGGCGATGCCGTGCTCGGCGCAGAACTCGATCATCCGGTCCCCGCCCCGTACGGCCAGGTCGGCCTTGAGCGAACCGGGCGGGTAGTAGAGGCCGGCGTGGACAACCCCGCTGTTGCGGCCCGTCTGGTGGGCGGCGACCGTGGGCTCCTTCTCGAGCACCACCACCGAGATGTCGGGCAGGCGGCGGATCAGGGCGTGGGCTGTGGCCAGGCCGAGGATTCCGCCACCCACCACGACCACGTCGGTCCGGGGGTCGGTGGGGGCGACCATGGTCCGACGCTACCCGTGGCCCGGAACCGGGCCGGTCGTCGGAAGACGAGGATGCTTCGGTTCCGATCCGCCATGTCGCGGACGGAGCGGTACCGGAGCGGCTCTGCCCGATGGCCCGTTGAGGTCGGGCGGGACAGAGGACTAGTGGCGGGTCAGGGCGACGAGGGGGTCGACGTGCTCCAGGTCGAAGGTCTCGGCCACGGCGCGGTCGGTCACGCTGCCGGCGCAGACGTTGAGGCCGTTCAGAAGGTGCGGGTCGGCCCTCAGGGCGGCGTCGGTGCCCCTGTCGGCTAGGGCCAGGGCGAACGGCAGGGTGGCGTTGGACAGGGCCTGGGTCGACGTGCGGGGCACAGCGCCCGGCATGTTGGCCACGCAGTAGTGCACCACCCTGTCGACCACGTAGGTCGGGTCGGTGTGGGTGGTGGGCCTCGTGGTCTCGAAGCAGCCGCCCTGGTCGACGGCCACGTCGACGATCACCGAGCCGGGCCGCATGCGGCCGAGCATGTCGCGGGTCACCAGGCGGGGTGCCTTGGCGCCCTTTACCAGGACGGCACCGATCACGAGGTCGGCGTCGTACACCGATTCCTCGAGTTCGGCCTTCGTGGAGTACACGGTCTTGACCCGACCGGCGAAGCGCTTGGCCAGGCCGTCCAGTACGGCAGGGCTGCGGTCCAGGACGCTGACGTCGGCTCCCAGGCCCACGGCCATCTCTGTGGCGTTCTCGCCAACCACCCCGCCGCCGATGACGACGACCCGGCCCGGGCGCACGCCGGGCACACCGCCCAGCAGCAGGCCGGCACCACCCTGGGTGGCCTCCAGCGCGCGGGCTCCGGCCTGGATGGACATCCGGCCGGCGATGGCCGACATGGGGGCCAGGAGCGGTAGGCGTCCGGCGTCGTCGGTCACCGTCTCGTAGGCGATGCAGGTTGCTCCGCTGGCCAGGAGGTCCTCGGTCTGGAGCTGGTCGGCCGCCAGGTGTAGGTAGGTGAACAGGGTGTGGTGGGGCCGGAGGCGGGCCCGCTCGGGGGCGAGCGGCTCCTTGACCTTGACGATCATCTCGGCGTCGGCGAATACCTGGTCGGCCGAGCCGACGATGGTCGCACCGACCTCCTTGTAGGCCACGTCGCTGAACCCAGCGCCCTCGCCAGCACCGGATTCGATGCGCACGTCGTGGCCGCGGGCCACCAGCTCTCCGGCGGCGGCTGGCGTGAGGCCAACCCGTCGCTCGGCGGTCTTGGTCTCGGCGGGAACTCCGATGTCCATGGCAGTGCTCCGTCGTCCGGTGGGGCCGTCGTGCCCCTCGTGGGTTCAACGCTATGGTCGGGGCCACGCCGTCCTATTGTGGAGACCAGCGCAGAATGCATCAATTGCGCAATCAACAGGCATAGAGTGCTGTTTAGGAGCGGCAAAAACGTGCTAAAACGACTTTCGGAGGAACTGGATGCCATCGACCGGTCGCTGTTGACGCTGCTCCAGGAGGACGGACGGATCCCCAACGTGGACCTGGCCGAGGCCGTCCACCTGTCGCCCTCGGCCTGCCTGCGGCGGGTCCGGCGCCTGGAGGAGTCCGGCCTGATCGCCCGCTACGTGGCGTTGGTGGACCCGGCCGCCGTGGGTCTGGGTACCGACGTCTTCGTGGAGATCACCCTCACCGGCCAGGACGAGCCCACCCTGGAGGCCTTCGAGCGGGCGGTCAGCGAACGCCCGGAGATCATGAGCTGCCACCTCATGGCCGGCCAGTTCGACTACCTGGTACACGTGGTCGTGCGTGACGTGGCCGACTACGAGGTGCTGCACCGGACTCACCTGGCCCAGCTCCCCGGGGTGGTCCGGATGGTGTCCAGCTTCGCCTTACGGCCGATCTGCGACCGGACGGCCTACCCGCTGGGCTGACGCTGGGCTGGGGGCGGTCAGGCGGCAGCACCGGCCTGCCGTATTCCGTCGATGAGCAGCTCGACGAGGAAGGCGAAGTCGGCGTCGTGGTCGCCGCGCCCCATGGCTTCCAGGTTCTCGAGGCGGCAGAAGCCGTCCATGGAGGCCCGCAGCGACCTTCCGGCCTGTACCGCGCCGGCCTCGCCCAGGCCGAATCCCCTTATCACCGCCTGGATGGTGCCGAGGGCGAGTCGGGCACCCGCCCTCCTCTCGGCGTCGTCGGCGTCGATGGGCAGCAGGGTCATGTCGTACCGACCGGGGAAGTCGGTGGCCCAGCCCCTGTAGGCCTCGGCGAACGAGCGGACGGCGTCGGCACCGCTTCGGCCCAGCACCGAGTCCCTGAGCACCTCGCCGAACTCCACGGTGGCGGCGTGGGCCAGGTCGCGCCGTAGGCCGGAGAGGCCGTCGACATGGGCGTAGAGCGACGGGGGTCGTACCTCCAGCCGGTCGGCCACCGCTGCGAGGCTGAGCGAGTCGACGCCGGCGTCGTCGAGCACGGCCAGCCCAACCCCGACCACGTCCCCATGGGTGATGCCCCGCTTCCTTGCCACGTTGCAAGCATAGTAGACATTTGTCTAAGATACATAGACAGAGGTGACTGCCCGTCACCCCGCCCCTACGATCGAACCGACCCCGAGGAGCGCCATGAGCACCGTCGCCGAATCGCCCAACTACACGCTGATCTCGTCGGACTGCCACGCCGGCGGGAACATGAAGGCCTACGAGGAGTACCTCTCCCCGAGCTACCGGGAGGCCTTCGCCGAGTGGCGGGGTGGCTACACCAACCCGTTCCGGGACCTCCAGGACGACGGTCGGTCTCGCAACTGGGACGACGAGCGGCGCAACGGCGACCTGGATGCAGAAGGCGTGGCGGCCGAGATCTCGTTCCCGAACACCGTGCCGCCGTTCTTTCCGACCGGGGCGCTCATCACCTACCCGGCCACCGACCGGGCCGATTACGAGCGACGCCTCGAGGGCATCCGCACCCACAACCGCTGGCTGGTCGACTGGTGCGCCGCCTTCCCGGAACGCCGCTGCGGCCTGCCCCAGGTGTTCCTGAACGACCTGGACGACACCATTACCGACCTCCAGTGGGCTGCCAACCAGGGCTTCCGCAGCTTCATGCTGCCCGCCGTGCCACCGGACTCGGGAATGCCCGGCCTTTACGACCCGGTCTACGACCGGCTATGGGCCGTCTGTCGCGACCTCGACCTCGTGGTCACCCAGCACGGTGGCTCGGGCAACCCCAATTACGGCGATGCCCCGGCGGCCACCCTCATGTACCTCCTGGAGGTGCCGTTCTTCGCCCACCGGAACCTTTCCCACCTGATCATGTCCGGGGTGTTCGACCGGTTCCCCGAGCTGAAGTACGTCATGACCGAACAGGGTGTCGCCTGGGTACTCGAGGACCTGCGTCGGATGGACGGCTACCACCGCCAGATGTCGTCGGGTCGGGTCGGCGAGCTGGGCTTCCCGGCCGACCTGGTGCTGCCCGACAAGCCCAGTGAGTTCTTCGACCGGAACGTCTGGATCGGCGCCAGCTTCCCCAGTCCCTCGGAGGCCGAGGCCATCCGGAAGGTGGGCGTGCACAAGGTGATGTGGGGGAGCGACTACCCGCACCACGAGGGCACGTTTCCCTACAACCGTGAGCACCTCCGCCGGTCGTTCAGCGACTGGGACGAGGCCGACCTGCGGGCGATCTTCACCGACAACGCCGTCGAGGTGTACCGGTTCGACGCAGAGGCCCTGGCTCCGCTGGTCGCCCGCATCGGACCGTCGGTTGCCGAGGTGGCGACGCCGCTGGACAAGGCGGACATCCCCCGCGACGCCCTCAGCCCGGCGTTCACACGGCCGTAGCGGGGTCACCTCAAACCGGCGTCGGGCCCACTGGCAGGAGCATTCCTGCCGTCTGGGGCCCGGTCAGCTCGTGATGCCGAAGCGCTGCAGGCCGAAGGCCTCTATGGCGTTGCCCCGCATGAGCTTGTAGACCTCGCCGTCGTCCAGGCCTGCCGCGTCGCAGATCTTCGTGGCCACGTCCAGGGTGTGCGGGTAGGTGGTGTCGGCGTGCGGGAAGTCCACCTCGAAGCAGATCTGGTCCATGCCGATTACGTCCCGGTTCCTGAGGCCGATCTCGTCGTCGAAGATGCAGCCCCAGATGTGGCCCTGGATGTACGAGCTGGGCGGTTCCGGCAGGTCGATTCCAAAGCTGGCATCGCCCCGTTCGGCCCAGATCTTGTCCATGCGTTCCACGACGTACGGCATCCACCCCACCTGGCCCTCGGCGTAGGCGATCTTCAGCTTCGGGAACCGGACGAACATCCCGGACAGGATGTAGTCGCACATGGACCCCATGGCGTTGGCGAACGTGATCGTCGACGACACCGAGAACGGGGCGTCGGGCGAGGTGGACGGCATCTTGGAGCTGGACCCGATGTGCATGTTGACGATGGTGTCGGTCTCCTCGCAGGCCCGGAAGAACGGGTCCCAGAACCTGTCCTTGTCGTGGATAGAGGGCAGGCCCAGCGGGTACGGGTTCTCGGAGAAGGCCACGGCGAACGCGCCCTTCTCGGCGCACCGGTGGACCTCGGCGGCCGCGGCGACCGGGTCCCAGAGGGGGATCAGGGTCAACGGGATGAGCCGACCGGCGCCGTCGCCGGCGCACCACTCATCGATCATCCAGTCGTTGTAGGCCTTCACGCAGAGCAGGGCCAGGTCCTTGTCGTCCCTCTCCAGGAAGGCCTGACCGCAGAAGCGGGGAAGCACGTTGGGGAAGCAGATCGACACGTCGACGTGGTTCTCGTCCATGGCGACCAGGCGTTCCTTCTGCTTCCAGCTGGCCGGGAGGATGTCGTCGAAGGTGACCGGCACGACGTCGAGTTCGTCGAAGCCGGCGGCCGCCGACAGCTTGGGGAAGGGATAGACGAGGTCGTCGTACAACCACCAGTCGCACATCCCCCCGCCCTCGACCCCCTTCTCGAACGAGAAGACGCCGCCCTCGAAGTTGAATTCGGCCGTGTCGCGCTCGACCCGGGGGCACCGGTCCTGGTACTTCGCCGGCAGGCGCGAGGTCCACAGGTCGGGCGGCTCCACCACGTGGTCGTCGACCGAGATGATACGTGGGATGGTCGGCATGGAGGCTCCTGAGCATTTCTGACGGTCCGTCAGATTTGGCTCCACCCTAGCGTCGCAGACGTGTGGAGTCTCATCCGGTGCCGGTGGACGCCGGACCTGCTTACCGCGGGCGAACGGGCCGGTCGGGCCCTAGAGCAGGTCCTTCAGTAGCGCCCTGGTCCGGACCAACTCGTCGGTCGACGTGCCGAACTCGAGGGCCGAGAAGTCGGTCACGCCGGCGTCGGCCAGCCCGGCCAGTTGCGCCGCTACCTCATCCTCGGTGCCGACGATGGCGACGTCACCGGGGTGGCGGGCACCCTCCCGGTCGAGCATCGCCCGGTAGGACGGCAGCTGTCCGTAGATCTCGAACACGGTCGCTGCCGCATCCCGGACAGCCCCGGCATCGTCGGTAACGCAGGTCGGGAGGCTGCACACGATCCGGGGAGCCTCCCGACCGGCTGCTGCGGCCGCCTCGGTCATCCGCGGGCAGATGTGTTCGGCCACGGTGCGTGGCCCGACCATCCAGAGGATGGTGCCGTCGGTGCGGCGTCCAGCGACCTTCAGGGTCTGTTCGCCGAGGGCCGCCACCATCACCGACGGAGCGCGCTCGGTCGGTCGACCGGTGTCGATATGGGCAGTGAACGCCTCGCCGGCATAGGCCACCGAGCCGGTCTCCAGAAGGGGTTGGAGGACCTCCAGGTAGTCGATGAGGTGGCGGACCGGCCGGTCGAACGACAGGCCCAGCATCCCCTCGATCATCGGACGGTGCGACAGGCCGACTCCCAGCACCAGGGGTCGGTCACCGAGGGCCGCCTGGGCCGTCAGGGCCTGGCCGGCGAGCGCCGTGGGATGGCGGGGGAACGTGGGAATCACCGCAGTGCCGAACTCCAGGCCCGGCGCCGTGTCCGCCATGGCGGTGAACGCCGTGAGGGCGTCTATGAGGCCGGTCTGGGCCAGCCACCAGCCGGAGAAGCCGTCGTCCGCCGCCCGTGCCGCGTGGTCGCGGAGGCGTCCCAGGTCGGCGTGGAGCAGTTCGGCGGAGGCGTTCAGGGCAATGCGCATGGGTTCTCCCGGTGGTGGCTCAGGTCGTAGGTCGGGTGGTCGGATGTCTGGTGTATGCCCGGCGGGTGGTGGTGGTTCAGGCCTCCGCCTCGGCCCGGGCCTTCACGGCATCGGCGAAGCGGGTCAGGAAGGCCTCAGCATCGGCGACGAAGTCGTTGCTCCTGCCATCGGGCAATGGGTCGATCAGGAGCGACCAGGCCATCAGGCATGCCGCACCCCGGTCGGTGAACAGCGTGGTGCCCTGGTAGAGGGCCACCGGCGCCCCGGCCAGCTCGTAGACCCGGCGCCATGGCGGCTCGAACGAGATGACCTCCTCGACAAGGTCCAGGTCGCCGAGCGAGAACTCCAGTCGGGCTCCCAGGCCGTGGGGGGCCGGGTAGCCGTCGAGGACGTAGCCGCCGGTGGCCTTGCTGATCAGGGTGCACAGGGCGTCGAAGGCCACCGTCCGGGGTGCGGCGATCTCCCGCTCGATGACGACCGTCGTGTATTCCCTCCTCGGTGCGACCATGGATTGATCATGCACCGAAGCCGTCCCAACCGCCCGATCCGGCCCATCGGAATCCGACGGCCTCCACGATCCGGCCCATCAGAAGCCGGCGGCCTCCCCGACCAGAGCACGGGGATCGGCCGCCCCGCGGAGGCCACCGTCGGTGACCTCGATGCAGTGGGCGTGGCCGAAGTTGCCCGATCCGATCCGTGCGGTGTGGCCACGCTCGCCCAGTCCGGGCACCCAGGCCTGCGGAGCGTGGTCCTCCACGATCACCTCCAGGGAGTCAGCGTCCTCCCAGGTTTCGAACCCTGTGCTGCCACCTGTGAGCACCCATCGGCCCCCACCGACGACGTGGCCCGGATCGGCCCCGTCCAGCAGCAGCCGAACCAGCATCTGCAGGACGATCTGGGGCTGGGCGTCTCCGCCCATGGTTCCCAGGACGGCACGGAGGTGACCGTCGGACCGCGTCACCAGCGCCGGAGAGAGGGTATGGGGAGGCCGCCTTCCCGGGCCGTAGCAGGCAGCGTGGCCGGGGTCCAGGTTGAAGCCGATGCCCCGGTTGTGCAGGAACACGCCGAGACCCGGAAGCGTCAGGTGGCTGCCGAAGCCGTCGGCGTTGGACTGGATCAGCGACACGCCCATGCCGTGGCCGTCCACGGCGCACATGTACATGGTGTCGCCGTCCAGCCAGCCGTCCCCGAGCGTGGCTGTGGCGCCCGTTCGGATGGCCGCCCGGCGGGCGTCGAGGAGGCGATCGTCCACGAGGGCCCGGCCGTCGGCATGCTCGTGCAGGACGGCGGGCCGGTCGTGGCCGGCCTGCCGGGCCGCCTCCACGAGGAGGTGGGCCCGGAGCGGGTCGTCCTCCGGAGGCAGGTCCAGGCCCTCGACGATCCGGGCCGCTGCCAGCACCAGGTACCCCTGGGAGTTGGGCGGAACCGTCCACACATCGTGTCCCCAGACCGTGAGGCCCAGTGGATCCACCCAGTCGGCACCCGGCGTGGCGAGGTCCCCGCGTGTGTACTCGCCGCCTCCGACGGCGAGCAGTTCTTCGCCGAACTCCCCCAGGTAGACGCCGTCGCGTCCGCCGTCGGCGAAGGAACGGAGCACGGTCGCCACACCTGGCCGCGTGACGAGGGTTCCGGCTTCGGTCAGCCCTGTGAAGTCCCCGGCGCCGTCCACGTCCCGGACCCGAACGGCCATGCCTGCCAGGAGGGGCGAGGCGGCGAAGCCCTCGGTGGCCAGGCGGACCGCGGGAGCCAGGAGGTCGGCCAGGGGTAGCGATCCGAACCGCTGGTGCAGGGCCCACCAGCCGTCGACGCAGCCGGGTACCGGGACCGACCGGACGTCGCCCCTGTGTGGCATCGACGTGAAGCCCTCGGCAAGCAGGCCGGCCGGATTCGCGCCCGACCCGGCCCTACCCGAGGCGTTGAGGCAGGCCGGTGGGCCGGAACCGGTGTGGACCAGGGCGAATAGGTCGCCACCGATCCCGCACATGTGCTGCGCGGTGACGGCCAGCACCGCGTTGGCGGCGATGGCCGCGTCGACTGCGTTCCCGCCGGCGGCCATGGCGTCGACACCGGCCCTCGTGGCCAGGGAGTCGATGCTGCACACCATCGCCGTGTCGGCGTGCCGGAGCGGGTCGCTCCGGGGGGCGTGGGCCATCGTCGCAGCCTTGCAGGTGGACGCCCCGGTCCGGGCCGTCGGGCCGGAACAGTTGCACCGGCAGGGCACCCGACGGCGACGGCCTCGTTCGTTCCCCCGGTCTCGTCGTCACCGCGGGGTGGACCGTACCCTGCGCCGATGGACCGACCGGAGGTGGGCGACCGGTTGCTCACCGGGCGGTTCCTGGTCCTGTGCGGCGGCTCGCTGGCCTACTTCCTGGCGTTGGGGACCACCTGGCCGGTGGTCCCGTCGTTCGTCGAGCACGGCCTGGGTGGCGGCGGCGTGGCCGTGGGGCTCTCGGTCGGTGCCTTCGGATTCTCGGCTGCAATCCTGCGACCGCTCATAGGGCCACTGGGTGACAGGCGGGGTCGACGCTTCCTGCTGGTGGCCGGCTCGGTGGTCGTCTCCATGTCGATGCTCCTCCTCGTCCCCGCAGCCAGCGTCCCGGCGGTGATCGCCGCCCGACTGGTCCTGGGCGTGGGCGAGGCCGCCTACTTCATCGGCGTGACCTCGGCCGTCCAGGACCTGGCTCCACCGCATCGTCGTGGCGAGGCCACCTCGTACTTCACGGTCACCCTCTACACGGGGCTGGCCATCGGGCCGGGGCTGGGAGAGTGGCTGTACGAGGCCGGTAGCTACGACCGGGCGTTCACGGTCGCCGCCCTCCTCGGACTGGTGCCTCTCCTGTTCGCCTATGCGGCCCCCGGCCGGCCGGCCGATCCCGTCGATGCGCCGTTGCTCCGGTGGCGCCTCCACCCGGCGGCCATCCGGCCCGGCCTGGTCCTGTTCATCGGCCTGCTCGGCTACTCCGGGTTCCTGGCGTTCATCGCATTGCACGCCGAGAGCGTCGGGGTGGCTTCCAGCGGTTCGGTGTTCGCCATCTTCGCCGCCATAGTTATCGCCGTGCGGCTGCTTGGTGCACGCATACCCGACCGGTTGGGATCGCTGGCGACCACCCGACTGTCGCTGGGGTTCAGCGCCGCTGGCCTGGCCGTGTTCGGTCTCTGGACGACCGCCACAGGTGTCTACGTCGGGGCGGTCGTCATGGCCCTCGGACAGTGCTTCCTGTTCCCCGCCCTGTTCGTGCTGACGGTGGATCGGGCGCCGGAGTCGGAGAGGAGCCACGCCATCGGGTCGTTCAGCGTGGCCTTCGACCTGGCCGTCGGGCTGGGCGGGTTCCTGGTCGGCGCCGTGGTGGCGCTGACCGACCGTCCCGGCGGCTTCCTGTTCTGCTCGCTGGTGGCCGTCGGTTCGCTGTTCGCCACAGGGCCGCTACTGGGCCGGATCGGGTCGACGGCCCGGTCCGAAGCCTCCTGACCCGCCATCGGGTCCGTAGGCCCGGTCGGTTTCCGGCCCGCCTCGTCCGCGCAGGCAACGGACTGTGAGAATCCGCACGCGGCGGACCTCCTGGATCCGTGCGACCGACGAGACCGGAGGCGGCGATGGGCGACCAGCAGATGCGTAGTTCCCTGGAGGATCTGGAGGGGTTCACCTTCGACCGGGCCCATCTGGCCATGAAGGACGCCGGCGCCAGGTTCTACTTCTGGAATTACCTGCTTCCCATGACGCAACATCGGGACCCTGACACGGCCTGAGAACCCCCGAGGAGGAGGAGAGAACCATGACTACCGACCGGGCCCTGGCTGACGAGATCGTCGGCACCATCCGCCAGTGGGTCGAGCGCGACGTCATCCCGAACGCCTCCGAGTTCGAGCACACCGACACGTTCCCGCAGGCCATGTTCGACCAGATGTGCGAGTTCGGCCTCTTCGGGTCGACCATCGCCGAGGAGTACGGCGGCCTGGGCCTCGACATCACCACCTACACGCGGATCATCGAGGAGTTGTCGCGCGGCTTCATGTCCCTGGCCGGAATCCTCAACACCCACAAGATAGGCGCCACGATGATCGGCAGATTCGGCACCGAGGAGCAGAAGCAGCGCTTCCTGCCCCGCATGTGCGACGGGTCCTTCAGGGCCGCCTTCTCCCTGTCGGAGCCCGACGCCGGCAGCGACACCGGTGCGCTGCGCTGCCGGGCCGAGCGGGACGGCGACGAGTGGGTCGTGAACGGCACGAAGATGTGGGTCACCAACGGCATCCGGTCCTCGCTGGTCATGCTCATGGTCCGGACCCCGGACGACCGGATCACCTGCCTGCTCGTCGAGAAGGAACCGGGGGAGTCCTTCGAGGGGATCTCGGTCTCGAAGAAGATCGACAAGCTCGGGTACAGGGGCCTCGAGACGGTCGAGATGTCCTACGTCGACCACAGGGTCCCGCACGGCAACGTGCTGGGTGGCGACGAGGGCATCGGCCATGGTCGCCGGTACGCCCTGAGCGCGCTCGAACTGGGGCGGATCAACGTGGCGTCCCGGTCCGTCGGCGTGGCCCAGGCCGCGTTCGAGGCGGCCATGCGCTACGCCCAACAGCGCGAGACGTTCGGAAGGCCGATCTTCGAGCACCAGGCAATCCAGTTCAAGCTGGCCGAGATGGCCACGAAGCTGCAGGCGGCCCGGCTCATGACCTACGACGCGGCCAGGCGGGCCGACGCCGGCGAACGGGTCGACATGGAGGCCGGCATGGCCAAGCTGTTCGCCTCGGAGGCGGCGTTCGAGATCGCCACCGATGCCATGCGGATCCACGGTGGCTACGGCTACACCACCGAGCTCCCCGTGGAGCGCTACTTTCGCGACACCCCGCTGATGATCATCGGTGAGGGTACGAGCGAAATCCAGAAGCTGGTGATCGCCCGGAAGCTGCTCGAGCGGTATCCCGCCGAGTGAGCCGACGGGCCCGACCGCCGGACCCGACGACCCAGAAGGCCACCTGGCCGACACACCACCCGACAACCAGCCCGGCGACGGCCGGGAGAAACACGAGAGGCGACCGGTGAGCGAGACCATCCCGGCCAGGGGCATTCCCGGCCAGTCCAGCACCTCCATCCTGGGCAACGCCGTGCTGCGCCGTGAGGACGCCACGCTCATCCGTGGTCAGGGCGAGTTCGTAGCCAACCAGCCATTCGAGGACCTGCTCCACGCCCACTTCGTACGCTCGACGGCGGCCCACGGCGAGATCCTGTCCATCGACGTGGACGACGCCCGGTCCATGCCCGGCGTGGTGGCCGTCCACACGGCGGCCGACCTGGGCCTGGACGACCGTCCGCCGGCCATGGGCTTCTACGCCGCCGAGGCCATCCGGCCGTTCCTGGCCCGGGACCGGGTCCGGTTCGTGGGCGAGCCGTTGGCCGTGGTGGTGGCTGAGACCGCCTACCAGGCCGCCGATGCCGCGGAGTCCGTCTGGGCCGACATCGAGCCCTTGACCGCCGTGGTCTCGATCCACGACGCCGTGGCCGCCGAGACCGTGCTGTTCGAGGCCCGCGACGACAACGTCATGTGGCAGATTCCGTCGGCCGGCACCATCGACTTCTCGGGCTGCGACGTCATGGTCACCGAGGAACTCTGGAACTCGCGGGTAGCCGCGGTGTCGATCGAGCCACGGGTGGTCGCCGCGTCGTTCGCCGACGGGAAGCTCACCTATTGGGCCAGCTCGCAGGGCACGCACGACTTCCGGGACGGCACGGCCAAACACCTGGGCATGGACCCGGCCGACGTTCGTGTGCTGGTGAAGGACGTCGGTGGAGGGTTCGGTGCCAAGGGCATGGTCTCCGAGGAGGAGGTCATCGTGGGCCAGTTGGCCCGGCTCATTGGCCGGCCGGTGCGATGGGTGGAGTCGCGTACGGAGAACCTCTCGGCCTACGTACACGGACGGGCCCAGGCGCAGACGGTGACGATCGGCGGCACCCGTGACGGTCGGGTCACCCACTACCGCCTCGACGTGGTCCAGGACTGCGGGGCCTACCCCAAGTGGGGGGCGTTCCTGCCCGAGTTCACCAGGCAGTTGGCCAGCGGCGTCTACGACATCGCCAACCTGGAGTTCTCGGCCGTGAGCGTGGCCACCAACACGGCACCCACGTGCGCCTACCGGGGGGCGGGCCGACCCGAGGCCACGGCGGCCATCGAGCGTGCCATGGACCTCTTTGCCGCTGAGGTTGGCATGGACGTCGCAGACGTCCGGCGGGTCAACCTGCTGGCCTCCGAGGCCTTCCCGTACACCACGCCGACCGGTACCTCCATGGACAGCGGCGACTACGAGGGCTCGCTGGACCGGGCCCTGGCCGCCGTCGACTACGCAGGCCTGCGGGCTGAACAGAAGCGCCGCCGCGAGGCCGGGGACCCCGTCCAGATGGGAATCGGCGTGGCCACCTACGTGGAGATCACCGGCTTCGGCGGGAGCGAGTACGGCGAGGTCCGGCTCCGGAGCGACGGCACGGTGCTGGCGTCGACCGGTGCCACCCCCATCGGGACAGGGCACCACACCACCTGGGCGATGATCGTCGCTGACCGGTTGGGCGTGCCCCTGGATTCGATCGAGGTGTTCCACGGCGACACAGAGTCCATCCCGTCCGGGTCGACGACCGGGGGGTCCCGTTCCGTGCAGATAGCGGGATCGGCCATGGCCGACGCCTCGGAGAAGCTGGTGGAGTTGGCTCGTGACGCCGCCGCCGACCTGCTGGAGGCGGCACCCGGCGACGTTGTGCTGGACCGCGAGCGCGGCGCATTCCACGTGGCCGGTACGCCTGCGGTGGCCCGGTCGTGGGCGGAGATCGCCACGGCGGCGGACGAGGAGCTGGCCGGCCTGTCGGACCACTCCCAGAACGGCGCCACCTTCCCGTTCGGCACCCACATAGTGGTCGTGGAGCTGGACTCCGAGACCGGGCAGGCCACCATCGACCGGGTGGTCGCCGTCGATGACTCTGGTCGGATCATGAACCCGCTCCTGGCCGCCGGACAGATCCACGGCGGGCTGGCCCAGGGCATCGCCCAGGGGCTGCTGGAGGAGTTCCGCTACGACGAGGACGGCAACCCGCAGACCACCAACCTGGCCGACTACACCGCCGTGTCGACCATGGAGGTCCCGAGCTACGAGCGGAGCTTCACCGAGACGCTGACGCCCAGGAACCCGTTGGGCGCCAAGGGCATCGGCGAGTCGGGGAGCATCGGTTCGACCGCAGCCGTGCAGAGCGCGGTGATCGACGCGCTGTCGCCGTGGGGGATTCGCCACCTGGACATGCCCATGACCCCCGAGAAGGTCTGGTCGGCCATCAGCACCGCCTGACCCGGTCGTCACCCCGGCTTTCATCGGAGGCCGGTCGCCTTCCCGGCCGGAGCCGAGCGGCCGCTAGCGTCGACCATGATGGTTCCTCCCAATCCGCACCTGGTTGCCCGGATGCAGGGCCACCGCCTGTCGATCTTCGCCGAGATGTCGATGCTGGCCGCCGAGACGGGGGCCATCAACCTCGGGCAGGGCTTCCCGGACACCGACGGTCCGACCGAGGTGCTCGACGCCGCGGTGGCAGCCATCAGGGCCGGGCACAACCAGTACCCGCCGGACCGCGGCATCCCTGAACTGCGTCGGGCCGTGGCCGAACACCAGGACCGGTTCTACGGCCAGGAGGTGGACCCGGACGACGTGATGGTGTCGACGGGGGCCTCGGAGGCCATCGGCGCGGCGATCATGGCGCTGGTGTCCGAGGGCCAGGAGGTGGTGGTCTTCGAGCCCTACTTCGACCTGTACGCCGCGGTCATAGCCCTGGCCGGCGGAGTACGACGGGCCGTCACCCTCCGGGCGCCCGACTACTCCTTCGACGAGGCCCAGCTGGCTGCGGCCATCGGCCCGGAGACCCGGCTCATCCTGCTCAACACGCCACACAACCCGACGGGCAAGGTCTTCTCCCCGGAGGAGTTGGGGGTGATAGCCCGGTTGGCCGTCCAGCACGACCTGCTGGTCGTGACCGACGAGGTCTACGAGCACATGACCTACGACGGTACGCAGCACGTTCCCATCGCCACCCTGCCCGGGATGGCGGAGCGCACGGTGACGATCTCGTCCGGCGGCAAGTCGTTCGGCCTGACCGGGTGGAAGGTGGGCTGGGCCCACGGCCCGACCGACCTGGTCGGAGCCGTCCACACCGTCAAGCAGCACCTGTCGTTCACCAGCGGTGCGCCGTTCCAGCGGGCAATGGTCACCGCGCTGAACCTGGGCGACGACTACTTCGAGGGCCTGGCTGCCGACCTGTGTGCCAAGCGGGACCTGGTAGCAGTCGGGCTGACCGCCGCGGGCCTCGAGGTGTACGACGCGCCGGGCACCTACTACCTGACGGCCGACGTCCGGCATCTGGGCTACGACGACGGCATGGACTTCTGCCGGGAGCTTCCGGGTCGGTGTGGCGTGGTGGCCGTGCCCAACCGGGTCTTCTACGACGACGAGGAGGCCGGCCGGTCCATCGTCCGGTTCGCCTACTGCAAGCGCTTCGAGGTGCTCCACGAGGCCATGGACCGCCTGGCTGGTCTGGCAGCCTGAGACCATGAGGATCGCGGCGCTGCAGCACGACATCGTCTGGGAGGACGCCGCGGCCACGTGTGCCCGCCTGGTCCCGATGATCGCCGAGGCGGCCGCCGACGGTGCCGGCCTCATCGTCCTGACCGAGATGTTCGGTCCCGGCTTCTCGCTGGCCGCCGACCGGATCTCCGAGCCTCCGGGTGGTCCGACCGAGCAGTTCCTGGTCGATCGGGCGGCCTCCAACGGCGTCTGGATTGGTGGCTCGATTCCGACCCGGGACCGCGACGACGCACACCCGGTGAACCGCTTCCTGCTGGTCGGCCCTGACGGCACCCGCCACCACTACGACAAGCTGCACCCGTTCACGTTCGCCGACGAGCACGAGCACTACCGGGCCGGCGACGAGCCGGTGACCGTCGACATCGGTGGGCTCCGGGTCTCGCTGTTCGTCTGCTACGACCTCCGGTTCGCCAATGCCTTCTGGGAACGTGCCACCGGGACCGACGTGTACCTGGTGGTCGCCAACTGGCCGGCGTCGCGCCGCTACCACTGGCGGACGCTGCTGCGGGCCCGGGCGATCGAGAACCAGGCCTACGTGGTGGGCGTCAACCGCGTGGGAGAGGCCGAGGGCCTGACCTATGTCGGCGACAGCGTCATCGTGGACCCGTCGGGCGAGGTACTGGCCGAGGGTGTCGACGACACCGAGGGCGTGGTCATCGCCGACGTGGATCCGGGCCGGGTGGCCGAGGTGCGCGAGGCCTTCCGGTTCCTGCCGGACCGGCGGGGTTGATGACCGCACCGGCGGTGCTGGAACGGGCCAGGCTCCTGGTCGAACCGGCCATGGCGGCCGTCGTCGACCGGCTCTGCGGGGAGTTGAGGCTCCCTTCGCGGTACCACTTCGGATGGGTGGAGGCCGATGGCTCGCCGTCTGGTGCCGAGTCCGGCAAGGGGCTGCGGCCGGCCCTGGCGATCCTGTCTGCCGAGGCGGTCGGCGCGCCCGGCGCCACGGCGGTACCCGGGGCGGTGGCAGCCGAGCTGGTCCACAACTTCTCCCTCGTCCACGACGACATCATCGACGGCGACACCAGGCGCCGGCACCGGCCGACCGTGTGGTCCGCCTTCGGCGTGGAGGACGCCGTCATCTCGGGCGACGCCCTCCACAACCTCGCCTACCAGGTGCTGCTGGACGAGCCGACGCCCGAGCGGGTGTTGGCGGCCACACGGCTGGTGGAGGCCACGGCGGCGATGATCGCCGGCCAGGCCGCAGACATGGCCTTCGATGACCTGGCTGACGTAGACCTCGACGCCTGCCTGGCCATGGAGGCCGACAAGACGGGTGCACTGCTCGGCTACTCGGCCTCGGTCGGGGCGGTCCTGGCCGGTGCCGGCTGTGGAGAGGTGGATGCGCTGGAGGCCTACGGGCGTGAGTTGGGCCTCGCATTCCAGGCGGTCGACGACGTGCTGGGCATATGGGGCGATCCGGCGGTCACCGGCAAGGCAGCCGGTAACGACCTCCGGGAGCGGAAGAAGTCGATGCCGGTGGCCATCGTGCTGTCCGGCCGTGACGATGCGGCCGAGCGGCTTCGGGCGGTCTACGACCTCGACCGTGACCTGACCGACGCAGACGTTGGCCGGGCCACTGCGGCGATCGAAGCGGCCGGTGGACGGG